>Ga0222715_10005894_pt1 | contig 10399 bp, 5 predicted proteins | sample C33_9DmetaG_FD_165056 | JGI IMG/M metagenome (GOLD analysis project Ga0222715, IMG submission 165056) | Estuarine water microbial communities from San Francisco Bay, California, United States - C33_9D | ecosystem: Environmental > Aquatic > Marine > Unclassified | place: USA: California... | reverse complement strand
TTGTAAGAGTTAACGATAGAATTACAAAAGAAAAAGCAGACAGTGTATTGTTTGATACATTGTTAGCACAAGCCCAACAGGGCGACCCTAAAGCAACTATGGCTGTTGTGCAGATAAGAAAGAATCCAGATAATATGCAAAATATTTTAGATAAGTTCTTTACAGCAGAAGAGCCAGAGATACCAACAGCTGAACAAGAATTGCTTGGAGGAGGAGCCTTGCCACCACAAGGACCTCCACCAGGCATAGCACAACTACTTGGTGGACTAGGAGGATAATGTCTATAAATAAAAAATTTGAAGATATAGTAGATTTCTGCTTAGTTGATGTAGATGAATTAGGTGATGACATAATTTTAGAAGAAGATGTATTTAAGCCAAGAGGCAATATGTACATTGATCAGCTACCTCCTTTAGTATTTCCATTTGGTTATATGGTTATAAGTTCAGCGTTTCAGTTTTTTGAAGAAGAAGAAGAGGATGAAGATGGCGAGATCACCGAGTAATAAAGGAATAACTAATAGAAATGCTAATGTTCCTCCAGCAGGTAGGAACTATCAAGACAATACACAGGCTGTTCGTAGAATACCAGGTGTTGAGTATGGTGAGCAAAAAGCATTAACAGAACAACAACAGGCTTCACCATTACCAAAAGATGGAACACCACAAGCACAGGCAAGACCTACAAGACCTATGCCTAATGTAGATGTGTTTGGTGCAACACAAAGACCAACAGAACCTGTAACAGCAGGATTAGACATTGGACCAGGAGTAGGACCAGCAATCCCTCAACAACAAGGTGTAAGTGATTTGTTATACCAAATGTATGCTCTTACTGGAGATACAGCCTTATTACAGTTGGTGGATTTTGACTGATGGTAATTAAAAACTTTGGATATGATGATGACATCTTTGATGACCAATTTCAACAACAGTTTGCAACAAAGGCAGAGATATCACCAGTAGTTTCACAAGAGGAAGCTGAACGAGCAGCAAAGATTGCTAACAGTTATCCTAACTTACCACCTAGTGTTATTGCAGCAGCAGCACAATTAGGATTAGGATTTGATGACAATAGGTTAGAAGAAATTGCAAAGAAAGCAGCAGTACAAAAAGAAAATGCTTTCAATAAAATAAAAAGATTTACTTCTGAAAATCCTTTAGCTAATCAAATTAAAAACAATAGGTTCTTTCAAGTAGCTTCTAGTCCAATAGACAACATTGTCAAACCTGTTACAAGAACAGCAGTCACAGGGTTTGTAGATATTTATGAAGCTATATTTCCTGCTTTAGCAAGAGCTAATGAATTACAAGACCAAAACCCTGATATGGCTTTTGGAGATGCTTATAAACAAGCAGTTAAAGGAACACTAAGAACTCCTAAGATGTTAGAAGCTATACGATCTGGAGAACAATTTGATTTAGGTAGAGGCTGGTTAAAACTTTCTACTGACCCATCAGATACAAAAGAATATAAAAGATTAGTTTCTGCTGGTTATGACCCAATAAAAGCAAGAGAGTATGTTTTAGAAAATGTATTAGGTACACAGATAGATATAGAGTCAAGAGAAACAGCAGAAAATATTGTACAGTTTCAAGGTGAGCTAGGACAAGAATTTAAAAATGCAGGACTTAATCCTTCTGTATCTCCTGGTAGAAAAGTATTTCAAGAACTTGGGTTATACGACTTATATGAACCAGGTACTAAACAAGCACAATTTGGATCAGGAGCATTAGATTTTGGTTTCCAATTATTATCTCCTGAAAACTGGGCAACAGCAGGTGTTGGTAAAATTAAAGATGCTAGAAAATTATTTCAAGTTGCAGAAAGACTTGATGATGCAGGTGTTATTACAAGAGGTATAAGAAGTACCTTTCACGGACCTACTTTACAACAGTATCTTGCTGGTGGTAAAGGTAAAGAGTTTAAAAAATTACTATGGGAAAATTCTGATAACCCATTTGAATTTATGACTAGAACCAAGCAATCTATTACAGATGCAACATTGTTCTCTGATTTAAAAAAACTTAAATCAGAATCAGGTATAACTAAATACGACAAACAAGCAGAAGGAATTATGGATGAGTTTTTGTCTAGCAAAGTTGTGCGAGAAGGTATGGATAAAGCAGAAGGTTTAGGATCAGCAAGACTTATAGAAGCAACCAATATGTATGTTCCACAAGTTATAAGAGGTAATGGTTTACAAAAAGCTATGAAGCTGTACTTTGCTCCTGCATTTGGTAGGTTAGTAGATGCTAATGACCCTGCTGATGCTTTACAAAATTTATATAGATTTACTTTACAATCTAAAGCATTTCTAAAACAATCTGAAGAAGGTACTGATTTAGCTAACAAACTGTTAAACAATGCTATTGATGCTTATGGTAAAGGTGGCGACATAGGAGCTAGTTTAAACAAAGTTGTATCTGATTGGTTAGAGGGTGATTTTAGAAAAGTTTTAATTGATTCAGGTGTCAAAGAATCTGTTGCTAAAGCAGCAACAAAGATAACTAGAGAGTTTTCTGATGATGCAAAAATTGCATCAGATATGAACAAAGGTCTATACGGAATGGATATGAATGGTAAAAACTTTCCTTTGACAGAAGTTCTAAAAGGTGCAGGTGTTGATGATGTAACTAATCAAACTATAGGTAGAGCTTTATTTTCTACACAACTTAATAACACTGTTTATCTACCAGAACTTAATGATGTTATAAAAGCATCTAATCAAATGAACAAAAACCTAAGAGGTAATATGACAAAACTTGTTGATACTATTGGTGGAGATAAGTCAGAATCTTTTATACAGTTTTTAGATTGGTATAACTCTAGTGTCTTTAAACCTTTAGCTTTATTAAAACCTGCTTGGACTGTAAAAGTTGTAGGTGAAGAACAACTACGACTTATATCAAGAGGATTAGTTTCTGCACCTCTAGCACCAATACAAGTTATAGCTAGAGTATTCGGTAGAAGTGTAGGTGCTGATGAAGGTGGAAAACTTAGAAAAGGTGTTGATCCACTTACACCTGGAGAAGCAGCAGGTGGAGATTGGGCTTCTGATCTAGCTTACTTAGATTCACAAACAGGTATAAACAATGTTAGAACACTAAGAAGAAAAGCAGTGAACCCTGGTCGTTGGGGTAAGTTTGATAAGACAGCTCCTGAATATAAACAAGCAGCAGTTCGTACTATTTATCAAATTATTAATGATGATGTTGCTGTGTTGTTAGCTAAGATAGATGCTAGTGACTTAACACCTCTACAAAAAGAACAAGAGTTTAGAAAACTTGCAGACAGATTAAAAAACAAAGACTTAAAAGAACGATTAGAAAAAGTAGTAGGACAGGAATCACATCCGTTTAACAATGCCTTACGAGATGATGAGGTTGCTTTAGAGTATGTATATTATTTACGAGCAGCTTTGAATCAAACACTTGGTGGAAGAGTTATTGCAGATGAAGCATCTAGTGCATTGAATTGGGTACAAGATATAGCTAACAAAGATTTACTTAGTATGATTGCTAATGGTGGTAAGTTTACAACAACTAACGGAAAGAAAATGGGCTTTCTTGATGCAGCTGCTATTGCCAGATCTAAAGCAAAAGCAGATAAAGTTAAAAAGAAAATGGGAGATAAAGAGTTTGATAAGATAGCTGATGATTACATAAATGGAAAAATCACAGAAGAAGATCTGGCTGTAATAGCTCCTTTATTTAAAGAAGCACAAGATGATATTGTAAACGGATTTTTTGGTACTTACATAGAGGATATGCCAGAATTAGTTAGAGGTTATGTTGATCCGACTTTCCAATTAGAAAAAGCATATGACAAAACTATAAACAGTATGTTTACAACATTGATGACACTTCCAACTAATAAACTATCTCGTTCACCTGCATTTAGAAGATTATATTGGAAACGAGTATCAGAAACAATAGAGTTCCTAGGTAAAGATGCAAGAGATGAAATGGTTACTATTGCAAATACTGCTCTTAAAGAATTTACAAAGTATGACCCAAAACTAGCAGGGTATCTTAAAAAGATAAATAATGCTAAGTTCTCTGGTCCTGCTGAAGCTATTACAGATGTAAAACTTTACGACAAGATGATTGCATCAGATGCTTTGACACAAACTAAAAAACTTCTTTATGATATATCAGAAAGAACTGTTGTAGGAGATTCACTAAGATTTGCTTTCCCATTCTTAGAGGCTTACCTTGAAATCTTTAAAACTTGGTCAGATATTACAAATAAAGCTGGTGGCAAGAACTTAGTAAACCTTAACAAGCTAGTACAAAGTGGTAGTGAACCAAACCCATTAGCTGATCCAACAGGTCAAAGAGGATTCTTTTATACAAATCCTGTTAATGGAGAAGAAGTTTTTGGTTATCCTGGCACAGGTTTAGTACAAAAATGGATGTTTCCAGAATTTGAAGGAACAGGAGTAGAAGCAGAGTTTCCTGTGTATGTATCATCTCTTAACTTAGTAGCAGATATTATGCCTGGTGTAGGTCCAATCATAAGAGTACCTGCTAGTTATTTAAGAAAACAATTTCCAGCAGAAGGTAAATACAATAAATTAATATTTGGTGACTTTACACCTCCTAGTGGTTTCTTAAACAATGCTGTACCTTTTCCTGCTTGGTTAAAGAAATTTTATCAAGCATATAAACAAGGTGGAACTGGTAGTGCAGATTTAAACAGAATGTTTAACAATACTGTAATAGATACTTACAAAGCCTTAATTTATGCTGGTGCTATTGATGATTCAACTCCACAAGGAGCAGAAGAAGGTTTACAGTTAGCTACAGATTACGCACAAAGAATATTTATGATTAGAGGTGCTTCACAACTTATAGGTCCAGCAGGTGCTGCTTCTCCTATATGGTCAGTAACAGATAAGTCAGGTAATGCTTTCTTCATAGAGGCACTTGCAGATACATACAGAGATTACAAATCAGCTGCACAAGGTGATGACTATGAAGCAACACAGAGGTTTATACAAGAGTTTGGACTTGATCCAACAGCTATGTTAACTTCTAAATCCAGATCAGTAGTAGCAAGACCAGCTACAGTATTCAGTGCAGATTGGGCTAGAGAAAACAAAGACTTGTACGAAGATTTTAATACTACTGCTTTCTACTTAACTCCAACAGATGTTGATAATGAATTTAGTTATGATGCGTACCTTAATGCTTTATCTGATGGAACACTTGCACCAAGAACACCTGAACAATGGGTACTAGCTAAAAATAGATTGTTAGGTTCAATAGCTTATGAAAACTTTTTAAGAAATACAAAGATAGGTAATTCAACACTTATGAATACAAATAATAAAACTGCACAATTACTTAAATGGATGAAACAGTCACAACTTATGGAACAATATTGGGGATATGGACAAGATGCAGGTTTTGAAGTAGATAAACCAGATACTGACTTTTTGCTTAGAGAAATGGGTGGAGAAACATATTTACCAGATCGTTCATCTAGTTTTGTTACTGGTTGGATTAATGAGGATTACACACCTATTGAAAAGCTTAAAGCCAATAATGCAGCTATTGCTTATGGTAAATACAGACAACAGTATGACAGGATTGTAGCTGAAGCAATCAAAAGAAATTATGCACCAAGTTCTATAAAAAGTAACAAGGATTTAGTTAAGGCAAGACAGTATTTAAGAAATTATGCGACTAAACTTATATTAGAATATCCTGAATTTGGACCTCTTTGGAATAGCATTTTAGAAAATGACCTTAGAGAAGAAATCTCAGATATGGAATTATTAGGTATATAGATGAATGATGTAGATAAATTTGTAGCAGCAATCGTAGAGCAGGATAGTCTTGCAGGTTCAAACCCTATATTATCTGAAGATGATATTCAACAAATGCAACTAATGAACTCTATAGATGATGTACAAATGTACGCTATAGAAAAAGGTATTGATGCTGGTAAAGTAAACAATGCTTTAATCTCTACAGGACTTGATACTGCATCAGACCCAATGGCTGATCTGACTGGATTATTTGGTTTTGGAGAAGCAGAAAAATCAATCATAGGTGGATTACCAAGTGATTACTCACCAAGAAATGCAGGTGCAACAGACTTTTACAGAGAAGGTGATGAGTACAATATATTTGCTAACTTACCAACAGAAGATCTATATAGTTTACAAGCAAGACTTATACAAGGTGGTCTATTAGCTAGAGGTGCTTTTACACCTGGTGACTTTGATTCAAGTACAGCAGGAGCTATACGATTAGTATTAAGCAGACAGAATAGAATTGGTGTTAAATCAGGAGAAAAATCTACTGCTTGGAATGAATCATTACTGTTATATCAGAATGAACCATTACCAAGTGGAGAAGAAGTTTCTGTTTATTTACCACCAGACTATGCAGAAGTATCAACAAGAATAAGAAACTTGTTTACTGAAAGTTTAGGTAGAGATCCACAAAACTATGAATTAACATTACTTGCTGATCAATTTTACAATGATACACAATTACAATCACAACAACAATCAGAATTGCAAGAAGTTGCTTTAGGACCTACTGTACAAGAATTAGAAACAGGTAATATAGGAAATAGAAACATACAAGATGTTGTATCTGAAACAGGTATGCAAGAAGTATCTCCGACAGGTAGATTGTACGAAAACTTTAATAATCTTATAGCAAAAGAAAAGGATAGGTTACAAGCGAATGATGATATCCAAAACACTGGTCGCCTTATGCTTGGCTCTATTCTCGGTACAAGGAGATAGTATGGCAGACCCAAGAGAACTACAAGCATTTAGAATAGGTTTAGCATTAGTTGAAGGTGGAGGTAAAGTTGATTACACACAAGGAAACCCTACTACTGGTGCGTATGGTGCTTATCAGTTTGTTCCTAAATGGTGGGATTGGTATAGAAGTTTCGTACCAGGGATGCAAGATGCAAATATAGAAGATCCAGTTGCACAAAATAAAGTTGCAGCTTGGCATTTTAATAACAACTTTGATACATATGGAGATTGGATGTTTCCAGCAATAGCACATTTCGCAGGACCAGATGATGCTAAATTAGCTTATGAAAAAGGTTTTGATGCAGTAAAGAATAAAAAAGATGACACTGGTGTAACAGTAGAGCAATATGTAAACAAAGTAATGCAAAGAATGGAAGAACAGATGCAGTTGATGTCTAAAATAGATACAGATGTAGAAGCATTGGGTTTACCTAAAACAGATGCAGAATATTATAAAGGTGTTTTTGACCCAACAAAAATTGTAGAAAAAGAAGCAGCTGAAATTCTTGATGCTATTACTAATGGTATGAGTGATGGTGGTAGAAAGAAGTTTCCTATGCCATCTAAACAAGATTTTAATTCACAAGTTCCTAAAGCAGCAGGTTCTTTTGAAGGAGCTAAAATAAAAACTGATATTGGTAGAGGGATAAAGATTCAATAATGGCATATAACTTACTTGGACAACAAGGACCTAAAGGTAGTAGAAACCCTGATCCTAACCTAACAGATGAACAAGCTACTTACCTGTATGATACTCCACCAGGTAGTGGAGATAACAAAGGATTAACTGGTGCAGGTAAACCTGTAGATCAAAAAGATGTTGATGAAAAATTAAAAAATACAGCAACTCCACCAAGTACACCTCCACCTACAAGTACACCTCCACCTACAAGTACACCTCCACCTACAGGTAATGTTATAAAAGATTTACAAACAGCGTTAAAAAATGCTGGTATAGATCCAGGTCCTCTTGATGGAATTGTAGGACCAAAGACAAGATTAGCAGTAGAAAACTATATAAACACTTTACCTGAAAATATACAAATGTCTGTTTACGACTACTATGATAATCTTTTAGGAAATTTAAAAAAACCAAAAACTATTCCTTGGTGGAAATCTTTAGGATATGATACAGAAGGTGATGCTGTTAAAGATGGTTTAACAAATGTTAATACCAAAGCACCTAAATCTAGTCCTTGGTATAAAATTTTAGGTTATGACACAGAAGCAGAGGCTATTAAAGATGGAAAAACACCCTCTTCTACTGTAGGAAATTGGTGGGAAATTCTTGGATATGATACAGAAGGTGATGCTGTTAAAGATGGTGTATTAGGACTACCTAAAGATTATATTAAAAACATTACATTAGGTCCAAAACAAACACAAGACTGGTGGAGTGCTTTAGGATTTTCTTCAGAAGATGAAGCAACTAGAAATGGAGCTAATCCTCTTAATCTTGTTAATTCTAACAATATTGTTACAAGTACTGGTAGTTTTACAGACTTAATTAATAATGTTGAATTTGGAGAATCAATATCTTCTGATGCCACAAACTATGATATTGATCAAGCTAACAAAGAATTAGGTATAACAAATACAGCAACAGGTTCTGCTTTAAGTAGAGCTTGGGAAAGAGCAAAGCGTGGTGATTTAGGATCTACAGAATTAGCTAACTTAGTTCTTGAAATAGAAAAAGCAAGAACAAATATGAAAGAAGAGCCTAATCTTATTTCGGCTTCAAAACTTGGAACAATAATTAGATACGGAGCTGTTCTTGCAGGTTTAGGTGTTAGAGGTACTGTTGCTTATACAGAAGAAGTTTTAGGTGCTTTGTTTAATGCTGGTACAGATTTATTTAGAGCAGAACCAGGAGGTATAGGAGATGCTTTTACAGATGCTTTATTAGGTAAAGACCCCAACAGTAACAGTTTATCAGGTTGGTTTAATACAAAAAAACCTGGCTATCGTTATGATTCAGCAACAAACAAGTTTTATGATATTAGAACAGGAAATCAAATTTCTGATGAAGAAATACAAAATGAAATACAAGAAGAAATATTAAATCCACAAGACCCTAATGCTGGACCTAATGCTGGACCTGGTGGTGGACCTAGTGGTGGTGCAAATGTACCTGATGAAGCATATAACGCTATAGGTCAATTAGGACCTAGAGGTCAAAGTAATGAAGGTTATGAATATAAGTTTGATGAACCACCTGGACAAGGTTTAAATCCTGGTGTAACAAAAATTGGTGACCCAGATCCAGAACCTAAAGCACAAGTAGAAGGAGAACCTTTTAGAGAAATTTATATCACTATTTACAAAGATGGTGAAGAGCGACAAATACTTGAATCCGATTTCAATTTATATAGTCAAGCAGGTTGGTCAAGAACAAGACCTAGTGATGCCACAGGTGATGGCATTGAAGGTGAAGTAATAACAGATGAAGTAGGACCTGGACAAGTTGTTAACGACCAATTAAATACATTCAATAACATTCCACAAAATGCAATTCTTATAGAAGCAGCAGGACAATTATTTTTAGGATATGAAGTGCCTGGTGCATATGGACAAATGTATAGTGGCAATCCAATGTTTATGCTTTACGAAGTATTAGACAATGATGTTTATGAAGCAGGTATATTAACACAAGGTGCATCACCACAAATTAATGTATCTCTTGGATCATTAGCAGACTTAAATCAGTATGGAATAGTTGTTGGTGGTACAGATGAACTTACTGATAGTGTAGAACATCCATTTATTAGATTTGTAGAGAATTTTGAAGCAGGTAAAAGAGTTAACCCTTGGTTAAACGATACAGAAATAAATCCATTATCAGGTGTCAGTTATCAACAAGAAGCTATAGAGTTCCTTGCAGAACAAGCATTAGAACAATGGTCGCCAGAAGAAACACAACTTAAATACGAAGGTACTGACTGGTATAGAAAGTCAACCACTACACAAAAACAATGGCTTACAACATTATTAACACAACCAGAACAAGCTACACAAGATATACAAGATAAACAATTATCTGTAAGAATAGCTATGGAGGCTAATGGAATAGCTAGTCCACCAGATGCTTTAGTTAGTTGGTTTGCAGATAAAGCAGTATCAGGTACTTGGACACAGTTATACACAGACCAACAGATAGCTTTACTTGCTGATCCTTATAAACCTGGTGCAAGAGATACAGGTATGGTTAACTTCATAGAAGGTGTTGGCGTAGGTACATTAGATAGATTAAGTGTTGGAGAGAAAACAGTAACAGATTTATATAGAAGATACTTAGGGCCTTCTCTTGGAAATGCTAGTGCAGATGAAATAGCAGAAAAAGCAGGACAGTTAAGAAATGACCCTGATGCAGAAGAACAACTTAAATCATATTTAGAACAACAAAGACTTGCTATGTTTGGTAAATACACCAATCCAACTTTGACCTATAATGATATTGTGCAACCATATAAGAACTTAGTTAATCAAGTATGGGGTCAAGAAGTAGATGAAACACAAGACTGGTTTATAAAAATGGTACAAGATAACGATATAGAAAAAGCATATACAACTCTAAGAGAAAAAGGTATTTCACAAGGTATAGGTAGAGTA
>Ga0222715_10005892_pt1 | contig 10403 bp, 10 predicted proteins | sample C33_9DmetaG_FD_165056 | JGI IMG/M metagenome (GOLD analysis project Ga0222715, IMG submission 165056) | Estuarine water microbial communities from San Francisco Bay, California, United States - C33_9D | ecosystem: Environmental > Aquatic > Marine > Unclassified | place: USA: California... | reverse complement strand
CACCATCACCAGCTAATGTTACTGTAATATTATTTTCTGATAAAAATTTGTTTGTATTATAATATGTTGGAAAAGATTTACCTTGTCGTGGTTCTTCTAATGCATAGAAAGTAGGTTCTAATGCGTCAACGTAATCTTGTTGTGTTTGATGTACTCTATGGTTTTGTACACCCAACATTTCGCAATATGTCTTTGCTAAATCACTATCTAAATTTAATCTACTTCCAGGATCAATAGTTGCAAAATGTGATGTAAAAGTTTTTGGTTGTGTTTCAAGTTGGCACATTTCATATAAGATACTTGAACTATCAATACCACCTGATAAAAATAAACCAATGTTTCTTCTACCCATAAGAGTCATTTCAACTGATTTGTTTAAACGTTCTCTTACTTCTACAGCTACATCATTTTCATTATTACTAATATGAAAATTAGATAAGGTTACATCATTAAGGTTTATTTTGTTAATTAATCTATTATCTCTATATGTTTGTACTTCACCTGGTACTAACTTCTTAATACCCTCAAACATAGTTAGATAACCAGCATTATAACCTGAATTGTAATAATGTGATAATGCTCTCTTACATATTCTACGGTCAAATCCTAAATGTAATAAACTTTTGATCTCACTAGAAAAACATAATTTACCATCTAAAAAACCATAGTAAACAGGTTTTGTACCATTGCAATCTCTTGCTAAAACTAATTCTTTTGTTTCTGTGTTATATAAAGCTAAACCAAACATGCCGTCTAGTTTTTCTAAGAAGTCTTTGCCGTGTTTATGTAAACCTACTGCAAGTAGTTCGGTGTCGGTGTCTGTTTGCCAATCGTAATTTAAACCTAGTTTCAGTTCTTTATAGTTGTATATCTCTCCATTAAAAACTAAAACTAGGTTGTGATGAACCCAAGGTTGGTGTGAGTTCAATTCATCATCTACAATAGATAATAAATTATGTCCTAGAGTTATGTCGGTGTCGTGCCAGGATTGTTTATGGTCTGGTCCCCTATGATGTGCCACGGCTAACATGCGATCCATGTCGCCTACATTTCTGTAACCTATGCCGTGTATTGCACACATTTAATCTACCCACTTAGTAAAGATAGTTTCTTTTCTTTTATTACCTCTTCGTGTGTAACCAATATCTTTTAATACTGCAACAATATTATCATGGTATTTTTGTTCATCAGGATTTCTACAAGGTAATTCTAAACATACAACAGCTGCATGGTCTTTTAGTAATTCTAAACCACCATTTACTATTTCTTTTTCATGCTCTTGGCAATCTACTTTTATAAAATCTATATTCTTACCTTTAAATTCATATAAGTAATCGTCAAGTTTTTTTACATCTACTAAAGTTTTCTTTAATTGTTCTTCTTGTAAAATTCTTTTAGAGTTACCATGTGTTACACCATGAGCAAGTAAACTTACATTACCACTTTCATCTGGTGAGGCAAATAATTCTGCGTTCTCCATTTGTTTATCTGATAATGCGATTTCTTCTAGTTGCCAGTTTGTAAACTCTTTCATATTTTCTCTATAACAAGCTATGTTTTCTGGATGTGGTTCAAATGCCCAAACTGTTCTAAACTTTCTACATAAGTCCTGTGACCAAAAACCAATATTACCACCTATGTCTAATGCAATATTCCATGCTTTAACAAAACCTAAAGAGAAATCTCTAGTTTCTTTTTGATATTCCCATTTACCATTGTGTTCCATTAACATCTTTTCATAGTGATCGTCCCACTCTGGTAATTGCCAACCTTTTACGTTTTTCATATTCACTCCTATTTTGGTATCTCTTTGTGATTTATAGATGTCATTCTTCTAAGATCACGTTTATGTTCAATGGTATACATCATATATCCCTCTATTTGATCGTAACCATTTTCTTTTGCCCAATATACACGTTTATTACCTGTATGTACATATAGACCCGAATTTAATTTACCGTCTGTATAATGCCATGGATTCTTTGGTCTTAGTCTATCATCAACCCATTTAGGTTTTTCATCACTAACACATATAGGCCATATCATGCCATGGTTTTTAAAACTTTTATCATATTCAAATTCTTCAATTCTCTTTTTTAACCAAGGTTCTTTAGGTATACAGATCAGTTTAGCTACGTTGAATAATTGTAGTGGTAGATCAGTTTTTGGATATTTTTTTGCTCTCAAAATTTTCATTACCAGCCCTCGCAATATAATAACTATCAACAATATCTGATAGTGGATTACCCACCTTTGTTGTATCAAATAATTGTTTTAAATCAATCTTTGTATCTTTTAACCACGCCTCGTACATCATATCTTTATCAGCATTACCTTTTCCTGTTGCGTGTTTTTTAACAACACTTGGTACAACGGTATCATAATCCCAATTTTCTTCTCGTAATCTATACTTTAATATACCACAGTTTTCAGCAATCTGAAATATTCCTTGACCTTTAGAACCAAAAGAATAACCCTCAATATATATTTTTCTATTAGGGTCTGGATGTAAGTCTTCTAGTACGAAAATTACCCAATCACTTATCTTTGCAAATCGTTCAATTGGATTATCCCATTCATCATGTAATTGACCTGTGATATTATTACCGAACTTACCTTCATGTTTCTTTTTACTTGATAAGAAATAAAAGTTTGAATTTTCTATTTTAAAATCTGTTGTAACACAAATAGCTGGACTTGTTAATGAATAATCAATCCCAATTATCGTTCGGTTCGTATCTTTGTTCAAAGTCCTCCTCATCTTCCACTTCGTAACCACAAAATGGACACGTCAATGGATCTAAATCTTGTTCTTCTTCATTCCAAACTATTGTATATTTAGTGTCGCAAGACGAACAAGATTTTTTCTGTTTAATCATTATAATTTAAACTTTTTAAATTGATCTTTTTTCACATCTTGTTTTACACCACCAATTACATAAGATTCAATCTCTGTTTCCTGTGGTGCATTTTGAAGTGATCTACTATTTAACCAATGATCTACCCATGGTAGTGGATTAGTTTTTTGTTCGTATTGTGGTGTAAGACCAATAGCTTTCATTCTTCTATTTGCCATATACTCTACGAATTGATGTAATAGTTTTTCTGATAAACCGATCATAGAACCATTAGAGAATAGGTAAGTTGCCCATTTTTTCTCTTCCGTTACTGCGTCATCATACATTTTGTAAACTTCTTTTTCTGTATCTTTAATGACTTTTAACATTGTTTTATCTTGTTCTCTTTCACGGTAATTATTGATAACTGTTTGCGACATTGCAAGGTGTTGACTTTCATCTCTTGCGATAAAACCTATTATCTTAGCAGAACCCTCTAATAATTTTAATTCACCAAATGCAAAACTACAAGCAAATGATACATAAAATCTTAGTCCTTCTAAAATGTTTACTGTCACCATTGTTAACCATAATCTCTTTTTTAATTCGTACATGTCAACTTTATCAGGTGTTAAAGTCCACTTATATCCCATACTGATTAAATCATCATAAGTTTTTGTAATACTGCCGGCTCTCTTTTCAATATTATTATCTTCAATAATAGTATCAAAGACCTCTGATGGATCAGGATATAAATTTTTAATTATATAGGTGTAACTTCTACTGTGTATTGTTTCAATAAAATCCCATGTTACTATGCAACCCTCCAATTCTGGTAGAGAACAAAACGGTAAGAAAGCTAAACATGGACCTCTGCCTTGTACAGAGTCTAACATTGTTTGATATTTTAAATTAGATGTAAATATAAACTTTTGTTGATCTGATAATGTTTGATAATCGTTTCTATCTTTTTGTAACGATATCTCTTCAGGTCTCCAAAAGTAACCTAATTGTTGTTGATTTAATTTGTCAAAGATTGGATATTTCATGTTATCATATCTTTGTACAGCTAAGTCTGGCCCAAAAAACATCTCTGCTTTTGTGGCGTCTAAGTTTTTATCCCTATTAAATACACTTCTTCCCATTTTTTTAATGCACCCAACTTATCATTGAGTATCTTCTACCTTTCTCTACTGGTTTAACATAGTGAGGATATAAAAAATTAGAAGGAAAAACAATACATTCTCCGGTTTCTAATTTATAATCCTTGTTAAATAATATATTAAGATCACCACCATAGTAATCTTCATTTAGTCCTACAATCATAGTAAGTATTGGTACACCCCTAGGATTGCCTTGGTCGTCTTTAAATATATCAAAGATATGGTCACAATGAGGTTTCATCTCTGCATTGTTTTCATATCTGATAAATTTTGGAAAGCTATAACCGTTCCAACCTGGAAACCAATCAAAGCCTTCTTTTTTACACATATCATCTACGATATACTTTTCCAATACATTAAATAAACCGTTCATCAGTTCTTCTCTGTATTGCTTAGCGTATGGTTCATCTAACCATACATTTTCAGGATCTTTACCAACATGTGTTTCTTCACCTGTCGTGCCATTATAAAATTTATGCTTTTCAGAATAACTTTTATCTAATGTGTTAACAAGGTCTTTACAAAAATCCGTAGTATATGTATCCTTATAAGTTCTTATATAATGTCCTAAATCACTCTTCATTTTCATTTAAATCATAAAAAAATTTATCATCATCTCCTGCTGTCCACTTTAAATCACCCTCTACACTATACTCTACTGTAGATACTTTGAAGTCTGGAAACTTCAATTTACTAGGTGCATAACTTTTATCATAAAATATTACTCTATTGTTAGGTTGAGCTGCAAAATGGCCATTATCTAACTTTAAAATATTAAATGACTTATGTTGACTTGGCACTTCACTATAAGTTACATTTCTTTCTAAATTAGTTGAGTTTGCATTATCAATTGTAAACATATACCAACCTTTATACCATTTTTTAGATGGTGATAGATACTTACATTGATTACCACTCAACATTTGTTTTTCACAAATTGTTATATCATAACTAAAACAATCCCATAATTGCAATTCAGTTAAAGGTATGTTTTCTTTAATATCAGTTTTCCAAACAAAGGCACTTATAGGCAACTTGTCAAACAATGCACCATATTCAGGTATATAAGTTTCAAAATATAATGCTCTACCTTGTATTGACTTTGCTGTTACCCAAACACCTTCAACTAATTCACCATGTCCTTTTTGTAAATCATAAAGATACTCTTTCTTTACATACACATCAACGTGAGGTGTATTAACGCATAAGTATGCCATAAATTCTCCTTATATTGTACAACTGTCGCAAGCTTCATCTTCTAACTGTCCGTTTAGATGTTCACTTACTGGTGATTTTAATTCTTCTTCCTTCTCTGGCACATTATCTGTCCAACCAACTGGATGAGCAGGTTCGTCAACATCTTTCTTACTATCATATGTGTTTTGATAGTATGATGTTTTCCAACCTAACTTATAAGTTGTTAATAGGTCTTGTGCCATTGCACTAACCGAAACTTGGCCGTCTTCATAATGTTCAGGATTATATGACCAGTTACCACTAATCGCCTGGTCAAAGTATTTCTGCATAACAGAAACTATGTTTATATATCCTTCATTACTTGGCATATCCCATAATAAAGTATAAAAATTCTTTAATGTATTATACTGAGGTACAACCTGTTTCAAAGGACCTTGTTTCGATTTCTTAATACTTAAATAGTCCCTAGGTGGTTCAATGCCGTTAGTAGCATTGGAAACCACACTAGAGGATTCAGACGGCATTTGGGCCGAGAGTGTGCTATGTCGCAACCCATGCTCTTTGATATTCTTCCTCAAGTCTTCCCATTTACAAGTTAATTTTCGATTTACAATCTCATCAACTTCTTTTTTGTAAGTATCAATTGGTAGAATACCATCTGAATATTTTGTACGGTGGAAGTATTCACAAGCACCTTTTTCTTTAGCTACTTCGTTACTTGCCTTTAATAAGTAATATTGGAAATGTTCAGTTAACTCGTCAACTTCTTTCCATGCTTGTTTATCACCGTATGAAACTTTTAGTTTTGCTAGATAATGTGCTAAACCAATATAACCAATACCTAAACTACGTCTTGCCTTTGTAGAAATCTCTGCAGCTTTTACTGGATAATGTTGATGATCTATTATCTCTTCCAAACCTCTTACTGCTAAATCACAAAGTTCCTCTAAATCTTCTAAGTAATTTAGTTTACCAACATTGATGGCACTTAATATACATAACGCAATCTCACCACTACCATCAATGTGATCTATTGGATCAGTTGGTAATGTAATCTCCTGACATAAGTTTGACATATAAACTCTGTCTTTGAAACTAGAGTGAGTATTACAATGGTCAATATTCATAATGTAAATACGACCTGTTTCAGCTCTTTCTTTTAAGATGTCAAAGAATAACCCCTGAGCGTTGACTTTTTTCTTTTTGATACTTGTTTTTCTTTCTGCTCGTTGATAAAGTTCGTCAAACTCTTCAGTTCCCCAAGCTTCGTACAATTCTGGCACTTCATGTGGTGAGAACAATGTAATTTCTTCTTCATTAATAAACCTCTCATAAAATAATTTTGATAATTGAATTGAATAGTCTAACTTTCTAACTCTGTTGTCTTCACTTCCTTTATTGTTCTTTAAAACAATAATGTCTTCTATTTCCTGGTGCCAAATAGGGAAGTGAACAGTAGCACTACCGCCCCGTACTCCGTTTTGAGTGCAACACTTAACCGTTGCCTCAAATTTTTTAAGGAAAGGAATAACGCCGGTGTGTTGAACCTCACCCCCTCGTATCCTCGCATTGATACCTCGTATTCTACCAGCATTAATACCAATGCCAGCCCTTTGAGCAACATACCTTCCAATAGCCATATCACTACTAAAAATACTAGGCAAAGTATCATCCACATCAACCAAAACACAACTAGCATACTGTCTAAGAGGTGTTCTAACACCCGCCATAACGGGAGTAGGAATGTTGATTTTAAATTTTGAAATTGCGTCATAATATTTTTTAACATAACTCATCCTTTTTCCATTTGAATAATTAGCAAAAATAGTTGCAGCTATCATCATATACATAAATTGTGGAGTTTCAAATACTTTACCATTTGATCTATCTTGTACTAAGTATTTGTCTATAACTTGTCTTAGACCTGCATATGTAAAATCATAATCTCTATCGTGGCTAATCCAGTTTTCCATTCTATCAAAATCTTTTTTAGAATACTTTTGTAATATTTCTTTATCATATAATCCTGCGTCAACACATTTGTTTACATGTTCCCAAATATTTGGGTGGTCCCATAACTTACCAATAACTTGTTTTCTTAGTGAAAATAATAAAAGTCTAGCAGCTGCAAATTGATAATTAGGAGTTTCTAATGATATTAAATCAGAAGCGGACTTAATTAGGATTTTTTGTATATCGTCTGTGGATATTCCATCATAAAATTGTAAACCTGAGTTCATCTCAATTGATGATGAAGAAACACCTGAAATATCTTCAGTAGCATATTCAACCATTTCATGTATTTTTTCTATATCTAATTTTTCGGTACCTCTTGTACCTCTTTTTACTACTTTAATTTCTTGTGAATTTTCCACCATTGGTTCCCTCCTAATTTACTTTCTTCCAATAACTTATTTTTGTTAACGCTTCTAACTTATGAAAAGTGTTATTACTTATAATACTCAAAACTTCCAATTTGTCAAGTCCAGCAATGAACATATCATTAATGTCTTTATGTCGCATATCATCTGGCCATATTACTACATTATAATTTTCTTCAATCACTTTATACATTCTATCAACAATCTCTTTGTTACGTGGTTCATTATCAAAAATGTACGTAACATTTTTAGGTTGTATATTTCTTAGTTTAACATCTGCACCGGCAGCTGCCAAACAATTATCTAAAAACAAACTATCAATAGGACCCTCTACAATATAAACTTGATCTTGTAGATTAACTCTTTCTAAACCATAAATTTTTTGTTTGTTATCATCTAATTTAATTGTCAAATACTTTGGTTGTTCTTTACCAAAAGCACGGCCTTGAAATGCAAATAACTTGCCTTGCATATCATAAAAAGGTATTATCAACCTAGGATGGTCTTTAATAATCTTTTTAAACGTGCCTGGTTTAGCTTTGTTCACTAAATGCATAAACTTATCAGCTAATAGTAATTTAGAAAAATACTTTTCAGGTATCTTTCTATTTACCACATATTGTCTTACTGGATGATTTTTTTCTAACTTATCAATAGACGTTAGGTCATCCAATATTTTTGATTCAAACATAGGTGGTTTGAAGTCAAATTTAGGTTTTGGTGTCGCTGGTGCTGATGACTTATATCTTTCTAGCAGATATAACTCATGCAACTTTGGGTCAACAAACTTAATAAAGTTTGCTAGGTTTTGACCTTGTCCACAGTTGTGGCATTTAAAAAACATATCGTTCTTTATACGATACAGATATGCTCTTGCCTTAGTCTTGGACTTTTGTGAATCACCACAATGAGGACAACGGAAGTTAAACAGATAATCTGTTTTCTTCTTAAACTGCCCTAATCTGGCTGATAAATCATTAATAAATTTTAGATCAATATAACTCGACATAACACAAAGACTACTATACTATATAGTGTTGTATTTGTCAATGGTGGAATTATTGTGTGCCGTTCATCATGTGGAGTAATGGCATTAGGTTTTTAGATAGAATCCAACCAACTATGATTGCACCACCTAGTATAATCCATCTCCACTTTTCTAAGACACCTACTCTGGATCCTATATCATTTTTCAATGATTTGATCTCTATTAGTAATCTTTTTTCGACTTGATTTATCTCTTTACTTAAATCTCTATATACTGTGTCAATCTCATCAGCACGGTCTTTTATTTTACCGAATATAATTTCGTCTATTTGTTCAGACCTGGAAAGTTTTTCTTCGTGTACAGCTAACATAGACTTGATAGATGTAGAAACATCAGTTAGTTTATCTATAGCAGTATCCAATTTTGATTGAATACCAGCTACATTATCAACTTGACCTTTTAGTTTTTCTATTTCTATTTTGTAGTCCGTATCTGCCATTATTCTCTCCTAGGATACAGCATTCGTTTTATAACTTGTGTGGAGGATATGTACCTCGTTTTTCTATATTTGCTGTATGTTATTATTTAGTTTAATATAGTTTTTTATAAATCGTATTTGTATGACGAATGCTGTACGTGTATTTATAACTTTAAGCTGCCAATGATGGTACAAAAAGTTGTTGTTTTTTCATTAATGTTACTTGTCTTTGTATCCATAATTTTTTAAGTGTTTTTCGTCTTCGTCTATCTTTTTGTTTTCGTATTCTTGCCCATTCCAGATGTAGATAATATAGATTTACTTTTCGATCTTGTCTTATTTGTCTTATTACTAACTTCCTTAACTTCCTCATTTGTAATTGTGTAATCATTGGGCTCCTTAACTGTATAGATTGATACTTTATTGGATTTACCTTTCACTTGTACATCATCTAATTTGGTAAAGGTGAATTGATTTTTGATTGAATTGTAGGTATCTTCGCCGACAATTAGTGTGGCGTCATAATTTTTAGACACCCCCTCTAATCTACTAGCTAAATTAACGGGGTCGCCTATAACTGAATAGTCAAATCTTTGATTGCTTCCCATATTACCTACATAAGCATAACCTGAGTTTATACCTATACCTATATTTATAGATATGCCCTCTCCAAAAGCCCTTGAGGAGTTTAATTCATGTAATTTATGTTGCATTTGCATTGCACTTTTAACTGCGACATTTTGGTGATTTTCTACATCTAACGGTGCATTCCAAAATGCCATAATACAATCCCCCATATACTTGTCGATTGTACCACCATTTGACATTATTATATCTGTCATAGGTGTTAAAAACTTGTTAATAACTTTTGTTAGTCCACCTGGATCTGATTTAAATTTTTCAGATAAAGGAGTAAAACCTCTTATATCACAAAATAAAAATGTTAATTCTTTTCTTTCACCACCTAGTTTTAGTAAGTTAGGATTTTGTTGTAACTTCTTCACCATTTTAGGTTCTAAGTAATGTTCAAACTGTTTCTTAATTTGTTGTTTAAGTTGAAACTCTAATACAAATCTATTAAAGATACTATGCATACCAACGACAGTTATGGTAATAATTGCCCAACTACCATCAGCTAATATTGAATATTTGTTAAAGAGGTAATAAACTGTACCGATTGTCGCACCATAGAATACGACCATTTTTAAACCTACAACCCAATAAGGAGTAAATCTTGTTAATATTACTATAACACTTCCTAATAAAAAGGCAACAGCTAATTCTAATAAAAATGATATGTCTATTCTTTGTATATGTTTGCCGTCTAATACTGTTTGTAAAGTTGAAGCAGTTAGTTCA
>Ga0222715_10005890_pt1 | contig 10404 bp, 22 predicted proteins | sample C33_9DmetaG_FD_165056 | JGI IMG/M metagenome (GOLD analysis project Ga0222715, IMG submission 165056) | Estuarine water microbial communities from San Francisco Bay, California, United States - C33_9D | ecosystem: Environmental > Aquatic > Marine > Unclassified | place: USA: California... | reverse complement strand
GCTCTTTCTGTCTATTGCTTTCGAAGTCTGGACAGATATTTGATCATAACCGATAACTTTTTAGAAACCATACCTGATCTTGACTTTCAGGATAATCGAAGTTATTGGTCAGAGCCATTCCCCTTTTCCCCTTCAACTGTCTGTGGAGATCTTGCAGAAACTATTGGGATAGAATGGTGGTGTACGTCCCTCTCGCCTAAGGATACTATAGAAGATCTAGCATCCGCGGGCAACGTTTCCCTTTTCTGGCATCGAGATGATGATTGTTTAGACGGTCATCTTCCTCTTGGTGGTGGAGTTCTCTACATTCTCGATGGCCCCGTTGAAGGCGGTTTACTACTTCCTTGGAACATTGAGCCTGTTCACAATCGTTTCGTATCCTTTGATGTCACAGAATTACACGCAGTCTCTGAAGTATTCTCTGGAGTCCGTAATTCTCTTACTATCAACTTTTGGGATAAAAAAATACTAGGTATAGCTGATAGGCCCATCCCTTGGGCATAAAAAAATCTTGACATTCATCTAGTCAGTATGCTATTATATATAAAGATTTTGGCAACAAAGTCAGACCGCGCAGTAACTTACAACATTACCTATCTAAATCAAACAGTTACGAGATTATGTAACGATGACAGAGACACTGGTTCGGGACACGGATTAAAGGAGTGTCCCGAAAGGAAGTGTTACTTTGTCATACCGTGTTCAACCTAAGAACGTGACTGTATCCCCACGGGAACGAATCAATTACGAAAGTCCCTGTTTCGGGATTAAGCGGATGACTGATTGTGGTCTACCGACTTAAAATCTACAAAGCCTTTTTATTTACCTGCCCCTTTTTTGCCTGTAATAACCTCACTCTGCTAAGAATAAATTTTGATAAACTTATCTTTGGAAGGGGAAAGTTTGCACTAGCCGAACAGGTGGACGGCCCCGCGGCGGCGGCTATGGTATATAAAAGTCGTGGTTTCCTATAGTCTCTAGATATTTATACTTTAGAAGCCCCGGTTGAGCGAAAAACAACGCTTTTGTTGTGGGTTCTTCTGCTGTATATGATGCCGCCGACAGTGCTACTCGCATTGCGGGGTTATGTGGTATTCCAAGAGCTGAGAGCGGTAGTTGCTGTCTGATAAGAGGCCAGCTTTCAAACTGACCACTCTCAGCAACTACTTCACAGGTATGATTTGGCCAGCGTGGGTCATTGCGACGATTCCACACTACAGAAGCCACTGCTTGTTGTCCTTCTAGAGGTTCACCCCTACTCTCAAAGTAGACGGCCAGAGCTACACATAGAACCTCAAGCATCGTCGAGCATATACTTCAGAACTTCCTTCGGGGCTTTTTCAAGTCCTTCCAGTTTCTCAAGAGCCCAACCATTCTTCTCACTGAGTTGATGAACTATTTCTAGTTTTGTTGTGGGTGCTTCACCTCGTTTTGTAAGGTAAATCTTCTTTTCATAAACTCCCAGACGCGAAAGTTTACCGATGATGCTACGTCGGGATTTATGAAGCTGGCCAGCCAATTCGTCGATGACGAACTGCTTGTCCTCGGCCCCGCTGTAGACTTCTAACAGATAATTCTCTTCTTCTTTGGTGTACATTAGAAAATAAACTCCAGTTGTTCAGGTAATCGAAAGTGTTTAGCGAGTTTTGTTACTTCATATGGAGCCATTTCTAGCTGAAGCACATCATACTCGAACATGAGAGCTTGAATTTCCTCGTGGATCTTGTTCGCTTGTTCTGTTCTCTGGGTAGCAACCTCAAGTATTTCTTTTAGTCGCTTTAGTCGAGGGCTTTCGGGAAATTCAATCACAGTCATATTAGCCATTATACTACGATGACCTCACTCTGTCAAGAACTTTTTTCTCGATGTGCCCTACAATAATGTCCCAATCAATGAAGTCAAAATCCGTAGGCTGTATCGTGTGGGACTCTCCTCTTACGCCTTGAAATGCTTTAGACATTTTTAAAGCTACTTCAAAACTAGAATAAACTCCTGAAACCTTTCCCGAGGAATTATCCGTTACCACAAACACTTTAGTCTTCATTCTCTAAACCTCTGTAGTCTTCTATGTAGTGACAGAAGCTCACATTCTTACCGTTCACTTTAGGGTATCCTTCTACTTCGCTTGCCCACTTACGCACCTCAGGCGACAGCCCATAATCATTCCCACCATACCAAGTAATAAGGTGCTCGGGGATTGCCTTGGGAAACCCATATAGTTTTCCATCGGGTATTATATCCAAAAAAACTTTTCTTAACATGTAGGTGCTCCTACTTCGAAGGCTATTAAACATATTATAAGAATAATTATAATATCCAGTATTCCTCTCTTTTCAAACTTCATATAATCTCCTCTAACGTTGAGTATTCTATTGCGGGTAGAGAAAGGTTTGCTTCCATGTGGTGGATTATCCACTTTACATCTTCCATTGACTCTTCTCTGATTTGTGCCGGTACAGCACTTACAGCGTACAGGCTACCGTCTCCTTGATAGTGGCATTCATGTATCGCATAAGTACTGCCGCATTTTACTATTCTATAGTTCCAATAGCCCGGATATCCTTTCGTCCCTCGTTCCGTGATTCTGATCATTTCCAGTCCAGACGGTCACGGTTGTCCTCTATAAACTGACGAATATCTTCAGCTTGGTCAAGTACTTTCAACCAAGAGTTAGCATATAGAGTTACAGGAAACCTCTGTCCAAGGGCTTTGCCACCTACTTTAATATTGCCTTTGTTACCAAAACCAATAGTAAGTTTATCTTCACCATGCTCTTCTTTTAATCGAGCAATTTCAGCTTTCAACTGTTCTACTTCATTCATATAAATTTCTCCCAATTATTGTTCCAAAATGCTAGAAATGCACGCTCATAACCTCTCGCTTCTATCTCCCAAGGGGAAAACCAATAGTCATCCTCTGGGTCATACCAAATACCTTGGTACGAGTGACGATTAACTCCTAGCTCTAATCCTTCCAGCTCATGTTGCTTAACATGAACCATTTCGTGAGCCATAATCTGCACTAAGTCTTCCTCAGTGCAGGTTTTTAGGAATTCTGGGTGAAGTTCAATCTCATACGTTCCTTCACCAATTGTCACGCAGTACGCATTATCTTCAGGCAAGCACTCTTTTGTAGGACGAACTGTAACGTCTACGTCAAGGTTAAAGTACTGCTCTACCATATTAATAACGCCTCTAGCGATTTCCATCTTTCTCACAAAATACTCCAAATTAAACACACGAATAAAAATACTACTTCATCTTACTACTTTAGCTTATGATCAATAACATCAGAAAAATGCCTAGCAGGTAGCCCGTAAGCATTCCCTTCCAAAACATTATTCTTAAACTGTAATCAGAGCTCATTTCCATCTTTGTCATAAGGCCCTGGATGTAATCTATTAAATTCTTCATAATAAGTCTCCAACTGGTTTTCTGTCAAATACGCCAATAACTCTCGGAACATATACTGGTCACTGTATTCTTCCGAGAGTTTTCTAAATTTATATCTTAATTCTAATGCTCGGCTCATACTAGTTTCGGAACCTTATCAAAGAAAAGTTCCTCACCGTACATGCAGTCAACTATCTCTTCTGCGTCCATGTCTAGGGCAAACTCGTAACCGTCGTTAAGCAACTGCTCACACCACTCGTCTAAACGTGTTTGCCACTGTCGTTCTGTGAAGAACTCGAAGCCGCCGTTTGCTATGTCAAAGGTTACAATCATTATTCATACCTCGGACGTTCTTTAGGAAAGTACTCTACACCTACTTCGTCTCGAACAAGAACCTGTAGATCTACATATCCCCATGCGCCACCGACCATAATATAGTCGTCGTCTGGAACACCATCAGGATCCTTTCCATCAGTAGAGTTATAGCCCATAAGGTACTCTGACTTTACTTTGCACTCGTCGCCCTTGCGGATAGCCTTAGCAGCAGCTTCGGCCTCAACTTTAGACATTGGGCCTAAGCATTCTACTAGCTCACCCGCCATAAACCACCAGCCGCCTTCTTCAGGGCCGCCATAGCATTGGTACGTTTCGTATACATTTACATATTGCATATTTGTCTCCTATTTAATGTACATATTATACCACCTTGAGCTCTTCTTGTCAAATTATTTTTACCGTGAACTTCAATAAATTTGTACGATTTTTATCCGGGGCGGGCTCGCGAGCTGCCAAAATCAAGTAAAATTTTCCCCTATCTATTAAATTTTTCCATAAAAAAAGCCCCTAAGCGGGGCTTTTTGGTTTAAAACTGCGATTAGCTCGGAAGAGCTGCAAGCAGTGCTCGAAGAGAGCGAACGTCGGCTTTGTCAAGCCCCGCCAAGGCTACGGGGCTTGCCCCTGCAGCGTCTGCGATAAGCAGCACAATGTCTGCCTTGGTAATGCGAGGCCCCGCCGAGCTTTTTGTAATAGGCTTGGGCGTGTAAGGTAGGCCTAAGTTTTTAACTTTTGAAATTACGCTTCGCACTGAAAGGCTGTGTGCGTTGGCGAACTCCGACGCGGTCTCATAAGTAAAGGAGCCAGCGGAAGTCATGTCGGATACCATCTTGTCTGTGTAAGCAGTCATATCTTTTTCCTCAAATTGTTTGTCGGTTGTCTGTCTTGATGGGAGTATTATACAGGCCGAAGGAAAGTATGTCAACAACTTTTTTGGTGGAAGACCTATATAAATTTTTTCATGCCTGGGTGGTAAAAAAGACTTGACACGGCATCGTTTTGGCACTATAATCGGCGCCGTCAGAGACTATGCCTTTTAAAAAAATTTGCGCTAACAGTTAAAAACTCCTTGACTTTTTTACTTCTAGGCTTTATACTGGCGCGCCCGCGCCAAAAATTTCATATAAACCAGCCCGGAGCCTAAAATAGACTACTGAAAAACTCGCACACGTTTTTTATCGTTTCTGCGCCACATAGGTTAGATACTTCACTCTCGCACTGGCGCTAGGGCGCCAAAAATTTCTGAAAAGCAACCCTTTTTTCAGGAAATTTTTGGCGGGAGTGTTTCACGTGAAACAACCTAAATGAGAATGGTTCTCATTTGGCCGCGCCCCTCAGTTGGTCGGTTAGGGGCGCCCCTCAGTTGGTCGGTTAGCATTCCAGATTTTCAAGTGTAGAATTAAGGGTTGACAGCAGAGAAAATACCCCCTCTTCTTTGTTGTTGTAGTCGATCACATGCCAATCCGAATCGATAACATTTTCTTTTAATAGTGTCATGCGATCATAATACGAAAGCGCATTTTCATCATTAGCGGAAAATTTCCAATAGGTCAATGGTGATTTTTTGCGTTTTTCAATACGCGCGCGCTGTTCGTTTTCATCAATCGAAAGCCAGAATTTAATTATATGCACGTTTCTGGATTTTTCCCAATCTTTGTGATCTTGAAGAAAATTAGTGAATTGCTTTTCAGAGCACCAATTATTCAGACGTTGAACCATAGCGCGTGAATACCATGATCGATCATAGAACACAATTTGGTTTTTTGTGGGCATTCTACGCGACCAGTACGAAAGCCATTTTTTCATTGTTGATTTGCTTGGCTTCTGGCTTAAATGCACAGAGTAATGCTTCGGATTAAGGTAGTGTGTCACCTCGCGGATCGTGCTAGATTTTCCGGCAGTGTCGCGCCCCTCAAGTACAACGCAAATTCCTTTATGCGCTAAACCTTCCAGATTGTGATTAAGTTTCGCTTGCTCTTTTTTTATGCTCATGATAAGCCCCTCGCAATTAGATAGATGATACCGCCGACCAAAATTAGGTCGGCACAGATTGAATAAACGATATAGGCCTTGAAAAGCGCCGCGAGTATTTTTGTTTTCATTTTCCTGCCTCCAGAATTTGCTTTCTAGTCATATCGGCCAACAGGTAATGCAGAATAGGGGCCTCATAGAATTGTGCATCCTCGAGCGCCGTATGCGGCTCGTCTTCTAAATCAGCGCCCAAAATAAATTTAGCCATTGTGTCAGCAGTCATTGACGGGTCGCGCCTTTTAGCAGTCAAAAAACCGTTAGCGTTGCAGAAGTCATGATAGTCCGCAAGTGTGCCGATCTCACGCTTGGCGGCTTTCATCAAGCAGAACGATTGAGCGAAAACACCTAAATCGATTCGAGTATTTCGACATTTGCCCAGATCGAACGCCAGATTATAGGCAGTTAATACAGGCGTATATCGCGCATTGATACCCGAAAGCCATTGATTGATTAAACCAACGCTTGAAATCGAACGCTCGCCAGAATCAAGCATAGAATAATAGTTCTTCTCTCGTCGCTTTGCGGATTGTTCAGACCATAGCGCAGAATCGGGAGCGGTAGGATCAGAGAACAGGGAAAGCGAGCCGAAATGATTCAAGACCATTGCGCCGAAACGTTCGACAATTTCACCCTGTCTGGTAATTAATACCGCACCAAAATCGGCAACAGTACCGCGTTTTGTTGTTTCAGTGTCTACGATCAGATAATAATGTTTCATTGTTTAGGCCTCCTCAGCCATTCGATTGAGATTATATAGTACAGGATCAATCACACGAAATCCAGCATTTTTTAAAGTTTTTTGCACATCGGCATTGTCATCCCACAGGATCACACGCCGACGAATTTCCTCAAAGGACACGCCGCGCAGAATTGCGAGATCGTGCATTTTAGATAGCTTGAATATACCCGCGTCTCTCATGTCATCCGCAGAACGCGAGAGCGTAAAACGTGGGCGCATGTTGCGAACGTCAAGCCATGTAGTGTCGGCCTCACCCATTACCCGCGAGGTGCAGATACCAACGTCGAGGCCTTCCGCTATAGCTTGCACCATAGTATCCGCAAGCGGCAACATTGAATCTTTCGCTACATTGTCGGGCGTGTTCATTCTACGCCAGTCGTCTAGCGTTTCACCTTGTCGATGAGCCGAGTCAATGACAGTTTCGTCAAGATCAAATAAAAAGATTGGAAGCATAACCGATAATTCCTATAGTGTTTAATATGAGCAAATTATAACATTTTGTGTCGTATGCTTGCAAGCTCAATAATGCAAGGCCGAGCATCGCCATCACTTGACCGAGGGCCGTAGTGATGAGGAAAGGAGCCGCACCCATAAGCGCGGTTCCAATCCAAGAGGAGACCGAAACAAGGCGATTCATTATCGAATCGCCATTAGAAGCGCGGATAATGCCCGAGCGTCAGACTTCGAGAGACCCGCGAGAGCTTCGGGGTCGGCGTCAAGCGCTATCACGATAGCGTCAACAATATCGGCCTTTGATACGCGAGGGCCGGCAGAGGAAACCGTTTTGGGTTTCGGGGTGTAGTCAAGCCCGAGGTGTTTAACCTTTGAGATAACAGATCGAACGCTCAAGCTGTGAGCTTCCGCAAACGCAGACGCGCTCTCGTAAGTGAATGATTCAACAGATTGCATTTCAGCGATCATGGTGGGAGTATAGTTGGACATAGTGTCTTTCCTTTTTAGTGTTATGCTTGATTGCATGGGTGGTATTATACCACGTTTTTTAAATTTGTCAAATACCGATTTGGAATAAGCTAATAGCATTTGGTTATATCTCGTGAGATAGTGCCAATGCCGCTACAGCAGTCGGTAAAAATGTTACGGTTGCGATTACAACACCTAACAAGTCACCAATAGCGGCCGACCAGATGCCAACGCCACAGGCAACGATTAAGAGAGTAAGCAGAGATAAGAGTGTAAAAATTTTCATGTCGGTATATCCTTGTTGGTATGTGTAGGATTTTACCACAGTTTCGAGTTTTGTCTAATACCGATTTGGCATAAGGAAGCCCGTTCTTATAACCAAATGTGCGCCCCCTTATTTGGTCGTCAGATGCTAACAAAAAAATAAAGGGGCGAAAATATAGCGAATGCGAATGCGAATGATTCGCATTAGGGGGCGGTAATGAGACTCATTCTCATTTGGCTCGGCGAGACCCCTCTTTTTGCGCAACTTGGGGTATTTTTGCAAGCAAAAAGGTGCTAAAATTAACCGAAAATTAACACAATCTTTATCAAATCTTAACAAAACTATGATATAATATTCACAGAGGAGAAATACTATGAAATTTTTTATTTTTATGATCGCATTCACATCAACCGCTCACGCTGCACCCTATATTGAGTACAAAAACAAGTACGACTTGCGAGTTCAACAAAGCAAGGATAATTATGTTCGAATCGGCTACAAGACCCCCAAGCTTTACGGAGAGGTAGGAAAAGATTCGGCCGAAGTAGGATATAAAATAAAAGCCTCAAACTTTACTTTTAAGGGAAAAGTTGAAAGTACTGAGGACTTTAAGAAGACTACCCTTGAAACTGAAGTCAGGGTGACCTTCTAAATAAAATTCTTGACATTTCAATTTTTTTAAACTATAATAAGCATTCCTGAGAAAAAATGAATTTTCCCAAAACCCACCGATCGAAAGATCGAAGAAAACTAAAGGAGTTATTATGTTTAAAAAGACATGTCAAACTGTCTTTCTTATGAGTGTCGCTTCTAGTGCATTCGCAATGGAAGAAGTCGTTGTAAAAGGCGACCTAGGCAGTTTACCCGGCGAACGTGTTGAAAGCGTCTTCGGATTTGAAAAATCAATTATAGATACACCCCGTTCCGCATCAACCATCAGTGAAGAGATGATGGATCGTTTTAATATGCAAGATATCGATGAACTCGTAGCTCTTGCTCCAGGTACTTTCACTCAATCATTTTTCGGTGTTGCAGGTTCCTTAGATGTTCGTGGTACTGCTGGTGAGACTTACTTTCGCGGCATTCGTCGTCTTGATAACCCCGGTAACTACCCTACTCCGATTGGTGCCTCTGATCGAGTAGATATCGTTCGAGGCCCTGCGTCTCCCATCATGGGGCCTTCAAAGATTGGTGGTTATCTCAACTTTAATCCAAAATCTGCTCGTATTGAAGAAACTGGTTCGTACATCGAGGAGCGTGTCGGAGAACTGTCTTACTCAGGAGGCAGCTGGGGCCGAAATGTTTTGACTGCAGAAGTTGGAGGTCCCGCAGCAATCGGTGGAAAACCTCTCGGCTACTACCTCTATGGAGAAATAGAGAATTCTGATAGCTTTTACACAAATGCACCCGGAGTGAGTCAATCTCTAGTACAAGCATCTTTTGACATGGACTTGAGTGACAATGTTCGAATTCAGTTTGGTGGCATGGTACACGACTACAAAGGTAGCCAAAACGCTGGCTGGAATCGTTTAACTCAAGATCTGATCGATACCGGTACTTACATTACAGGAACTCCAACGCCTCTTGATACTTCTGGCGATGGAGCTATTTCGCATGATGAGTACTATGCAGGAAACATTAATCCTTTTGCTTTGTATGCCTTCTTCGGACAGAAAGACATGGATTTGGCAACTCTATCAGATGCCTCTTTCGGTTTTGATTATGAGAACTCAAATATGATTCTAGAGAACGTAGGAACTGCAATTCTTCCAATGTCGTCAACGCTGATCGCTTCTGATGACTTACTGGAGAACAAGGTGAATACTCTCTACTTTGATATTGATGTTGGACTTGGCTCTTGGGATTTGACGAATAAGTTGTTTTATGAGTCATACGAGAACTTGAATGAGAATGCTTATGGATTTTCACAGTTTCACGACGCTTCTGTGATTGAGGATCAATTGATTCTTTCACGCGTCTTTGATGGTGACTCTCTTACTACATCGATACAAATATCTCCTTCGATTCGACGAACTGAGTTTACACATGGAGATGACTACTACAATGAGTATTTTAGTCGACGTGATCTGACAGGGCCTTCAACTGCTCTTGACCGTCGAGTACTGGCAACTCGAATTGACTCAGAGTACAGCGAATACTATGTAGGTGAGTACACAAATCTTGGATTTGGTGTAATGGCTGACTTCGCACATGAGAGCGGTCTATCTCTTCTTTTAGGTGCACGTTATGATGTTATCGACATGGAGTCTACAACACCTGCGGGTAAGACACAGTCTGATTCAGCTTTTACTTCTTCGGAAGGTGGTGTTGATGTTGCTGTAAATAGTGCAACGGCTGAGCCTTCAGGAGTTTCCTGGTCAGGAAGCTTGAGTTACTCTATTGGAGGTTTCGTACCTTACGTTACAATGTCAGAGCAAAACACTGTGATTGCGGGTCAGGGATCTGAGCTACAGGTTGGCAATGTATTTACGGGTAACGCCTTCGGATCTTCAGAATTAATGGAGTATGGAGTGAAAGGTAGTCTACTAGACGATCGTTTATACTTTGCGGTATCTTCTTATGAAATGGAACGTACCGACTTTAATGCTCAGTCTATTACAGTAAACCAAGCGGTAAAGACAGAAGGTACAGAAGTTGAAGTGCGTTGGGCCGTAAACGAGAAGTTTCTTATGACATTCGGCTATAGCAATGTTGAAGCACTG
>Ga0222715_10005888_pt1 | contig 10407 bp, 20 predicted proteins | sample C33_9DmetaG_FD_165056 | JGI IMG/M metagenome (GOLD analysis project Ga0222715, IMG submission 165056) | Estuarine water microbial communities from San Francisco Bay, California, United States - C33_9D | ecosystem: Environmental > Aquatic > Marine > Unclassified | place: USA: California... | reverse complement strand
CGCATGTAGTTACACGATGCTTTAGATCTTTTCTGCTGAGGTGAGAATAACCTTCAACAGCATCTGGACACGTCTTGTTATAAGCGTCTGCATAATCTAATAACCAACCTTCAACTACCATACGTACTTGTTTGGTCGCTGATGCTGGAAGTCCATGACGCTTAAACTCTTGATACAGATCTAAGGTAGCATTCTCACCTTCGATCCATTTATCTTCAAGATCAAGGAGATCTTGCATGATAGTATTACTAATCTTACGCTGTAGTCTTACCATTGGTGAGATAGTAGGACGAGCATTCGAGTCTTGTTCTTGTGAAAGCTTTGACTCGTATAACTCTTTACCCATCGCGATGAGCTCAGACATCCACTTTGAAAGTCCAGAAGAGTATGCCTTCGTCTGATCAGTATCGTCTTTCTTAGAGGCATGAGTTAACCAAAATGCAGTCGCAGCTTGATATGGCATAGAAGTAAACTTATACTCAGGACATGCCATGATGTATTGCAAGTTGATACTCTTCTTATGCTTCTCTTTGATATAGGCTTTAAGAGTATTTGAGATGTCTTTATTACCTACTTCTGTTTGGAAGTAACTTAAGACAGCACCGAAACCTTTTTCAATAGGAACACCAGAAATACCAGTACGAATTCTACGTGCAAGTTTCTTTTGCTTCTTTGCTTTAATAGCCATATTAACCTCTCCTCATTCTTGCGTATTCTTCAGGCTTATCGCCTTTACCGATTGGGACTGTGTTAGACTTGTGCATTGTTGCGAGTCCAACGATGTAGTCTCCACTATATTCGTTAGCTTTTCCTTTTCCTTTGATGGCAACAATGCGGTCCGACGTTGGGACTGATGAATCGTTCGTTGAATATTTCGGAATGTTCGTGACACTGACTTTATCCTTTTTAAGTTGAGAGGGATGCACACCACGTGCTTTGAGCCAAGCATCATGCTCAGCTTGGGCTTTCTCCCAACCAGGAGATCGTTTAGTCTTACGTCTTTTAGTGTTGAGGCTAGACATACCTCTAATTAAATGCATAGTCATGGCAATCACTCCATTTTTATTATAGGTCTATTCTACCATAGTTTTTATGGTTTGTACATGCCTATTTTTCATTTAATGTGATTATTTGCGAAATACATTTACCACCAAAGCCAAAGGAATTGTTCAAAGTCTTTTTCAAATCACCCCTCGTAGGCTTCGTCACTACATCGAATGCAGGATTACTCACATTGTGACAGGGTGGAATCACGTTTTCTAGCATGGCCATGATAGAGTAAATTGTTTCGATAATACCAGCTGCAGCAAAGGTATGACCAATCTTACCTTTCACTGAATAGATAGGTGTGTTAGGGCACGCATGTTGAATTGATTCATACTCTACTTTGTCACCAATTGGAGTCGATGTACCATGTGCATTAATAACATCTGGATATCCACCAATATATATGGCGTCAAGCATAGCATCAACAGCACCTTTACCACTTGGAGATGTACGATGCATAGCATCAGATGCATGACCAGCTTGATGTAACCATGCAATAATGTGAGCACCTCTTGCTTTGGCCTTTTCTTCTGACTCTAATACGAGAACACCTGCTCCTTCACCCATAATAAACCCATCTCGATCGTTATCAAAGGGCATAGACTTCGTACCAAGAGCACGTAGATACGAGAAGAGGCTAATGTCAATCTGATTAGCACCAGCATCAGCACCACCGACAATTACGTAGTCATAGTCGTCAATTACTTTCATTCCATAGTCTATGGTGGCTAGACCTGTAGCACACGCAGCTTGTAATGACATATTTTGACCAGTAAACTTATAATACTGCGATATGTAACCACTCAATGCATCATGAGGAATATTGACTGCTTTCGATGGAGGTATCTTAAGATCCATCAAATGATCATACTCATCCTCGTTATGCGTAATATTAGACATAAATACACCAACATTTTGCGTTGATGGTACTTGCGCCATCTCTAAAGCTTGTTGTGTAGCATGAATACCGAATTGCATATAACGAGGCATCGATTCTATTCTACGGTGACCATCTTCGATGATTAATCCATCTATGTCAGGAGATAATACGACACTCGTCCTACATGCTTCTGGTTTAGGAGAAACGAAAAAATCCTTCACGTCTTGAGCATAGTCAATATCATTGACTACATTCTCGAAGCACCGTGAAGGATTATTGCCACAGGCATCAATGATACCCATTCCAGTGACAGCTACTCTTTTCATTTAGTTCATTGCCTTTAGTGTATCTACCTCAGACTGCACTTGCTTTTCTACAGCAATATCGAGATCTTCCCAAGCCTTCGTAGCCTTAAGCTTAGATAACAATACATTGTTTTTTGCGAGACGCGTCATAATTACTTTATTTGCTACTTCGTTCTTATACTCAAGAAGGACATATGCTCGATACTGTGTACCATTCTGAACAATGACGTTTTCTTTGACAGTATATCCAGCGACATCAGCATCAGCAATCAAGTTCTTTGTCACTTGCTCAAACTCTTCTGCTACATTAGAGTCAAAGTCAGTAGTACCAAGCTTAGACTTGAATGTCTTGAGCTGAGAACGAATACGGCTATCTACACGATCAGCAAGAGTAGTCTTTGCCGACAAGACAGCGATATCAACCGCGAGTTGTAGATCAGGTGTCTTGGCTGTACCAACAGCATAGACAGCGTCTTCCTCTTTAGGGATATCGGTATACCATTTAGGCATGTTACTGATCTGAGTCTCTACTTGCTTTGAGCGATATTCAAACTCTTTTTGAGACATCATACTATTTGGTGGTACAGTATTCGAACATGCACCAAGAGCTAACACACATGACAACATTACAACTTTATTCATCTTATACTCCATTCAACTTTTCAACAATTAAATCACGTAATCCAGAACTTACGAATATATCCTGCATATCCGGAAAAAATATCATCATACCTATACCTATAACGATACCTAAGCTAAGATTAAACATTACAAAACTCCTAAGCTAACAATCACTTCTAACAACTTACTGACACTTTGATTGCTTTCTTCAGCGCCAAATAAGAATTCACCTATACCACGATCCTTTGATGGAACTTCTTTCTCGATGATGATAGCCTTTGGAGGTGACTTACAGTCATACCTCTGGATCGAATTAATAACACTACCATCTTGGTACTGAGTCTTCTGAGAATAGAAACAGTCTTGTGCATGAGCACTAGTTCCAATCATTATCCATAGCAACAGTATCGCGCATCTTATCGCCATAATACTTCTCCGCATATTGTGGCGCATCTTGCCAATGGTTATAGTTTTCATCGAGATCTTGTCCAGGTTTTGGATCAACCTCTTGACGAGTGTAATATGCTTCACGCTTTTTCAGAGCAGCAAGTCTCTCAGACGCCGCACGAATAGCAGCCATACGTTCAGCTTTAGTCGAATTTTTATTGATAACTATATTAGACATTATATTTGCTCCATACATCATTCCAAATTTCACTAAACATGTCAGCGATATCACGTGGACTCAAGTGTGGTACCATACCATCTTTGAGTACTGCTACTTCACAAAACTCTTGGAAACTTTCGCTTTCCTTTGCGATGTTCTCGCAAATCTCGATGAAATGCTCTTCAGCATCAATTACATAGCTTGACATACCCATTATGCATGCCTCGCGATTAAGATCTCGGTCCAAAGATCTCGTACAATCTTTAGTTTACCTTCAAGATTTTTTACAACTGATGGATTAAAATATGGTGGAAGCTTAGCAGTCTCATCCATGATAAACTGCGGAAGGACTCTGAGCTGACGCTCGATAAGTTCTACCTGTGCTTCCCGCGGAAGGCTCTTAATCCATTTTTTCCAACTTGCGTTATTCATAATCTTCTCCTCTTTTGATTATAGGATTATTATACCCTGTTTTTCAAGGTTTGTACACCAAAAAACGCACTTTGTTTTCGAACAAAAACAAAGAGTTGTCATTTTTTTTAATTAATTATGAATTATAGATCTTACGGAGGTGATCTTCGAACTGATCTACCTTCTCTACTCTATTAGGCCAAAGGATATATTCCTTTTCAGGATTCTTTTTTAGATTATTCAAGAGAGGGACAATAGCATTATATAACTTATCAAGCTTTTCTTGTGTAGTCCTTGCCTCTACAGAAACATCTCCAACTGTCTTCTGAGCATCCTGAACTGCTTGTAGCTCTGTTTCATCAACAGCCGTAAAACCAAAATCAAAATCATCAGACACGTCCATCTCTCCTTTGATGCATGTATTGGATAAAAGAAACCCAACCTAAGAATGCCCAGAAAAAACTATATATTAGTCCTTGGCTTATAGTATATGCAAACATGCATATTATCAAATAATCATACCATCTTAGCATTGGGTCTCCTCTATTAGAATGTAATTTTACCGCCAACAACTGTGTTGGTTTGTTTAAAATCTTGATCAAAATCATTTTCGATATAGAGACTAAGATTTCCAGTCACGGAGTATTTAAGATCGACATCAGCAGATGTGTAATTAAATTTTCCTTGATCAGCGGTAGTATCAAGCATCTTAGTTGTAATTCCGAGACTAAAATCGCCTGAGTTAATTGTTGGACCAAAGTAGATCTCGTTTACTTCGGTATCTAGATTACGTTCAATACCAACAGTAGTGCTGATAGTTGATTCTGCGTGAGCAGCTGATGCAAAACCAACTGCAAATAGTGCAACCATTACTTTTTTCATTACTTTATTCTTTTTCCTATGAGTAATAGAGGGATAGTGACGTCACTATCCCCCCGTAAATTGAGCAGAGCCATCTTATAAATGATGGATGCATTCTCCTTATGTTATTGTCCCTAACAGTAAGGACTAGCGGGTCTATTAGGCGACCAACCCATGACGCTATTTATTCTTTCTTATTTTTCTAATTTGGCGATTCCGGAAGGATTCGAACCCTCGACCCACAGCTTAGAAGGCTGTTGCTCTATCCAGCTGAGCTACGGAACCAAAATAAGGTGAGTCTTTCTAATGAGGGCGCTCTATAATTTCCCACCTGCGTCTTAATTTTAGAGTCGTTTACAGGCTTAACCGCGTTATGTCGCTCGACTATAGGCTTTAGAAGATGCTCAACTGAGAGAGGAGCGAGACAGGAGCATCTCCTAAATTTCATTATTCAGAGGGTATCCATTCAACCTCAATACCAAATTCTTTTTCACCTTCATATTTGTCAGTGGCACTATTATAACCACTATTATAATATGTTTGCATACCTAATATGATTTTGCAATCAGCACCATAGTCATCGCGAAGCATATCAAATGCTGCCTTTAACGCAGAAGGTTCTCCATTCGATTCATGACCAGTAATAGGATGAGTGGTAAAATTTGAACCAAAAATAGTTGTTGTCTTTATTTTAGCCATTATGCCGTCTCCTCGCACCAAGTCTTTTCTACTTCCATAGCTGGATCAATATCCATCTGAGCACCGAAATCTGAATACACAGCATTCAAATCTTCTATAGTGCAACAAAGACTCAACAAATACCGAGCATTGCCCTTTGATGTTAAGTTAGCAATATAGTCAAACAGACCATAGTACTCCATCTGATACTCATACTGCTCAACAGTGGTGATGCCCTGCTCTGCCCAATGTGCAGGATCTGTTACGGTCATGCCGTAATATGATCCAGGATTCTCATCCATCCACTTTTTGCCTTCAGCGTTCTTAGCTTCGATGTGCTTTTGAAGGGCGATTTGATCTTTAGTAAACATGAAAGGCTCCTCTTCCTTTTTGATTATAGGACCATTATACCCTGTTTTTTCAGCTTTGTAAACCCTAAAAACGCATATTATTTCATTTTATTTTTAGGCAGTGCAATTTCTTTATACCATTCTCTGCTATTCAAAGACTCGATATAGTTAATACCGTCAAGATAATCTGGAAGGTGTCTCACTACTTTACCTACTGCAATAAGTCCCCACGATTTCTTCTCATATCCATTTTTATCTAGCCAAGCTTGAGCTGATGCATCAAACGGCTTATGCTTACCATGTTTGTATATGATAGTGAAGTCTGCACACCATTCTGTTTGTGGTATGATCTTCTGTGCAATGTCATCATTATCATGATATAAATCATAGTAAGGTTTACCGATATGACAATAGTTAAGACATACTGTTCCAGGTTCTTGATCAAAGTCAAAACGTTCTTGATGAGATTCGTCGAGCTTAAATCTTCTACTCGAGTTAAAAGTACAGACGATCCTCTTACTACCAAAGCTTTCTAGTCGATGGATAATAAGATTATACTCAATGATAGCTGTTTTGACGATAGAAGGTGCTTTTGCAAAGTATTCTTCTTTCATCATACTTTCAAAGAATAGGTGCTGTTCATTTAGGTTATCGCCATATGTTATGCTTGGATCATATAGTTGAATAAGTCCAATACACTTCTTGAGTTTAGTAATAGCATTATCATAGGTATCATTCTCATCAAATCCATGAATACGATAACGTTCTTTGATATTATCCTTTTGTCTGTTGAGCTCTCTATACCAAGCTTGGCTGAGTTCGTCATTATATGGTACGATCTTTAATTCTTTAGCTTTATTAAATCTTATAATCATTTTTTCTATTTCATTCTATTTAAGCTTTCTGGTTTAGCAATTAGTTCTACTAAACGAGCTCCAAGATCTGGTTGACTTTTATTCCATCCGAAAGCATAAGACCATGGAGCTGCGTGATGATTATTGTGCCAACCTTCACCCCACATATATAACCCCGCTAAAAACGAATTCTTTGATGAATCGTCTGTTTCATTATCGTTAGTACCAAACAGGTGCGCTCCTACTGTAATCCATGATGCTGTATGTAGAGTAATCATAGTAGCTACCAAATATCCATACATAAAAACATCTGGATGTATAGCATATAATGTTAATCCCCATAATACTAAAATAACATAATAATACTTATTAAAAAACTTATGGTATGGATCTTTTAAAAGATCAACGACAATACGCGGTGGTACTTTGTGATCAGGGATATAATTAAACCAATATCTAATTTTAGTAAACAATGATGCACCACTAACACAGTGAGGATCTAATTCTGTATCAGAGTATTTATGATGTGTTCTATGAGTAGCTGCCCACGCAATAGTACCGCCAATAGTAGTAATAAGAGAAAGAAAGTGTAAAGCTATAGTAATAATATTATTTTTTGGTTCAAAGGTTCTATGAGTAAATAGACGATGCATACCAATACTAATACCAATATGTAAAGTAATCCAAGAAAACAACCATGCAAAAAATAAATATGTTGCATTAAAATTATAAAATAAAACTAATGGACCACCAACATAAGATAGTGTTTGGAATCCAATTGTTTTATAGTGTGAATATTTTATTAATTGCTTAAACATCTAAATTTTTTTACCTTTAATTTCAACTAAGCCTGTTTTTTCTAAAATCTCTATAAGACGAGCATGCCATTCAAAATAAGACTTAGTATGACTATACTTATAAGGAGCTTCGTGGTGTTCTTTATGAAAGTAAGCTTCAGGAGATCCAAGGATAAGAGACCACAACCATAGACTTGGCTTTGAGATCTCTTCTTGTTTACGATGTATCCAGCAATTTGTGACTCCAAGATTTGTATTCGTTAGGCCTACGCCTATACATGTAGCAAAGATACCTTCAATACCAAAGATACCAAAGATTGCTAACCATGCTGCAGTAGCTGTAAGACCAATAGCTATAGGAGTATTATAGATCATCAGATGAGAAAACTCTTTCATCAGATCTTTTTTTGGTACTCTAGCAGCCATTATATCTGGAGTTGGCCAACCATGAAAATGAGCTAGGAACCAACCATAGAAGGTCGGTGAATGTGGGTCATCTTCTGTATCAGTGAACTTATGATGTAGACGATGAATAACGGCCCACGGTATAGGAGAACCCATACCCATTAATATGCCAACTATGCTAAAGAAATGATCGAATAATTTATACTTAAACTTCCATGTTCCGTGAGTTATAGACATATGGTAATGTGTATATATAGTAAACTGTGTCAAGAACATGATCAGCAAGACTGGTATAAACATTGCATAGTTGCTGGCATTAACAAAGTAAAATATACTATACAGTCCTATAAGCTGTATAAGGATATGATAAGCAAGTCTTATGTAGCTGACATTAGCCATCTCTCTGATATTTCCCTTGTGTGTTTGCATTTACCGTGTACAGTCATGCCGATACACTCGCATGTAAAGCCATTCTCTGTAAACCTTACATTATATTTATCACCTCTACTACCAATAATTGGCCAATTAGTACCAATAGCCCAATGGTTTTTGAAATTAATTTCTCTAGGTGATAAGAACTTCTCTCTAAACTTTCTCTTTGACATTACGATTTCTCCATCTCTCAAGTAATACTTCTTGCATATGATAAGCCTCTATTTCATGAGGTTGACTCATATACTCTTCGTGTGTCTTATAGAAGTTACATTCAGTCCATAGTTCTCCACGTATGATTTGTTTTACATGAACCATTTCATGAAATATTGTGGTGATAAAGTCATCACCTTTTAACTTCCTATCGATATCGATTTGGAACTCTCGTGTGTCCATGTCAAGACATGTGCCATGATAAACTTTCATGTTTCTTAAGGTAACATTCAATTCACATTTCGTTATACGAGGCATAAGCTGCATCCATGCAAAAGATACTAACTTATAAGTTAGACTCCTCTGCTTTGATCGACCGCCTTCGACAAAGATCACAATTGGCTCCTCTTCAATTATAGATCTATTATACCCTATTTTTAAATGAAAGTAAACCTATTTTTTTAGATTATGAACAACAATGTCGACATTATCTGTTACCTTAAACTTAAGCTGATCATGTTTATGATGTAGTTTAAAGTTGATATTCTTAAAATCCGCAAACATACCTTTCCAAAGAGGTCTCCAGTTGTTGGCGAGACGATGATTATTCATGTTACCTCTATCTGAATTGAGTACGAGGTCTGTATAGCTACGTAGGTTAAAGTCAAAGAGTGAATCAAATCCCCATAGATGGACTTCATCCGCCTTCAACTTTTCGCAAGCATAATATGTAGCCATGTGGCCACAATTGAAGTCTGTATAATTTGCAGCATATTTAGGTAGTTTAGTATAAAACTCTTTGATTTGATTTGCGACTCTGAGATGAAAGTTTGGATTTCTTTCACAGTACGCCTTCGGGCGCGCTCCGCAAATCCATTCACCTGGTATAATTACCTCACCCTTGTCAATAGTGCTCATCATCTTAAAATCAACAATACATGTAGCATATGCTTTTACAGGAAATGGCGGTAGATTACATGTAAGTTTTAGACCTTTGCGAGGCTCTTCATTATAAAACTGTGCACAATCACCGTTACCAATAACATGTACAACTCTAGTCATTCATCATACTCCGTAGCTGTTCATTACCTTTTTCACCAGTCCAATGCATGACCTTTATCTTACCTTTATACCCATCTGACTCTGTCTGTAGTCTCAATACATTATACTCATTTGGTAATGGATTGATGTGTGTCATCTGTGTAATAGGGTTTAAGATCGAATGCAATACTTCTTGATCACCAACTGTCTGGGAAGTCCGTACTGCGGCTACCCATTTCTTGAGGATGTCAGGCTTATGTATAATACCAACAACACCTGAGTTGTACCATGTCTCACGGCGGCGTTGAGTCCACGGTCTATCTTCTACCATGTTAAGTTTGTTAGCCTTTAACTTATCAAAGATATCATCAATATTCTCATGAATGATGCAGTCAGTATCTATCCATACAGTTTGAATTGCCGGGCAATGAAACATTGACATTGGCTTATAGAACCAACCTTTTTCAGGCACATCAGCACTCATATGCATGATAGCCTGCACTTCTTCACTTGCCTCCATGGTACGAGCCATGCGAGTCGACATGCCAAAGTCTGCTATGACAAGCTTTGTCTCGTGTTTATGTTTACGAAAATGCTTTAGAAAAAGCGGTAACTGCCACTCAGTCTTTTCATCACATCCAGTTAAAAATGTTTTTGGAAATATCTTTTTCTTCTGTTCGTCAGACATCTTCTATCTCATATCCTTCGCTATAACGATGTTTTGCTAAGCAACCTTTAGTGTTCTGAATAGTAGTAAACGAATCAGCCGCATAACACACCCATGGATAAAATTCTTCAAGCCATGGAAAATTATCAGTATTCATAAAAACATCTGTAGGTCGTGGATTAATCTTAGCCATATCCATCAACTCTTGTGCGCCCTTTGGACTTACTATATATCCATGAGCTCCGCCGAAATATGGTTTCTGGACAAGTGGACCAACACCTATCTTTGTCGGAGTATT
>Ga0222715_10005887_pt1 | contig 10407 bp, 4 predicted proteins | sample C33_9DmetaG_FD_165056 | JGI IMG/M metagenome (GOLD analysis project Ga0222715, IMG submission 165056) | Estuarine water microbial communities from San Francisco Bay, California, United States - C33_9D | ecosystem: Environmental > Aquatic > Marine > Unclassified | place: USA: California... | reverse complement strand
CCAGCACCCACAACGCTTAAAGCAGAAGCCGCAAATACAGCAATTATTCTAGTTATTATAGACTTAAACTTCCCCATATAACTATTTTATACTTTAAAAGTTAATAAGTAAAGTTAATCGAGTTCATGGTCTGGCCTATCAAACTCTGTGATCAGTCTTCCATCGTCATCAGTAGCCTCTGATTCCCTAATTTTATCGTCGTTTCTCTCACCGACAACTAACCAAGAAACAGTAGATTGAGATCTTGCATCTTCTGCCTCAATTGTTAAAATGTTTCCATTAACAACGCCTCTGACCGAACCCCAATCTGACTCGTTTGAAGTAAAACAAGAAATATTTCTACACAAAGCAACAAAAGTGCCCTCCGTCATTCTGGCAGACTCATCAATGTTAATCTCCGCCCTGCCATTCTTAAGTTTAGCAACGCCTCTATAAATCAAATCTGCTAATGGTGCCTCAACAGCTGCATGTCTCAATCTCATACCGTTAAGAATAGGATGAGGTATAACGAAAGGTTTTGCCCCAGTAGCGTTCAGATCACCATCAGCATTCACAGTTCCACAATTAACAGTCGTATATGCACTATCATTATGGTTTCGTATATACAAAACACCAAAGTTATACCCAACCCTAAATTGCACCGTGCCAGTGTCAGTACCAGCCCTGATAGCGATACCAGCATTACCGTCAGAGCTTGAAGCAATAATCTGCTGACGTATCCAGCTTGTGCTGTAGTTAACATTGCTAGTCACATCAACTCGCCCATAGAATCTATGGGCCGCACCGGGATAAGAAGCGCTTTGAACAACATTATAACGGTTCCCCTCAAAACCGACAGCAGGCCAAACACCAACATTAATGCTACCAACTGTCCCACCGTCAATATCCACACCTTGACCGTAACTAGCACCGAACCTAATTCTAGTAGTAGACCCCGCTGACAACGAGAAGGTTCCACCAGCGAACTCGCCACCAGTGATAGTTGCATTAGATGTAAGATTGCCTGAGAAGGTACCAGACGTTGCATTAATGGCACCAGTAATAGTTGCACCTGTAGCAGTCAAATACCCACTTGTGTTAACAGTGAATCTACCCGAGTTTCCTCTAATATACCCATTAGAATAAATTCTAGTTGTACCATTATTAAGATACAGATACCCATTAGAATAAATTCTAGTTGCACCATTATTTAAATATATATGACCAGTGCTGTATATGGTCGTTGCATTAGATGTTATATTGCTGGAATTAATAGTCCAACCACCAATAGACCCGGCATTAGCAGTGATAGTTCCAGCCATACTCATGTTACCATTAGAGTAAAGTCTGAAAGCTTGACCAATAATTTGACCATTATCCAAATCAAATCTAGTTCCATCAGTAGAATAAACAGACGAGCCATTCCAAGAAAAATCGGTAGACTGAATATCACCCGTTCTAATTTTGCCACCGTTAATAGTTGTTGTTCCACTATTAACATCACCGGCAGCTTGACCCGGCTGCAAAGAGGATGCGCCAGAAGCAGCACCATCAACTACCGTGCTAGCAGTGGTAGCGCCTATTACAACACTATTAGAAATATATAAAGCACCATTGCTATACAAACGCATGCCCGGAGTTATAAACTCGCCATTAGACAAATCCAAGAAACTACCGGCATCGCTATAAATTTCTGCACCATCAGGGGCATCGTAATTTAAAGACTGAATAGCGTCCGTAGCCAAAAGCTCAGTTGTTATGGTATTAGCAGCAATATTGTTAGCAACAATCGTATTAGCAGCAATAAGGTCTGAGCTAATCGAACCTGCAATTATGTTTTGAGCACCTATAACATCTGGACCTATAGTAATATTGTTAAACTCAATGTAGTCTTCTTTAACCGTATTAACTATAAAGCTCTTTAAAGACTCTCTGTTTCTCTCCTGAATATTTGACCTATCAATAGTAGAAACACGATTAGTAGGTCTAAAATCAAAAAGGCTATACGACTCTCCATTGATTAGAGAAGACTCAACCCCATCATGCGTATGCCCACCAGAAGATGACCAAACAATACCAAGCTCACTCGTTACACCAGAAGTTGAAGGAGAATAACTCCTCACTCTTGAAGAATACCTAGGCACTACACCACCTTCCTTAACATCATTGACTGAGATGGATTACTGCTAAACGTATAGTTTTTAGCAACAACCCAATACTCACCATTAATTATATCAAACGCATCAAGATCTGTAATCTTTATTCTATCACCCACCTGAACTTTAGGAGTAATGATGGTTTCTACATTCAAAATAGGAACAGGTTCACTCATCTTGCTAATGATAAAGTCAGCAATTTTCTGGGCGTGACCGAAATCAGTAATAAACCTGTTCTCAATAACAACCTCCTTCAAGCCATAAAGCCTAATGTTCTCAGACAGCTCAGCAGACTGTTCTTCAATTTTGCTACCCCGATCAGTCAAAGCAACTGGGACACCGGCAATAGCAGCAAACGAAACCCTTTGTGTCAATGGATTTGTTCCTTCGACAAACACAACAGAACCAAGAGGCAAGTCGCTATGAGGTGCCAGAATCAACTTTGCTCCATAATTACCAGCCTCAAACCGCACCAATTCAATAGTTTGTGGACTTTCAAACTGGATACCAGATATCAAAGGATCTCTAACATTAAAAGCCGGAGCTTTATCGTACTGGAAGTCCCAATATCTAATTTCTCTTACTTTAGAGTCAGCAGAATGAGTTGTAGCTATAGTATCCAAAGCGCCCCTCTGCAACCCCGTAAATGAAGTTGGTGTTTTACCAGAATACTTAATAATTTCACTATCAACCATAACATATCCAGCACTAACAAATGGCGGATCTGTTGTAGTAGACACGTTCATAGCAGTAGCATTAGCCGTCATTGATGTTTCAAGATTAATTACAGCCAGAGTGGTCGGGTCTTCAGCACGCCACAAGCCTTGCAAACCAGACCTATCGCTTGATATATCAGCCACTTTGACAACCACTTTATTTGCTTGCAAATTTACATTGTAGTCAGCAGAAAGAATATGGCTGTCATCACTCATTTCAAGTTGAACATTAGCATGCTGATCAATACTTTCCTCAAAGAACCTATAAAAGTGCTCATACCTAGCGTACCCAAGCTCGTCAATATAGAAACGACCCAAATCTGCCAACGATATCTCATCTATAATATCTTTAACGGAAGCCTCATTGCCATAAAGATATGGGTATACAGTTAAAGGTTGCATATTCACTTCCGTATATCTATCTTTGACCTGTTCTGCTGTAAGGCATGATCTGTAGACCAAGAACTGATCACAGAAGAAGTCCCTTAAACTAGTCGGAGCAACCTCACCCACACCCACAGAGTAATAGGCATTGCGTCCACCAAACCCAATGTCAAGATTGTCCCAGCTCGAAACAGATCCAGCAAGTGACAAAGAGTCCTTCTCAATTCCATTCAAATAATACTTCACAGTTGATCCATCAAAAGTTACAACAATATGGTTCCACTCCCAAGCTGTCAGAGATGATGTCGATGATACAGATTCAACAGAATCGCTTGTTTTAATTTTGAACCCATTAGACGAAGAAGTGTTGAAAAATTCAAATCCACCAGTCGGTGTGGCGGAATCAAACATGCTTATATATTCCCCATCCACAGAGTACCCAGAAGATGTTGGTTTAACATTCAGCTCAATCGACCACTCACCTGTATAGTTTTCACTAGACGAATCATTCAAATCCCATGACAAATCATAAGGGAGCCTCATATACTTATCGCTTGTAAAGCGAACAGAGTAATTCTCTGGGTCAGACACCAGACCACCATCTTTGCCAATTTCCGCTTCACCAATATAAACACCATTATTCCTGACTTTATTGCAGTCTTCATCACCTAATGTATAAGAAGCATCTTTGCCACCAACCCTGTCAATTGCAGACATGGTGTAAACGGTATCAATAGGCATATAATTTAGAACGTACCCGCCAGAAGAAATGCCATACTGTAGATACATAGCGAAACCATCAGAATTATTTGTACTCTGAGCATAAAAGAATTCCACTCTCAGCTTGTAAGGCTTACCAGCAACAAGATTAACAACTTCAGATTGCAAATCTGTATACGAAAGAGCAGAAACAGCGTGCTCTTTCCAAGAGTCAAGGATCAAAGTATCTTCCAAGTAAACCTTAACCCCACCATGAGCGATAGAAACACCAATAACCTGATCACCGGAATACAACGGTGTATAGTAGCCGTCAGCAACTCCATTGAAATAATCATAACTAGTGTCACCATTAACGTCAGTAATGGGGTAACCTATTACATCATCTTCATCAATAGGCACAATTAAATCCATAGCATAATCCGCACCGCCATCATAAGATGCTAGTTCGGAAGTGTTTAACGTAACATCAGGTACAACCGACGGCTCCAACCCCAAGGCTTTCTCAAGATCAGTAAAGTCCCGATCTAAAGCATCAGCTGTAATATCTTTAACTTTATTAAAAGCACCAGCGGGAGTCACGAAAAGTCTCAGCCTAAGACCATTCTTAACTGGCAAATTCGTATTACTTCTATCACTAACCTTTTCAGAAAAGTTCATGTGCAAAACAGCACCACTCTTAAGAGCAGTTCTTTCAAAACGATTTAAAGCCTTAACATCCTTGTTTGGAAAGTTAGATTTAAATAATAAATTAGATATAGCATCAGGCAACGTTGCTTTTTGAACAAAGAAGCCATCGTTAATAATATATTCAGAAGCAAACTTAGTCCAATCGCTAGTTGAAGCACTAACAGCCATACTTGAAGTAGAAGAAGACCATTCATCGACATAGGACTCAGTGTACGGGATATATTCAAAAGACTCAAACCTAACCACAGCCCCAGCATCATGACTTCTAGCAATAGAATTATTGTAACCCCTCTGAGAGACTGTAAGATTAGTGCCATTATCAGTAGAGTCAACCAAGACATACTCACGATTCTCATTATCGGGATCTATAACAACAACATATTCATTACCAGAAGATCCAGCAGGTAAGTCCTCAACATTAGTAATAGAGATCGTTGTATCAGAATTTGAAATAGCACTCCTTAAAACTTTATCAATATATAAAGAATCAGTTTTTTGAATCTGCCAGCCTACAGACGAAAGAATCTTAACATTCTTTTTCATATAAGGGCCATACTCAGAAGATGATGAAAACACACTGTACTTTTTACCTGTATTATCAAAATCCACAGAAACAGAGCCTGAGGCAGACCCCGCAATAGGAAGCTCAGTAGCATGAAGATCCCTAGTCTTATCAGAACTAAAACTAATCACATCATCAGAAACATCAACCTGATATATAGGATTTACTTCTTGGATTCTAGCATAATCTTGAGGATTTCGTGTACTTAAAATCGTTAGCCTGATTTTATAAACAGTATCTTTAGTTTGTGAACTACCACTATATGAAGTTAACAAGTCTGGCAAGTGATGGTCATAGTAATACGAATCTGTAGGAATAGTTATAACTTCGTTATACCAAGGATCTGCAATCGACGTTCCAGAAGAATTCTTAGCCCAAACCTCCAGTTGGTAAGTGTGAACTTGACCGTACAGCTCAGAAGTTAAAACTCTAATTAAATTACATTTTCTATCATCAAACTCAAACTCAACTTGTGGGCTGACCGAAAAAGAATAACCTCCATAAGTAGGATGCACAGATGCAGTCGAAACAGCACCAGACCACCACCCAAACTCATAATTATCAGCAAGATTATTAGGCATAACATACCAAGAACCATCAGCTCTAATAACATTACCATCAACATCTTTTGCATCAGCGACACCCCAAGAATAAGACTGCCTCTCAAAACCATTCATCATCTGTTCAGCAGTAAAATAATATCCAAGAGAACCGACCGATGTGCTTGAATGCTGATGTTCAGCATTAATAGAAGTCGAAAGCCCAGTAGTATGCTTGCTTTCAACCCAATTAACAAGAACTTTTGGCTTTATAAACTGCGCTGGCGAAGAGATTTTTTGATCAAATGTTTCACTAAAAGTTTTACCGTAAATATCAGATGTAATCATTAGACCTCCTCCAGCTGAAGTTGACAGTCCCACAAGTATACACCATTAGACACATCTCTTCTTATCAGATTCTCCGAATACCCCGTAACCATAACAGTATAAGAGTCTTCTGAATATGGAGTTTCCCCATCCGTATCGAAATTCAGAATCTTTACAGTATGCACATCTGGATCAGAAGCGATACTATGAATTTTATTTCTACCAAACCTTAAATCAGCCGTATCATCCCTTTCACCCGGTAAATAACTCCAACTAATGTCAAAAGTCCTACGACCATTAGCATTTCTATAGTACCTAGACTTAGACGACTCCCAATTGACATTCTCCACAAAAGACCTGACCACATTCGTAGTCATCTTTCTATTGTGCTCAGACAAAGGCATATTGTCAATCACAACAAGGGTTCTAGGCGTTCTTACATCTTCACCAGTCCTTGAAGCATTAAAAGCAGTTGCACCAGCCCACAAAACTCTTGTGGAAATATTTATCGAAGACGCAGCCTTCAAAATCTCACGACCAACCGTCGTCACAACAGCAGTTTGATCCAAAGCAGCACCAGCTAGCAAAATCTCTAAAGCAGTAACAAAAAGATCACCAGAGCCAGAAGTTGAACTGGCAGCTTTAGCAAATTTCAAAGCAACAGCCGATAAATTAGACGATATAACAATTGAAGAAGACCCTAAAGCGAACTTCAAAGAAGTAGCAGACAAATCAACATCACAAGTAGTGATCGCAGTAGAAGCAAAAAGAATTTCCAAAGCAGTTGAATCAACAGAAAGCGACCCAGAAACAGACAAAGCAATTGCAGGTATCTTGAGAGCATCCACGACTGTGGACGCAGAACCACTCAAAGCCGAGTCAATTAGCTGACCTCTTCTACCAACAACCGTTAACTCTGAAGTTGTAGAAATAGCAGAAGAACCCAGCAACACTTCTGTTCCAACAACATTAGCAGAAGAAGTTATTGACACCCCAGATGTCGCCTTTGCAAACTTCAAGCTTGTAACAGTTGCAGAAGATTCCCCATCAATAAAAACTATGCCTTTAAGAACCTCTGTGGCCACCGTTACAGTTCCAGCATCACCATCAAGATCAGGCTGAATTAACAAGATTTCTCTGGCAATAGCAGTGACTGAAGATTGAGCAGACAGAGAGGCTGAAGCCAGAGAAGCTTTAACAGCAACAACGGTTACAGTGCCTTCACCGCTGGCTATAATCTTAGGATAATTAGGATCATTGCCATAAAAATCCGTAGCACCCGGCTTATAGCTGAATGAATAAGTAGACCTATTCCAGCTGCCCATTATGCCTCCTCTATGTTGAAGCTCAAATCATAATAAATACATTGAGCAACAGGATCTCTTCTAAGAATAGTTTCACTATACGAATCAATAAAACCATAAAACTCAACATCAACACCATTCGGATCATCACGATAATTCACCAAAATTTTAGGAGGAGACTTAGTAGCCAAACTATAAATATAATCCCTCGCTTTCCTTGAATCAAAAGCATGAGAATCACCAGAAGGGATATAGTTATACTGAACCTGAAGGCTCTTCTTATTACGACTAAAAAACCTTTTCTGACGGCCTGAAGCAGTCTCCACGTTTGAAGCATTAATAGTTTCAGATGAAGAAAACCTAGCCCCACCCACAGTCAACTCTTCGCCATCTAAACTTAAAAATTTAACATAAGCCATTAGAACGAAGCCCCCTTGTAAGTAGTATAAATTGGATCAGTTATACCGTATCTACGGTCATCGACTCTCTTGTGCTTAATGTTATATTCTTTAAGCATATTCCTAAACCACTCGTCCTCACCAATAAAGTTATCAACATAGATGTTTGTAGTGTTAGTAGTATTGTAGCTATTCACAACACCACCAGCCTTGTTGTAGTCAGTCTTCGGAATACCAAACTTAATATCTTTTGTGTCAGGGAAATAAGGCAGAGTGCTAATGTCGCCACCCATCTTAAGTCTTGCTTTATTCATCTGCTCAAATACTTTCATGGTCAAACCAATTCTCTCAACAGCAGCCTTATTCAAAACAAACTCCCCACCATGAAGGAGAGCCGGAACACCCGTGCTACCAAAACCCGGAACAGCCATACCACCAGCCATATAAGATGCCCTGCCACCATTACCATAAGGAACCATTCCACCCTTAGCCAAAGTAATCTTCGGATGATAAGTTCTCATGTGAGACTTCAAGCCGCTCAAAACCTTACCACTATAATTAGACTTAAGAGTATCATAAACGCCCTGCTTATCTGACGGCTTAGTGACAGCTCTTAAATAACCCTCAACCTCAATCACTGCGTTCGTAATATCTCTTGTCAAAGCAGATATCGCAGCATCACCACCAGCAAGATTAGGGAAATTGCTTTCTACATATCTAGAAGACCTACTGTATATATCCTGTCTTTCATAGCCAATAAGACTAACAGGAGTAGACGGCATAGTAAAAGCACTGCCACCACCGCCACCACCGCCACCACCGCTACCATCACCAACACCAGAAACAGCATTACCAGCAGCCTTAGCAGCAGCCTCAACAGCAACCAGCTTAGCAATAACAGGATCAAAATGGCTTGCCATCTCACTGGTCAAACTCACAGAAGAATCAATCATCTTCTCATACTCACGCAGAATCTTAGTATTAGCATCCTCATACGCTTCCGCCATAATAGTACCCGGATCAAAATCTTCTTCAAGAATTCTTTCAATTTCTTCAGTAGTAGGAGTTATAGTATTATCAATAATTCCTTGGAAAGTTTCATCAGCAGTAGCCATTATGCCCGGAAGACCAGTTGTCTCATTACTAAAGTAATCACCCATACTCGTCATCAATTGAGCAGTCGCACCAAGAACAGTTTCAGCACCCGGATTAGTTATACCAAAAATATCTTTAGCTGAATTAACCAACTCATTCATAGGATTTTCAAAGAAACCAATAGTCGAATCAGTATGATCAGCAATAATATCTGGAATAGCAAGATAATAAGATTCAAACGCATCACCCAAATCAATAGATGATTGCTGAGCAGCTGCAAGGACTTCTCCCAGCTGAGCCTCAAGTTCTTCCTGATTATAAGTACCATACTCGCCAATCTTTGCAATCATTTCTTCAAAGTTGGCGATAATGTCATCAAAAGCAGCAGCAGCATCTTCCTTCTGGCGCTTCAGAATCTCCTTAGCAATGTCACGCTGCCTCTGTTGCTCCTCTCTAGCCCTATCAACAGTAATCCTCTTATCCTCAGCAGCATTATCAGCATCAACCTTCTTCTGCTCAAGATCCAACATTCTCGCATCATCAATACGACCCTCGTAAATAGCAAGAGCACGATTCCTATTATAATTCTCCCTCTGCAAAGCACGCTCACGCATCCTCTGCCTATCTTCCTCAATACGCTGCTGCTCCTTGAACAACTCCTGCTCAGCCTTCTCCAAAGCATCAATAGCAGCAAGCTGATCATCAAACACCTTCAACTGATCAGCCTTCTGATTCTGCAACTCATCCAACATCTCACTCTTAAACTCATTCAACTTATTACCCAAATAGTCAACAACATTATCAGCAAACTTCTGACCGGCCTCCTTCAAAGCATTAGCAGCAGCATTCATAGCATCAGCAGCATCAGTTAACTCCTCACCAGTTTGATCCAAAGCAATAGCCTCAGCAACCTCCTGACCAGCCTTGATAGCATCAGCAACAGAATCAGTGTTAAAGAAAGAAACAGCCACATCGTCAATGCTTCTACCAAACCTCTGCTCAAAAGAATCAGCAATCCTCTCCTGAACATTCTCAACAATTCGACCCAAGCCATCAAAAGCAGAATCAATCAAACCCTTAAAGAAATTAGCAATACCATCAATAATTCCACCATCAGCCTCCATATTCCTTTTCTCTTCCAAAGCTGCCTCAATTTCACCCTCAATAAGATCACGCGCATCCGAAGCGACCTGCTGAGCAACCTGCTGCTCTTTATCATTATCAATGATACCAACAGCACCAGCAACAGCAGAAGCACCGCTTTTAATTTTGCCCCAAACCCAACCGGCACCGCCCTTGATAGCATCCCACAAAGCCTTAGCTCCATCAATAAGGAAGTTAAACACCCCAACAAAAGCATCCTTAATCAAACCCGGAGCATTATTAATCAACCACCAGAACGCCTTCTTGAACGCAGAAACAATAAATTTCGCAACCGCAGCAATAACATCAACAACAAACTTACCGAACGCTTTCCAGATAGGAATCAAAACATTCTTCACAATACTCATTATCTGATACAGAGCATAATAACCAATTT
>Ga0222715_10005885_pt1 | contig 10407 bp, 26 predicted proteins | sample C33_9DmetaG_FD_165056 | JGI IMG/M metagenome (GOLD analysis project Ga0222715, IMG submission 165056) | Estuarine water microbial communities from San Francisco Bay, California, United States - C33_9D | ecosystem: Environmental > Aquatic > Marine > Unclassified | place: USA: California... | reverse complement strand
TTGGTTATGAGCTGTTATAATCTTATAAAGATTAACTAAGTTTTGAGCAGATTTAGGATCAACAATACCATTTTCAATTTTAGCCTCCAAATCTTTTCTTTTGTCTTCCAATTCACTAAGTTTTAAGTCAATAGCTAACTCCTTCGATTTAATATATTTCATCATCAAGTTATCATCGTTAATAAGTTCTTTCCTAAAAGATTGCCAAGTGTAAGTTGTTATTATGGTAAAAACCTCTCTGATAGTTTTACCATCTGCAATAAGTTCTAAGATTTGATCGGCAAGTTTATCGGTTAATTTTCTTTTTCTTGGCATATTAGAATAATTCTAAATTAGTGTGAGTCCTCCAGTATAGAAAGGAAAGAAAGAAAGGATCTGAAAGACTCACCGGTTATATATAACTTAATTAGGCAAAACAACTAAAAGAGGGAGTTTTAACCTGTTGCAATTATAACACAATATGTTGTGCCATTACAAGTCAAAAGGCTTTCTAATTGTGTTAAATGTTCGCTTATCAAGTGTTATTGGATTTCTTTTTAATTTACCTTCAAATATCAATTTATCAACAATCCTTTGACAGGTGTAACTTCCAAATTTAGCATTATCAATAATCCAAAACATTTGCGACCAGCTCAACATCCCTGACTGAAAGTCAGTTTCTAGGTTCTTAATAATTTGTATCTTGTCCCCCATACTGTAATCATTCGAATAAGACAACTGTAATGGCTCATCATTATAATAATATTTATCATCCATTATTTAACCTTTTTAAATCCTTTAAACCCCTTATTAATATTAGTATTATTATTAATAGTATTATCTTTATAATACTCCCCAAATTTTGGGTAGTCTGATTGCGTAATTTTTGGGTAGGGGGTTACCCTATTTTTGGGTAGTCTTAGACTGTATTTGTTAGCACTTGATAACCTGTTAACAACTAAATAACCCTTTTTAATTAGCTCAGATTTAGCATTTTGTAGAGTATTAATAGACACCCCTAATTTTTTGCATAAATTAGAGTTTCTAAGTACCCTATAATTTGCTGATAAAGACTTAATATAAATAAATAATATTTTTGCCTCATTTGACAAATTTTGGTCATATATTAACTGATTTGGGATCTGTGAAAACCCTTTTTTTGGCTCATCCATATTCTTTTAATTCCTTCCTTGCCAGACTTCTATATACCCAAATTTTACATAATCAAATAAGAACAAAACAGGAACTAAAAATAATTTGCAATCTTAGAGTTTAATAGTTGACAGTATAATACAAAAGTTATACAAGATTATATGTTTAACGAATCAAATAGAAAGGAAACTATGAACACTTACTTAATAACTAATAACAAAAATTCAGAGAATTATACAAAACAATTTCCTAATGAGTCTGAGGCTAAGCATTGGGTTATAAATCATTTAGATTTATCTAATGAGTGGAATATTAAGAAAGGGGGAAAACTACACCACACAGAATATAAAAAGAATTATAAAAATTATATTCTATCAACTATTGAAGAAGACTCAGAGGGTAACCCTATCACTACTGAACAAGAAAAAATCAATTATATTTTTAATAGATTTAATTCTGAGTATGGTTGGAATATTGAAAGAGTTGGAAAGTTCAAAGCCATGTCTGAATGGTTGTCTGGTCTTGCATTAGATATTGAATATTACAACGATGCAATCGTTGACCTAGCCATCAAAATGGGTTCAATAGATCCTAACCCTAACGATAAGTTAAAAGATAAAGTTACCAATAATTATTGGGATTTTATGGCTAATGTAATCTTAGGATTTGAACCAAAAGGAAAAACTGTATAGATCGAAACTTGGGGGACTTGTTCCCCCTTGTCTTAGGGTTGCTCCCTAACTGATGAGATCAGAAACTAAAAGAAAGGAAGTTATGATTATTAATAGACCTAACGATACAATAGAAGATTTAATTAAAATTTCTATGTATGAACAAGCAAACAGAAAAACAATTAAAAAGCAAAGATTAGCAAAAGATTGCTATAATTTTATAAATCAATTTATTGATAATGAAATTAACAACAAAGCTAAATTACAACCTATTGATGGGTTTTTTTATAAAAACTTACCTTATCAACAAAATATAGAATTTAATAGAAATGCTAATTTTGAAGATGTGGAAAAGTTTATAAATTGGATTAAAAAATTTACTGTTAATAAAGTAAAGACTGAAACTCATTATGATATTAACAATAATTTAAATCTTAAAATTTATTATAAATAAGAAAGGAACTTATGAAAAATAAAGATTTTAAATCAATTACTAATATTTTAGAAGATAAGAACCCTAATAATAAGTTTTACGATTTCCAAGACTTCGGAGAGTGTCAGGCAAAGATTGACAATGACATTGTACCAAAAGTTGAGATTGTGGAATTACCTAAAAAATATTATGATAAATTAATTAAATTAATAAAGGGGGTAAAATGAAAACAACTAAAATAAAATGGTTAGGCAATAATAATTATAATTTAAATTGCGATATTAAAGAACTTGAAAAATTAGGATATTGGAACAGTTCATATAAAAATGATATTGCACCTTCTTATATTTCAAAAAATGGGAGAATTCATATATTCTTTTTTGATTTAGAAGATGAAGGAGTCAAAGCAGAAAAAATAAATTATAAATTTTCTGCATTTAATCTTGATAAAGATACAGAGTATGATTCAGACATTGGATTATTCAATAATTTTAAAGATATGATGAAAGCAATTAAGAAAGGAAAAAATGACAAGAAATAATTTTGGTTATCCTCTTATATTTGATTATACAAGACGACAAGATAGGAGAAGGCTAGACAATCTCAAATATATGATTAATAATTGTCCCAATGATTTCAAAAAAATCTGGGAAAAGAAAAGGAAAGAACTACTTAAAAACATCCATGAAAGAAATAGAAAAACCCTCAATTAGTATTGACGAATTAAAGTTAATTACTTTTAAAAATATTATTGAAGGCTCAAGACTCATTAATGGTGTTACTTGGAATAAAATTAAAAGATTAAAAGGAAGGAATAAAAAATCATGTTGGAAACAATTATCATTATAGAAGTTATTATGTGGACAACCTACTTGATAATGAATTGATTATGAAAAATTGCAAAATTTGTAATAAAAAATTTATAGATACCACAAGCAACAAAAATAAAATTTATTGTAGCAAAGAATGTAAAAAAATAAGAAACCTTAAAGCTAAAAGGTTATTACCTGATGAAATAAAAAAGAATTGTAAAATTTGTAATCAAGTCTTTGTAGATAAATCTTATGCCAAGCATAAAAAATATTGTTCTGTGAAATGTAGGAATAAATTTAAAATGAATAATCCTGCCAGAAAATTATTTAATAAAAGATATGTAGAGTCAGGCAGAAAAAGTTTAGTAAATAAAAAATATTCAAAAACTCCCAAAGGTAAAAGAAATAAAAATCATAATACTGCTATGCGTCATGCAAGAAAATTAAGAGCTATTCCAAAATGGGCTAATATAAAAAAGATAAAAGAAATCTATAGAAATAGAAAAAAAGGCTATCATGTGGATCATATTGTACCCTTAAAAGGTGTAAATGTTTGTGGACTTCATGTAGAAAACAACCTCCAATATTTGACTGCCAAAGAAAACATATTAAAAAGTAATAATCATGCTTAAAGTTTTAGATTTATTTAGTGGTATAGGTGGATTTAGTTTAGGTTTAGAATCTACAGGACAATTTGAAACTGTTGCCTTTTGTGAAAAAGACCAATTTTGTCAAAAGGTGTTAAAAAAACATTGGTCAAATATTCCAATTATAGATGATGTAAGGAGGATAAATGGAAAAGAAATTAAAGCAGATGTCGTTGTCGGAGGTTTTCCCTGCCAATCAATATCAATCGCAGGAAAACAAAAAGGAAAAAATGACGATAGATACCTATTCCCAGAAATGCTTAGAGTCATTAAAGAGGTTAAACCCAGATGGATTATTGGCGAAAATGTGCAAAACCTTATTAACATCTCAAATGGAACAATCCTCAAAGACATTGTTAAAGGGTTGGAAAATGAAAATTTCGAAGTCCAATGTTTTAGTATTTCAGCTAGTAGTCAAGGAGCTTGGCACAAAAGAGAAAGAGTTTGGATTATTGCCAACTCCAACAACCGACTCAGTATCGGAGAGAACCAAGAAATACAAACAAGGGGGAACTCCATTAACAATGGCAGTTCGTCAAATGTACCCAACTCCAAAAGCAAGTGGTCAAGAGAATGCAGAAACATTGATAAAAAGGAAAGGTTGGAAAAAAGCAAGTCAACACAATCTGACTGCATTTGTTCAGATGTACCCAACACCCAATGCAACGAACATCAATACACCCCAACCAGACAGAGTGGAACAGCTGGACTCTGGGGGTTTTATTCTGAGAAAGAAAAACAAACCTCACATGACCTATGGAGCAAGACTTCAGGATGTGATGCATCATTTAGACAAAAAACCTGGTGGCAAACTCAATCCGAATTTTGTGGAATTCCTCATGGGTTATCCACATCAATGGACAGAAATAGAGCCAACAGAATAAAAGCATTAGGAAATAGTATTGTACCACAAATCGCAAGAGAACTAGGTCTAGCAATATTAGAGGCAGAGAATGACAGATAAAACAAATATTTATGGAGATTATAGAATTTGTTGCAAGTGCGAAATGAAAGCAGATGTAGTTGAAAATGGTAATGATTTATGTGCTAGTTGTTATTTTAAGCATCATACCAATACAACTATTGAAGAATATGAAAAAAGAAATAAAGAAATAGATATAGAAAGAGAAAGGAAAAGAAATAAGAAATGAGAAATCTATTTGAAACTGTAATTGATGTGGGTAGTGGTTTAATATTATCGACATTAATTCAATTATTTATATTTCCATTTTTTGATTTACACCCAACAATTTTAGAGAGCTTTCATATAGCTGTTATCTTTACAGTTATTTCTATGATGCGTTCTTGGTTTTGGCGAACCATATTCACAAGGAGGAAAAATGCTAAAAGTTAAATTAGAACCTAACGAAGTTGAATTAGCCTTAGATGTGGCTAATAAAAGATTTATTGGTAATCTTAAAATGAATAAAGGCTTTTCTTATGGTTACAATAAAGGATTAAAAGGACAATTAACCGATGGATTTATTGGTGCATTAGGTGAGGTGGCTTATGCAAAAGCTATGAATCAATTTTATAATGGTTCTTATACTGACAACTTACAAAGATATACCGATTCAGATTTTAAAAATAATATTGAAATAAGAACTCAAGAAAAAAAGAATTATAATTTTTTGATTATTAGACCTAATGAGAAAAAAGGAAAATATATTTTAATTATTAAAGATAACGATAAAGATTTTAATTTTTCAATTATGGGTTGGTTTCCTTTTATAGATGATATGCCAGAACGATTGACTAACTTTGGACACTATGACAGACCTGCAGCCTATAAAATTGATATTAAAGAATTATATAACATGGAGGACATATAATGGATAAAAATAGAGAAAAAATATTAACAGTAATAAGTTTAGGTGTGGGAGTTCAAAGTTCTACAATGTTGTTAATGGCAGCTAAAAATGAATTGCCTAATGTAGATTGTGCTATATTTGCAGATACAGGTTATGAACCTAAATCAGTTTATAATTATTTAAGTCTTTTAAAAAAAATAGTTAAGTTCCCAATTTATGTTGTTTCAAGAGGAAATATAAAAAATGATATGGTTAATTCTATTAAAAATAATACAAAATTTCCTACAGCTCCATTTTTTACTCAAAATGCAATTACAGGTAAAAAAGGAATGTTAAGAAGACAATGTACTTTTGATTACAAAATACAACCAATTAGAAAAAAATTAAGAGAACTGTGTAATGTAGGTTTTAAAAAAAGATTTCCAAAAGATAAATACATAGAACAATGGATTGGTATTTCTACAGATGAAATACAAAGAATGAAACCTGCTAGAGATAAATATATTAAAAATAGACATCCTTTAATAGAATTAAATATGTCAAGACAAGATTGTATTAATTGGATGAAGAAAAATGAATTTCCATTACCAGAAAAATCTGCTTGTATTATGTGTCCTTATCATAATGATTCTTATTGGCATTTTATGAAAACAGAAAGACCAAGTGAATTTGCAGATGCAGTTGAGTTTGATAAAAGTATAAGAACTGGAGCAAAAAATATTAAAGATAATTTATATTTACATAAATCTTGTAAAAATTTAGATGAAGTAGAATTTAATAAAAAAGAAAATGATAAACAATTAGATATGTTTAACAATGAATGTGAAGGAATGTGTGGAGTATAACCTCTAAAGTTGTAAATATCTATGTATAGTTTATTGACTATCTTTGTATTATGAGTATTAAAAGCAATATGAAAACAATTGGAAAGGAATGGCAAAAGAAGGAAGAAGGGGGTTGCTTTACTGCCGACCATTTAAGTCCTTCGCAGTTAAACAAAAATATAGATCAATGGTTTAATGACTATTGTGTTTTAACTGCAGCTGAACGAAAAGCATTAAAACCTAATATGAAAATGATTTTTGGTGGTATTGCAGGTCAAGCATTTCAAGACATGATTACAGAAGATTTAACATTAACAGAGGTAATGGAAGGTAAAGAATGACAGACGCAATAATGATGCAATTAGCAAAACTACAAACAAAAGTTAGGAACTTAGAAGAAGATAATAAAAGATATTCTAAAAAATTAATTGAAAGAGATGATGAAATAGCCAATCTTAAAAAAGTTATTAATGAACATGAATTGAAAGATAAAATGATTGCTAAAAATAAAAGTTATTTAGAATTGAAAGCTCAAAAAGATATTGAACAAATTGAAGAAAATAAAAAACTACAAGCGAAAGGAAAAACAGATGAAAACAAAACCACAAGTAGAAGAAAAAAGTAAGGGTGGATTTAAAGAACGCAGACAACAATGTTTGGATGCTTTAATTAATATTCCAACTGTAAATATTAAAGGTAAAAAATATTCTACAGTTAATGAAAGACATAAACATTTATTACAATATTTTCCTGAGGCTAGATTTAATGAGGAAGTTATTTTCCATGATGCCGACAGGGTAGTTGTTAAAACTGAATTATATGTCGGTGATGTTATTTATTCTGTAGGTCATGCAGAGGAATATAGAAACGCAAATTTTATTAACAAAACAAGTGCATTAGAAAACTGTTCAAGTTCTGCATTAGGAAGATGTTTAGCTGCCTTTGGATTATCTGGTTCTGAATATGCTAGTGCTGAAGAATTAGTTAATGCTTTGAATAATCAAAATACAAATAATAAACCAGTTTCAATTAAGGATGAAATAAAAAAGCAAACAACTGAAACTAAGTTGACTGCTTTATTCACCAATTGGAAAAAGAATGGCAATTCAGACCAAGAAATTGAAAAGCTATTCGAACAACAACAACAACTAATAAAGAAAAATGGAGGACAAAACAATGTCAACAAACAATGGTAGTGGTAAGCAGAAGGACTGGGTATTGTTTCCTTATGATGCCAACAATGAAAAAGCCATCAAAATTGATTTCTCAGGAAATGTTATTTTAGATAATGGTAATAAAGGAACTATCTTAGGATCTAAAGCACAGTCTAAAGATGGTAAAAGTAAATTTGTAAGAGTGTTTGCTCAAATCGGAGTCTTGTTTAAAGGTGATGACAAATTTACCGGTGAAATGAATTATCCAGATGCAGGTGGTCAGAAAGGTTTAATCGGTTGGTTAAACGATGAAGGCACTATTTTATCTGGTTATAAAAACGAACCCAGACCAAAACAAGGTAAGGCAGAAAGTAAAGAAATTCCTTTCTAATTTTGAAAGTAGTTTTTTTAATTTTGGCTATTCTCACAGGTGATGGAAAACTTAAATATGAAAAAAAACCTTTCATTATTAGCTCCCTCAATCCCATTACTTGTGAGGATATGTTTAATAAAACAGTTAAATTTATTAAGAACCCAGATTACAAAACAGGTAACAATCAAGTTTGGGTATTGATAAAATATAAAAACGAAAATGTTTTTGCTCACTTTTGCAAAGACAGACAAGGAAATTATGTCAGATAATGTAAAATTTATTAACGAACTAGAAAGGCTGCTAAACCAAAAGCAAAGTGATTATGGACATTTTGATAACACATCTTTTGTTATGGCAGGAATTTTAGAAAAATATTTATCAGTTTATAATAACAAAGAGGTTAAAGTACCTTTGAAATTCTTTGGTATCTTTATGATTTTTTTAAAACTTTGGAGAGTCATGCAGTCAGAAAACTATAAAAAAGATAGTTTTGATGACATCAATGGCTATGCAGAATTATTAAGGAGGCTAGTAATCAATGACGAAAATAGTAAGAAGTAAAAGACCTATGACTCCTAAAATGCTCAAGCTATTGCAATTTATTAAAAATTATAGTACAAAATTTGGATATATGCCAACTTTTAAAGAAATGGCTGACGAAATGGGTTATAAAAGCAAAAACTCAGTTAGTGTTCTGATAACTAAGTTAGAGGAACGAAACGAAATAAAAAGAGATTATGCAGGTTATAGCAGAAACATTGTATTAAATGGTTAAAGTAATTAAAAAATCTGACATAGAAATAGTAGCTGAGTTTGAAGAAATTTTTGATGGTGCAACTGTTGAAGAAGCTACAGAGAAAGCACATAATCAAAAAATGCCTGGTGAATCTGCAAAGTTTATCATCACCGATACTAGATTTACTAAGGCAAAAATTAAACTAATCGGTGGTGGAGAAAACGATGGCTCTAAGTAATAGTAATGTTCGTTTGTATGCAAAGTTAGATAAGGCACACAAAAAGATTATGGGTGCTAAAGATGGAAAGGGAAGACAATGCGTACATACTTTACAAAACTTTAAAGAATACAATCAGTTATTCAGAAGAATTGTAGAGGCAGAGAACAAGGACTCTTTATTTTTATATACTTAAATTAAGTATATATCAAAAGTTGTAAAACTTACTTAGGGGTACTATACTCTAAATGAAAGGAAAGTTATGAAAATTACAAAAGAATATAAAAGAAACCTACAAGATGATAATTGGTTCTATGTAGAACTAGGAAAGAAACTTAAACAAGCAAGACTATCTAAAGTTCATAAATTTAGTAAAAATACTTATGCAGTAACCCAAACTGCAGTTGCTAATTGTATTGGTTCTACATTTCAACAAGTACAAAAATATGAGAAAGGCATTAATAGAATACCTTTAATTAATCTAGTTAAGATAAGTAAATTTTTAGATAAACCTTTATCTTATTTTTTAGATGACTTTCATGGTCAACCAGAAATAGCAAATCAATTTAATAATGCTTTTAAAGATGCAATAGATAAGTTAGAGGAAAACAGATAATGTTTATTCCTGTAAGAGAAAAACTTAAAAAGATTGTACCCAATTTAGATCAACAAGAAGAATACGATTATTATTGTTCTATCTTGCCAAACATGATTGCTAATGGTCATGCAGCTCATAAAAGTATTCCAGGTTATGAAACTTGCAAACCTGAGATAGAGGCTTTTAGATGGTTTGATGGAATTAATATTCCTGTTCATGGATATTGTGATTTAAAAGGGGATAAACTAATTATTGAAGATAAATGTAAATTTCCAAAAAGAGGTAGGGTTAAAAAAGATGGGACTAGGTCTTGGCTAACCAATAAACTACCAGAAGATAAACCGGATAGTTTTCATTTATTGCAAATAGATTTTTATTATTCAGTCTTTCAAGTGCCTGTATATCTTTGTTATATTAATGAGGAATCTTATAAAGTATTTAGTGCAGATAATTGTGATGAATTAAAACCAGAGAATATTGAAAGACGAATACCAAAGATTATTCAAAGATGTAAAGTAAGACAAAATCTTGTCAGTATTAGTTCAGATCCTAAAGTCATTAAAAATTATATCCAACCTCAGTTTGACCATTACTTTTGGAAGAATGATTTAGATGAGGATTATCTTAAAAATGCTATGAGATTTTGGGAAAGTTAATTACCAATCAAAGTTTGTTTTAGGTTTATGTTCTTGATTACTGACGCAATCATAATGTGCGTTTTGATATTTATACTTACCTTTTATTACTTTTCCGATTGGAATGAATGAGTCTTCACTTGTCATTTCTGACTTACAATATTTACAAGAACCAACAGTAACTATCTTTTCTTTCCTTACCCAACTTTTCTTTTTTAATTTTGGCATACGAATATTGTTACCCCTCCATCATACCCAGTTGACTAGCAACTACACCTAATAACAATTATTTTTTCTTAGCAGTTTTCTTTGCTTTTCTTAATGCTTTATCAGAAACTGTGCCTTTACCTGGTTTACTTTTGCCA
>Ga0222715_10005883_pt1 | contig 10410 bp, 19 predicted proteins | sample C33_9DmetaG_FD_165056 | JGI IMG/M metagenome (GOLD analysis project Ga0222715, IMG submission 165056) | Estuarine water microbial communities from San Francisco Bay, California, United States - C33_9D | ecosystem: Environmental > Aquatic > Marine > Unclassified | place: USA: California... | reverse complement strand
CATCTCTCTAGTCGACAATGGCGGCACAAAACAATCCGAATCCGCTACAATACCGAGTACCACTTCGGGCGACAACCCTAGATCGTAGCCCCGACACGCCATTTTATACAAGGCATTGTTGCGCTCGCCCTCACCAATCACACCCAACTGTTTAACGTAGCCTGTCAATAGCAACTTATCCATTTTATTGTCAGTAAAATAGCCAGTGCCACCACACGACTCGGCCTCTTTTTGAGATAATAAAAGGTGTAGGCCCTCCGGTATCTCGACAATATTTGAGAATTTATTCGGCGCGCCGTCTAGTTTGTACGTGCCGGAGTCAGTTTCACTGTTGGGTATCAATACTTGGTGGCCGTCTCGAAGAAAGTCCAACCCTTCGTAAGCTGCCAAGTTTTTTTTGTAGCTCACGCCGCTCTGGAAGATTTTGTAGTACAAATGCAAACCGCCGGTAGGCGTCCGCACCATAACGCCGGCGTTTGCTAGAAAATCAAACCCAAGATCGTCAGTTAGCCGTTGTAGGCCAACCATTCCGTTAATCTCTGGCCGCACGTCCACGTCTATAACTATATACGGCTCACGAATCACCCAACCTGCTGAGCTTGTTGTGTAATAGTCGGCGTCAAAGGCCTCTGGAAGCTCTAAATTCGTCCAGTTTTTAACCACGGGTACCTTGCCCTTAAGCGGCATGGTTATAAGTCCATTGTCATAAAAAGTTTTAGCGGTTTTTAGTAGTGCCGCACTCGGCTGTAATCGGGTCATTGGCTGTTCTCCTGATTTTATATTGATAAAGTAATCTAACTATAAACGAGTTAGTCTTTCTTGTAAAGCGTTTTATAGTAGTCAAATAATAAAGGTTGGGAATTATATACAATGTTACCCTAGCCGAAATAACCATTGTTGACTGCCTTTTGAAATTCGACCATATCCCAGACGGCTATTAAGGCTCTTTTAGGGTCTGCTACAGACTTTAACCATGCTTTTGCTGCGGGCTTACACCCTCCTCCGTCCAGTAGTACAATGGTCGGCACTCCGCATTTCATTATGTTGAAGTACAAGAATGGGTATTTTTCATCTACTGAACCAGCTACTTGTTGCCATTTACACTCAATGACCAATCCATCGGGGAACTTATCAGGGTTAATCACGAAGAAGTCGCAATTTCTTTTACTTTCATAGATACTATTTCCTACTGGTACTTGCGTGGCATACTGCTTTCCACCTATGCTTTTTCTATTCTCTAGTAGCTGTTTTTTATAATGTAGAGGGAAAGGCGTATATCCGCAAGCCTCCAAATGGTCTTTAACAAACTTTTCCAGACTGTTACCAGTCTTATTTGCCATCGCTCCGTGCGTAATTTCTGATGATGAGTTCATATTCTTTACCTCTTTGGTGTGCCTTACATGACACACTCCGTGAGGCTTGCACCTCATCTATAGTATATCCCTTATAGAGGGTACGAACAAGATCGGTATCAGAATTAGAGAGCATAAAATATCCACCTTTTTTGTCTATTTCCTTACAAAACAAGGCTAAATCAGCGTGTTCTTTCTCACCAAAACCGCTTCCGTCATATTGTGAATAGGTGTTGTGATATGGTGGGTCGATATAATAAAACGCACCTTTTTGTATCTTTACTTGTTCAAAGCCATGTTGAGCTATTTTTACTCCTTGTAATACCGCTGAACACGCTCGCAAGGTTTCTTCATCTGCAATCTTAGGGTTTTTATAGCTTCCCATAGGTACATTAAAACCACCCGATTTGTTCACTCGATATAATCCATTAAAACAAGTTTTGTTTATGTAGATAAATAGCCCTGCAATTTTGGTCGGGTCTTTTTCAGTAGACAATCGCTTGCGTGCTTTCAAGTAATACTCTTTGTTGTGTCGGCTGTTGTGGATTTTCAAGTTTTTAATCAGTCGGTCTACATCATCACGCACTACCTTGTAGGTGATAATCAAATAGAAGTTAATATCAGATAGATATGCTGTCTTTGGTTGTGTTTCAAAAAATAAAGCTCCACCACCTACAAATGGCTCATAGTATGCTGTATATTCTTCGGGCATATGTTCAAGCAGTAGTGGGAGTATAGAGCGTTTACCACCTACCCATTTAAGAAAAGGTTTTATTGGCTTGTTTTTTTTAGTGTATAATTTTTCCTGCTCTTCCTGAGCTCTTATGTTCATAATGTTGTTGGCTTCAACGCGTCCGGCATTGTTGGCCGCAGTCGCATTTGATTGGTACCGCAACCAGTTTCTGTTTTGTTCGCTTGTGTAAGCGGGTAGTGAATTAAACATGATAATTTACAGTATAGCACATGGACATTTGCCCTTAGGCGGCACACTAATAATTGACGGGGGCGGCGTAATGGGTCCCGGAGTATTCTGGGACACCGTGGCTTTAACCATCCGTTTGTAATCGGTTATAGTTTGCTCCACCCATTCCTTTTCGCTCGGGGACAAAAACTCATTCTCGATAAAAGCCTGCTCAATACGGTCATTGCCACGGTAGTTTTCAGCAAACAAAACAGGGCATCTCTGCTGTAAGCCGACCTTAGTTTCGTTAATCAAGCCAATCAGTATATCGGCGTCTAAAAGTAATTTTTTGTGTAGGTTCCTAGCATTCTCTGGGTTTGAGCGGAGTCCAACCACTGCTTTGGCAACGTCCTCTGCGGTATACGCTGGGAGCTCAATCGGGTGGTTATTCAAAAGTATCTCGTAGGTTGGCAGCGGCTCGCCTTTCAGTTTTGATCTTGGTGACGGTGGAGGAGTGCATGGCACAAACCCAGGGCCTACAATACCGCCTCCCATTAGCGCTTACCTCCTAATAGCCACAACAATTGGATTTCGCTTAACAAACTATAGGGTATCGGAATCTCACTTGGCTTGGGCGGGTCCACCTCTTGATACGGTAGCACTTGAATTTGATCTAAAAAACTCACCCTTGCGTTTTTATCGTAGGTATATGGGAACCGTGGCGGTTTTTTTGGGAACCGCCGTTCGTTTAAATGCGTGTACTTAGCTATGCCCGGCTTTGTATTATTTGCTCTCATCGTTTTGCTCCAATTTCGTTATCATATCGCCCATTAAATCTCTAATAATTATCATAAATTCCTGCTGATAACAAGTCGCCCCTGCTATTTTTTTTGACAGAATCGTGTCAATCTCTGTGTCAGCTTCATAAACTTGGGCCACTACCATAGCCATGAAAGTTGACAACGCCCATGTGACCGTCACGCCCTTATCTTTGCAATAGGCTTTAAATAGCCGTGCTATTGTTTCTTCTGTTCTAAATGTAACCATGTGTTGTTTGTTCATCATTTTACCTCCTTGTTTTTAAAGATTAATAAAGTCTTGTATTTTTTTAGTGCGTTTCGCTAGGTCTGTATCGTCCATAATTGCTGAAAACTCTTTTACAAATTGGTTTAGTGTATTAATAAAACTACTATCTACTTCTGGTACTTCACAAAAAGCTGTCTCAAAATCTTTCAGTTCTATATGACAACCCGACAATCTTTGATAAAACTTAAGTGCAACTATATTGCCACTGATAGATTCTGTATTCCAACAGGCAGAACCTTGGCCTCCTAGCTGTTCAAATATACTTCTCATAACCGTGGCTTTTTCTCTTTCTTTTTGGCTATATCCATCGTTTGCTTCGGGTTTCGAATTAGTAAACATAAACGGATTTTTCCACCAACTATAGGTCTCTAGCCCCCTAAAATTATACTTTTCGTAACGTTTTGCATATTTTTTTAACTCTGTAAACGATTCTAACCGTTCTATTTGTCCAAGGATATCGGCTGTTGCATTCTGCCTAAAATTATAAAAACTACTGCTATCTTTTGCTAAAAAAATCATTGTTTTACCTCAATGTAAAACGCATGATACCGACAACCAAAGGCGCCACCAAAAGCGCCCCTTCGACCAGTCCAAAACCGGCACCGAAAAACACCGTTGTTCACATATTCGTCCGACGAACCGTCAAATTGAAATGTAACCCATTCGGGGTCGTCAAACTTAATTTTAAACTCAAACATGTAAAATGCTACATTCAAAAGAATCTGAACAAACTCTTCATCGCTCGGTGTAAATAGGCTTGGTAAACCTATAATACCAACCTGCCCAGGCCCACTCAGTACGTCATTGCTAATCACCGCAATACGTCCACTTGGGACTTCACGTCGGAGAGATTCCAAGTCGGGGATACTCTCTTTATCAACATAAAAATGGCCCAAGGGCCTCCAACCCATTCGTATTTTTTCCTTTACGCTATCTGCTATCATTGTTTTACCTCCTAGTTTTTAAATTTTGCCATGTCGCCCTTGTAATCTAAAGTAAGTGTTGCGCCTGAGCGGGCATTTTTGATCAAAATCGTACCCGCCTCAATGGCCTTGTCGATCTGTGCCTTGCCTTCCATGACGTTGTGGCCGTATGACGATAAAAAATCGGCTACTATATCAACTGAACGAATACCGCTACACCATTTGACCGGCAACACTGCCGGCCCATTAAGCAATTGTATCGCCACCAACTCAAGGCCAATGTATAAAAACACTGCCCGGCTTGTGTGGACTTCCAACGCATCGGGCACTATTTTAGCCCTGGATCGTCCAGGGCGTTTCAGTTTAGGTATTTTTAGTGTTAGCGTCATTTGTTTTATTTCTTGTGACAGTTAATTTTTGCGACGGCGTTTTGGTTCCAATCAAGAATGTTTTCCTAATTTGGTTAATGTCATAAATTTTATGCGTTTTTGATTCGTCGTTTTTATTTTCTTTAAATTCTTTCATAGGTTTTATTCCTCCGCTATTTGTGTTTACGATATGCTAAAGCGGTATAGGCTCGCCCCACTTTTAAATGCACTGTTTGGCGGTGCCTCTATTTCCCTCTCACTATCACAATTACAAAAATAGTCATCGAACATAGATTCGACCTCTTTGGCAATCTCGATTCTTTCCGCATCGGTTGGAACATCGCCGGCAATATCAAGGCTGTAATACGTTGTTGTTCCGTCAAAATAGACTCTAACTAACTTCCCGTGCAATCCCTCCCCCGCTTCATTGTCAAAATCCATAAAACCAAACTCACCAGCTTTGTATTTTCTTTTAAAATTTAACATTTTTTATTCCTCCAATCTATTAACTTAACCAATAACCGGCCGCAACCATGGCTTCACTAATCGAGCCATACACGCCGTTTGAGTGTATAAGGTTCCGGCTTTGGTCATACACCTTTAGCCACACTTCGCCGTCAATTTTAGATATTGTTAGCATTTGTTTAGTACTCCAATTTGTTTTTAAACACTCTAAACTCTTTTTTAAATAGCTGTTTTGCCTCGGTTAAAGTGTAATCAATGTATAATCTTTTGAAGCATTGATCCGATTTGTCGTCATAGTCCCATATTGATATATACCCGTTTGGCGTTTTATTTACTATCATTTTTTAAATCCTATTTAACAGATCAACAAAATTATCTTCCAAGCAATCCCCCAAACAAAGTGCATCATTGGAATATGAACGTTCGACATAATCACCGCCCCAATAGCCTTGGACTTTTTGATTTCTAGTATCAATATAGATACTAGGCCCGCCAAAAGCCACACATACTTGGGAGCCTAAATAATAGCCACTGCTCGAAACAGTGTACTCAATGTCCAACGCATCGCTCAAATAATGGCTTCCGCATGGTCCGCCCCATTCCGCACGGTCATGATCTTCCATGTCATACTCCCCACTTTCAATCTCTCTCACTATACGTTCGCACATGCTAATTAACTCTGTTTTAGTATCCATTTTGTTTTTTCTCCTATTTAATCATCTAAGGTTTTGTAAATACGCCGAATTATCAACAAGTATAATAGAGTAGTTGGCCATTTCAGCGTGGCCAACGATATTGTATCCTCTACTCGCCAAAAAAACGTGCGCTTGGTCCAGTGTATCGCCACCCTTCGAGCGGTACTCAATCGTTTTTGACTGGCCAAACCGTTCATCGATAAGTTTAATTCGGGAACCCTTGGTATTAGTAGGTTTCAGATATTTAACTTTTATTGCCCAATAAAGTGTCGATGTTTCTTTTACCATTTTTTAGTCCTCCTTTTTTACTCGAACCGGCATTAATAACGCTGTTTTATTCTCGCCCGCATTGAACCACACGGGATACTCGCTGCCCGCCTCTTTAGCGTAAACCGTCAAGCAGGACTCACCCGGCGCAATCTGATCAACAAAGCGTTTGTTGAAGTGGTAAACATGGCCGAATAACTCCATTTTATAGGCCGTGTCCTCAAACGGAACCACTACCTCGCAAGCTGATAGGTCTATTTGTTGCGTATAAGGCATGTCCGATACGTTCGGCATAAAACGCTCAACGTTTAGGGGTTGAACGTTGGGCAAGTCCAAAACATTATAGTTACAATCGATAAACTTGCACTCATACTCGGATGAGTCAAACGGGATGTCGTAAAAATGAATCCGAAATCCGTCGCAACCCATGGCGTAGCCATTTCGTACAAAGATATTGCGCATATTCGGCTGGCTATCATCCTTAGAACACGCCTGAGCCACCCACGCCAACTTATTCTTTTTCGGCGCCGGTGTGGGAGTCAACGTTGTATAAAGCCGTGCAAGCTGTAATCTAGTAGAGTCATCGCCGGCTTGATTGTACAACCTTTCTAATACGCCGGGCGCCTCAGTCTTTTTTAACTTACTTTCGGTAAATGCCAATCGGGCCGAATGTGTTTGTATATTCATATTATCCATTTCGTTTTTTCTCCTATTTATTAATTACAAACATAAGTACCGCTTTTTTGCGGGACAAAACCATACTCCCCGCTAAGTACGTGCTCCCGCCAATCCTCCCAACAATCAACCGAGGTACGGTTTGTCGCCATGTTTCGATTTGCTTTATCGATAAACGCGTGCATATTTTTAGCTTTCAAAAAACCTTTCACGTTATACTGATCGCCAATTTTACGAATCGCATACCATTTTTTCATTTTGTTTTTTCTCCTATTTTCTAACAAAACAACCAATAAAACTACAACAAAACCAATAGTAACAACCGCAGCCAGTCACGTCAAATCGAAATTTTTAGATATATGAATTTACGCCTGACTGTGTAATACAGAAAAAAATGCTGTATTTTTGGCTGTTTTGTGTATTACAAAGTTACGCCTAGCGTTGTATGTACGTATTACAAATACACGCCTGTCGTTGTAATACTGTATTACAAGTCTATGCCTAGTAAAATACAGCACGAAAACGTCAAAAATACAGCATTTTATTTTGTATATATTCATTTACACCTGCGACTGTAATACACTGATTTTTAAATATTTTTAGCTTTTTTTAAAAATCGTTGTAAAACACCCTAAAATAAAAATATTTAAACAAATTCAAAAAACTACAGTAACGTATATGGGTAGTAAAATATATATATATATAATATAGGTAAATATATATTATACACTTTTTTTTACGTGTGCGTGCGTGTGCGTGTGTGTGCGTGTGTGTGCGCGCGAGTATAACATGATTGGATTTTTTGTGCAAGGGGTTTTGTTGATCAAATGTCAAATACGCTTGGCGGCTTCGGGCGCTCTTTGGCTTTGTACCGATCTGCCCGCTCTGGAAGCGTTTCGGACTGTTGTTGCTTTCGCCGTCTCTTACACACTGGAATTGGTTGCCCTAAAACGCAACAGCTAGTGATATGCGTCATGCGATGTTTGTATTCGTTTAAGGCCTTGATCATCGCTTGCGCTGACGATCTAGCAGGTGTCCACACCTGGAAGCTGTCTCGATTCTTGTAGCTGATGCGTACTAGATAGCGGTATTCGGCCATATAAGCATCATTATATACTATTAGCGTATGTTTTGTTATGCCAACGTGTTAAATGCTCAAAATGATACAGAATTATCGCTCTGGTAGGTATTTGAGTGGGTTAAAGCGGTTGAAAGACGTCTACCCTCTCTGCCTCAGATGCTGTTAGTCATAGAGAGCGCAAGAAACACTGGAAATACTGGTATTGTTTGTCGTTACAGGCTTTTTTACAAAACTTTACATAATAAATATTATGCGACATAGGTTAGTAATTGCTTTAGTTTACAACGAAAACGAATATCGTACGATGTGACAAACGCCCCCGGGGGGTCATATGTTCGATGGGGTACCCGCCAAATGACTTGTCGCCATAGCGTTATCTAAACCGCCTCTGAATTTTTTGAGCTTTACGAAAAAGGGTAAAGTTTAAAACACATCAGTAAGAGTTTAACGTACTTAAAACACATCAGTAATAGTTTAACGTACTTTGGTTCTTGTTATATTTTTTAAAACAGGCTATACTTAATTTTACGTTTAGAGTTATGGTGAGTGTAGCTCAGTTGGCAGAGTTCTGGATTGTGATTCCAAGGGCCGTGGGTTCGAGTCCCATCGCTCACCCCACGAGAAAGCAAAAAAAGCGTTGACAGGTTTTTAAGTGCATGGTACCATGGGTTTGGTTATGGTAGTGGTGAGAACAAAAACTTTTTTCATTTTTTTCTCTGACACTCTTCTCACTCTCACAAGATTTGGAACTACAACACTTACTGCTGCCATAGCTAGAGCATGAAAGAGAGTAGTAAAAAGATAGATAAGGACGTTATGGCTCGTGTAAAAAAGAAATTTAAAGAGGCGGATAAGGGCAATCCACCGGTGGAGTTGGTTGCGGATAAGAGTATGCCGGTACAAATACCGGAGCATTATGCGTATACGATGGCTCAGGTTGCTTTTTTAGAGGAGTATAAGAAGACGTTGGACCCGGACAAGGCGGCGAAAGCGGCTGGGGTTGATAAGCGAGTGGCGGCGACGTGGTTGAAAAAACCGCATATTGAGGAGGTTGTGGTTAGTATTCATAAGACGTATGTGAAGGCGGTGATGTTGGATGCTAAGATTGCGGCGGGGCAGTTTGAGGAGGTATTGCAGGCGTTGAAGGAGAGGTTTGAGGAGGGGGACTCTCGGGTATCGGGAGCGTTGGCGAGTATGGTGAGTAATAAGATGAAGTTTACTGGCCACGGTGGTGTGGAAGATGCGGGAGGTAAAACGCAGATAAATATTAATATTGATTTAGGTTCGGTTGGTAAAGAGCAAGGAGAGATAATAGATGTCTAAGATTCAGGTTATTTGTATTGGTTGTGCGAAAGCGAATGGCGGCGTGTTGGATGATGGTTTCGTTAATCCGCATTTGGTTTTGAGGGAGTGTGATGTTTGTGGCGAGCCGCATCCGGTGGCAAATATTATGGCGTGGAAGAATTTGAACCCGTATGATAAGGAAGCTTACCAGGCTAAGGTTGCAACGCCCAAGCGCACAAGGGCTAAAAAGGCAGACGACCTTGGATGAAGTTTGAATTAAATTATAAGGCTTCGCCAACGCTTTCGAAGTTTCATAACTCGGACGCTTTTTTCCGAGGGGTGAAAGGGCCGATTGGCTCTGGGAAGTCTGTGGGGATGTGTTTTGAGTTGTTTGTTGTTATGAAGAGCCAAGCGAAGTCAAGAGATGGGATTCGTCGGACTCGGCACGTCGTGGTGAGAAATACCGCACCGGAGCTTGAGACGACGACGTTAAAGACTTGGCTGGATTGGTTTCCTGAAGAAGTGTTTGGGAAAGTAAACCGAAAGCCGCCAATTTCGCATCATATTAAGATTGACGATATTGAATCGGAAGTTATCTTTTTGGCACTAGACCGCCCCGAAGACGTTAAGAAATTATTGTCGTTAGAAGCCACAATGATTTGGTTTAATGAAGCTCGATATATTTTAAAAGAGATTTTAGATGCCGCTACGGGTCGTGTGGGTCGGTATCCGTCGCACCGTGAGAAGCCCGACGGGTTTGAGGGGCAATGGCCGACACGGTTTGGCGTTATAGCGGATACTAACCCACCCGACGATTCTAGCTGGTGGTACGATATGGCTGAGATTAAGCACCCGGACGGCTGGGTGTTTTTCGATCAACCGTCTGGGCTTAGTGAAAGCGCAGAGAATGTGGAGAATTTGCCGCCTAGTTATTATAACAACATGATGGCGGGTAAGCCCCAAGAGTGGATTGATGTGTACGTGCATGGAAAGTATGGGTTTATCCAAGAAGGCAAACCGGTATATGGCGAAAACTACGTAGACAACACGCACTCTAGCTCGGATGTGAAGTATGACCCGGTATTGCCGGTGATTGTTGGGGTGGACTTTGGACTCACCCCGTCGGCGGTTATCGCTCAGAAAGACCCATTTGGGCGTTGGCGAATAGTTGACGAGTTTTTAACGCCCGATGGTGAGACATGGCCGCTCCAAGACTTTGCTCGAAACCTGAATAAATATTTAAGCAAGGAATACAAGCAAGCGAATATTGAGTTATGGGGTGACCCGTCTGGCGGCTTTAGAGATCAGAAGGC
>Ga0222715_10005882_pt1 | contig 10413 bp, 8 predicted proteins | sample C33_9DmetaG_FD_165056 | JGI IMG/M metagenome (GOLD analysis project Ga0222715, IMG submission 165056) | Estuarine water microbial communities from San Francisco Bay, California, United States - C33_9D | ecosystem: Environmental > Aquatic > Marine > Unclassified | place: USA: California... | reverse complement strand
GGAGAGATGGCAGAGTGGTCGAATGCACTGGTCTTGAAAACCAGCGTACCGCGAGGTACCGGGGGTTCGAATCCCTCTCTCTCCGCCAAAACATCTGAAAACCAGCGTTTTACGCTGGTTTTTTTTTATATCCATTCGCGAACGAAGCTTGCTTCAGTGAGCAGGATGGCATAAAAAATACAGGACGCCGAAGGCGGACTGGTTTTCAGTTGTCTTGGAGCGTTCCCCCTCTAGGGTTCTTTTGAGCGAAGCGAAAAAAATCCCTTTCACTTTACGAGCGCGAATCAAGAAACTCGGATGCATTGCTTAAGATTCAATGATTGCTCGACGCTCTACCCTGTGAAAAGATAAAAGGGCTCAAGCCAGCCTAAAAATGTGGCGAACTTAATTTGCCATGCTTGGTTTTATACTAGTAAACGCTCAAAGATCGCATGAAACAAAAGGAGACCATCCATATCATTGGAGCAGGCATTAGCGGGCTTATCGCGGCTTATGAATTAGAGCAAGCAGGCTTTCATCCTGTGATCATTGAGAAACAAGGAACTTCTGGAGGGAGGGTTCAAACAATAACAGTGGAAGACTTCCAGCTCGACCTCGGTTTTCAAGTACTCTTAAACGCCTATCCTCTCGCTAAAAAATATTTGGACCTCAAAGCGCTGCGCCTGACGAAATTGGAATCCGGTGCGCAAATTTTAGTAGACGGAAAGCGATATGTGATTGGTGATCCCATGCGAAATTGGAAGGTTCTACTGCCCACCTTATTTTCTGGAATTGGAACCATTGCAGATAAAGTGAATGTCCTAAGGCTCAACCTCCTATTAAGGAAAAAGAGCCTCGATGAAATTTTTAATACACCAGAAGTAAGTACACTTGATTATTTAAAGGTCTTTGGCTTTTCCGACACCATAATTTCAAGATTCTTTAAACCTTTCTTTGCTGGAATTTTTCTCGAGACAGAGTTGCAGACGTCCAGCCGCATGTTTGAATTCGTCTATAAAATGTTCGGTGAAGGGTATGCTATGATTCCTCAGGACGGTATTGGTGCCATAAGTGCGCAGCTTAAAGCTAAATTGGTTCAGACTACTTTTAAATTTAATTGCGAGGTGGAATCCATAAACAGTACAACTATTACCCTCAAAGGCGGGGAGAAAATTCCTAACCAGGGAGCGATTGTTACGTCTAACGCCGCTGCGCTTATTCCCAATTTACAAGATGCGCAGACGAAATGGAAGTCTTGTATGTGTCTTTATTTTGAGGTAAATCAAACCTCCATACCTGATAGAACTATAGCGCTAGTGGCGGATCAGGGGAAACTTAGCAATAACTTATATGCCTATAAGGATCACAAGGGACGAACCATACTGTCCGTAACCACGCTCAAACATGAAGGTATGGGTGAGGAAGAAATCACGAAAACCGTCAAAAAGGAAATACAAACCTATTGTGGTACAGGTCATGTAAAACACATCACTAATTTTAGGATAAAGCAGGCACTCCCAAACTTAGAAAACCTGAAGTATACCAGTGAGCCTAGTGCCAGTCTAATTGCAGAGAATATCTTCATAGCTGGCGATACCCAATTCAATGGCTCTTTAAATGCAGCTATGGAAAGTGGTCGATTAGCTGCAGCTGGGTTGATCGAAAAGAAAAGCGGTTGGTTTAGTTAGAATCTTCTTTAATCCATAACTTCTGCTTATTAATTTAGACTGATCGCATGAAGTATTTTCTTCTTAGCCTTGCCTTAAGTGGTGCGGTGGCAATAGACGCTCAAAACAGGCCGTTCTTTGAAAATGGTGAGGCCCAAATCGTTCCTGCTTTTTCATCACCTGAAAATTGGATTCGTGAAGATTTATGGGTAGAAACTGAATTTGATACGGACGGAGACGGCAAATTAGATCGAATGCATGTGGATGTCACACGTCCTATTGCAACGAATGACGGCCTGCAACTGCCAGTAATTTACGAATCAAGCCCTTATTATGCCGGAACAGCCGGTAATGATAGAGATCTATTTTGGAATGTAGCGCATGAGATTGGAGAAGTACCGGCACCGCCGAAGCATGTCGAGGTAGTTCGCAGAGGCCAACGTCCTATTATTTCAAATTCCCAAGTACGCACATGGGTGCCAAGAGGCTACGTAGTGGTACATTCCAGCTCACCCGGTACGGGCCTATCCGACGGTTCTCCAACGGTGGGAGGCGATAACGAGTCGCTTGCGCCAAAGGCCGTGATTGAGTGGCTGGCAGGGAAGAATAATGGCTATAAGGATCGCATGGGAAATGAGAAAGTAGATGCCTTCTGGTCCACAGGTAAAGTAGGCATGACCGGTACCTCTTACAACGGTACCATACCGTTGGCTGCCGCCACTACTGGGGTGGAAGCATTAAAAGCTATTATACCCGTCGCTCCCAACACCTCTTACTATCATTATTACCGTTCCAACGGATTGGTTCGCAGTCCCGGTGGTTACTTAGGTGAGGATATCGACGTCTTGTACGAATTCATACATAGTGGTGAAGAGTCCAAAAGAGCTTATGGAAACAAGACGATTCGCGATAAAGAAATGAGAGAAAATATGGACCGAGCCACAGGAGATTACAATGCTTTTTGGGCGGGCCGCGATTATTTGAACGATATGGCCCCTATGAAGGCTGCGCTGTTGATGTCACATGGGTTTAACGATTGGAATGTCATGCCCGAGCACAGCTACCGCATTTACAACAAGGCCCGAGAAATGGGACTACCCGTCCAAATTTATTACCATCAAGGTGGCCACGGCGGACCTCCCCCTGTAGCCATGATGAACCGATGGTTTACCAGGTACCTTTTTGAAATAGAAAACGGTTTAGAACAGGATCCTAAGGCGTGGATTGTGCGAGAAGGCGATAATCGACAATCCCCTACCCCTTATCCGGATTATCCCCATCCTCAGGCAGAAGATGTGGAATTACACCTCACCAAAGGCGGAAATGCAAAAGGAGGATTGACCACTGATAAGGGCAGCCGTAAAAAGGAAATACTCATAGACGATGTTTCCTTCACCGGAGAATACCTCGCACGCGCTAAGAACTCTCCACACAGATTATTATATACTACCCCATTGCTGAGTGAAGACGTGCATATTTCAGGTACGGCAAGCATTACACTCTCATTATCGAGCAGTGCACCAGCTGCCAACCTAAGTGTATGGCTGGTTTCTCTGCCGTGGGATGGTGAACGAAGCGACGGCGATGCTGCCATCTACAACAACATTATTACGCGAGGATGGGCTGATCCACAAAATTCAAAATCGATTTCCGAAAGTCATCCGCTGGAACCAGGGAACTTTTACACCTTAAGTTTTGACTTTCAACCAGATGATCAAATCATCCCCGCGGGGCAAAAGATAGGTTTGATGATTTTTTCTAGTGATCAGGAATTCACACTTCACCCTAAAGCAGGCACAAGACTGACTGTTGACCTTAAAAAAACTGGACTGACGCTTCCCATTGTGGGCGGCTCCGATGCTTTACAAAGAGCCATAGAATAACCATTAACAGCAACCAGAACCAGGTGTACAGGATGTCGGCACAGCCTTTTTTGGCTGGTTATCTGTAATGCCGCATTTGTCTTTCGCCAAGCAATCCGTTTGTAAAGGCTGAAGTATGAACTGATATCCATTGTGAGATAATCCGTACACTTCAATGGTGGCTCCCTGATACTCCACTCGTAATTCTGAATCACCTCTAAGTTGCAATTGCTGAATCGACATCTCTATGATTGACTTAAGCTTAGGTACAGTTAGCCTATGATCAAAGTCTTGGGCCGTATACATCTGGAGATTGACTGCAGACTCTTTGCGCACGGTACCCCCGCAATCCACAAAAAATCTATCAATCTGTCCAACCTCCGTGATATGAAAATGAGCGGGAACCAATCTTCCTTCAGGTAAGGCAAATACCAAAGATGCTGTAAAATCTAATTGATTATAAAATTCCTGTAAAGTCATCTTGCTTGTGTAAAGGACAAAGTTACGTTCAATTATATACCATTTAACACCATGTAAAACCAATATTAGTTCTTAACATAGAATTTACATGACCTTATCTTTCAAGTAACAGAAATTAAACTTTGTACTTTCACTTTTGCATCAAATAATTCAATATAATGAGCACTAAAAGAAGCATTTCAGTTTTATTCATCGCTCTAATCAGCATGAATGTATCCGCACAGCAAGGTGTAGACGAAACTAGTTTTGGTAAAGGACTCTTAAACTTTGTAGCTGCAGACAGTAGCTTCAGCGTAAAGTTTGCGCCGAGAATTCAAGTACGTTACTACGGAACGAGTGACATAACAGATAATAGTTTGGCACCCGTCGCGCATGATTTTCTAGTGCGTCGTTCGCGTTTCAAATTTGACGGTTGGGCGGTTCATCCAAATATTGGTTACAAAATGGAATTTGGTCTGTCGAATAATGATATGTCGGGGGCAAATGAGTTCACAAAGAACTCTCCGAGATTTATACTGGATGCAATTATTAAGTGGAAATTCGCACCTGGCTTCGAATTGTGGGCAGGTCAAACAAAACTTCCAGGCAATGTTGAGCGTGTGATATCTTCTGCGAATCTGCAGCTTGTAGACCGGTCATTGTTGAACAGTAAGTTTAACATAGATCGTGATCTTGGAATACAGCTGCGTCACACAACTAAATTTGGTGATCAATTCATTTCAAAAGAAAAATTTGCCATCTCTCAAGGTGAAGGTAGAAATATTGCTACGGGTAATGAAGGAGGCCTTCAGTATACCGGACGCGTAGAATTATTTCCCTTAGGTAGCTTCGCTAAAAAAGGTGAATACATGGGGTCATCAACGGTTAGAGAGGAAAAACTCAAAGTAATGGTAGCCTACACCTATGACTTTAATGCAGATGCTTCAAAAACCAGATCGAATATGGGAGATTACATGTTCATCGAAGATGGCCTATATCAAACCAACATCACCTCGCAATTCATTGATTTAGTTGTCAAGCATCAAGGATTCTCACTTATGGCTGAATATGCCAATAGAACCGCTGCAAATCCAATTGCTGTAGAATTGGACGGAACACCCACCGGGGATATTGTATTAGTTGGTAACGCTTATAATTTTGCTGCGGGCTATTTTATTTCAGAAAAAGTCGAAGTAGCAGGACGTTACACCACACTGAGCTATGATGATATTACAGGTGCTGCACCAGTAGCAATGTATACTTTAGGACTGAATAAATTTGTCGTCGGACACAAACTCAAAGTGCAAAGCGACATAAGCTATTCAACTAAGGACGGAAACGGCGATGCAATACTGTTCAGAACTGGATTTGAATTGCACTTCTAAACTTAACTTTCAGATAACATTGTGAGCGTAGCTTCGCAATAAGAAAATTAAACTATGGACAGTATATTCTACTTGATGATTTTTGCACTAGCCCTACTAGCAGTTGCAGACCTTGTTGTAGGTGTCAGTAATGATGCCGTAAATTTCTTGAATTCAGCCATTGGTTCAAAGGCAATTTCATTCAAGAAAATCATGATTATCGCCAGTTTAGGCGTCTTTATCGGTGCTGTATTCTCAAGCGGTATGATGGAAGTTGCAAGAAAGGGCATCTTTATGCCGTCAAAATTCTATTTTGATGAAATCATGTTCATTTTCATGGCAGTGATGATTGGAGATATTCTATTACTAGATTTCTTCAACACGTTAGGAATGCCAACATCAACTACCGTTTCAATAGTCTTCAATTTATTGGGCGCTGCAGTAGTAATGGCACTGATTAAGATCGGTATGTCTGATACTGAAACCGCCGCGGATTTAGTGAACTATATCAATACTGAAAAAGCCAAGCAAATCATATCCGGTATTCTTCTTTCCGTTGTGATTTCATTTACCGTGGGTATGCTCGTTCAATGGATATCCAGACTGGTATTCAGTTTCCAATATGAAAAGAAGGTTAAAAACTTCGGGTTCGTATTCGCAGGTATCTGTTTAACTGCGATCGGCTATTTTATTTTCTTTAAGGGTCTCAAAGGGACTCCTTTCTATGGCGATATCAAAGACTTTCTGGCGCAAAATTCCTTTTTAGTGATTGGGTTGATGCTCGCGTTTTGGACGTTACTCATGTTTATCATTGATAAAGTCTTTAAAATTAATGTGCTGATCATCGTTATTGGGGTAGGAACTTTTGGACTTGCACTAGCTTTTGCAGGTAATGATTTAGTCAATTTTATAGGTGTACCAATGGCCGCCTACCACAGTTACGAAGCCTGGTCTGTATCTGGTATACCCGCCTCTGAGTTCTCAATGGAAATATTGTCTGAGAAAGTTCCAACCGAGCCGGGCTTGCTTTTCATTGCAGGCGCTATTATGGTCGTCACGCTGGCATTTTCAAAGAAAGCCCGTACCGTTGCAGATACGTCTATTGATCTTTCTCGTCAAGGCGATGGAAGTGAACGCTTTCAACCGAATATTTTATCTAGAAGTATTGTTAAAGGATCAACAAAACTAGTAAGCGTCATAAGTACCATTTTACCTGCTGCTGTTCAGACTAAGATTACGAATAGTTTCCAAACGCCAGCAATAGAAATTTCGGAAGAAAAAGCCAAAGCCCTTCCGGCATTTGATATGATTCGTGCTTCTATAAATCTTGCGGTTGCCGGAATTCTGATTTCCATTGCTACAAGTATGAAATTACCGTTATCCACAACATACGTGACATTCATGGTGGCTATGGGTACTTCACTAGCGGATCGTGCATGGGGAAGAGAGAGCGCAGTATATCGCGTTGCCGGGGTCGTGAACGTTATTGGCGGTTGGTTTTTCACTGCATTCAGCGCTTTTACGTTCGCTGGTATTTTAACCTACATTATATACATGGGACGTGGGGCAGCTGTCGCGATACTTTTACTTTTCGCTGGCGTTTTAGTTGTACGTAATTATCTAAGCCATAAGAAAAAAGCAAATGCGCAATCGGATCATAGCTCCCTGAAGAAGTCTGCAAGCCAAACTGTTCAGGGAATCATAGAAGAGAGCGCTGATAACGTTGCAAAATCCATTTACCGCACTACAAGTATTTTCAATGGGGTTGTCGACGGCTTGTCAAATCAAGATACAGGCGCGCTTAAAAAAATGCGTAAACGTGTCGGTAAGTTTGAAGATGAGGTAGAGTCATTGCGTAATCACTTATTCTACTTTATTAAGAATCTTGATGAGACGAGCGTTCGCGGTTCTAATTTCTATATCATGGTTCTCGCGAACTTGACAGACGTGGTTCAATCTTTGGAGTTTATTGCAAAGAAGAGCTTCAAGCATATAGATAACAACCACAAACCGTTAAGTAAAAGTCAAATATCTGACCTCAATGAAATCCAAACCACCTTTGACGGAATGCTGGTATCTGTAGAGCAAGCGTTCACTTCAAAAAGCTTCGGTGATTTGAGTACATGCTTGGACCAAGAAGATGCAATTCTAGCGTTAATATCAGACAAAATAGACGCACAGATTGCCCGCACACGTAAGGAAGAAGTTAGTCCTAAGAATACTACCCTTTACTTTAACCTTCTTCTTGAAACCAAAGATTTAGTAAAAGCAGTAATGCGCTTGGTAGAAGAGTACCATAATAGTAGTTCAAACAGCTAGAACCGCGCTGCTGTCTGCATTTAACAAGGCCTTTCCATTGCGGGAAGGCCTTGTTTCGTTTAATATCGTGACTAAAGTCCAATGCAACTTTTAGTTTACCTGTATCTTGCGCGACAATGAAGCTAAAATCACACTCCATCGTTTATAAATCGCTAAGCCTAGTGATTCTCGTAATCTTGATATTGGTGACTTCGCCGTGTTCCGTTCATTCAATATTGAACCGCATTTTAAGTGATCGACGTCAAACAGTCACGACTCTAAAAGCACCGACTGTTCTTTTTCAGGAGACGCTCGTAAATGAAGGCTCTACCCCATCCGCTTCACCGTTAAAAATTAGACTTTACATAAATTAACCTACGTATAAATGACACTTAGATTATTAAGCACTTTCGCCATCGCAGCAGCAGCTTTTACCTCTTGTAACGCACCTGCTAATGGAAACGGTGAGCCCACAAAAATCACGATTTTACAAACCGCCGATATCCATGGGCAAGTGCTGCCGCACAGTGAGTTATTTTGGGAGAATGAAGAAATATCATTTAAAACCCTGGGTGGCCTAGCTAACATGAAAACCCTATTCAACCTTGAACGTGAATCCAACCCTAACACCATCATTTTAGATGGAGGAGACCTCATTCAAGGCTCAGCAATCGCAGCTTTATCTCAAGGAGCAGCATTTGGGCCAATTGTAAAAGCAATGGACTATGACTTCCTAATACCAGGGAACTGGGAAGTGGTGTACGGCAAGGAACAAATGATGAACGTATTGAACAGCTACGAAACGCCGGTCATCACTGCAAACATGTTTCATGACGAAGCAGGAAAAGCACCAATTTTCCCTCAATATTGGATTAAAGAAATCAATGGGAACCGTCTAGGGTTTCTCTCTTATAATGATCCGGAGGTCCCCATTCGTCAAAACCCATCGTTCTCTGAAGGATTAGATTTTGATCCCATTTTAGACAACCTCGAAGAATTGGTCACAAAACTTAAAGAGGAAGAGAATGTAGATATTCTCTTCGTAGTTACCCATATTGGCATTAGTAAACAATTTGACCTAGCTAACCATCCTGCTTTGGCGCAGGTGGATTACGTTTTAGGCAATGATACTCATGAACGCATTCGCAAGCCGTTGCAAGCAGGGCATGCAAAGGTTACGGAACCTGGCGCATTTGCTTCTTTTGTAGGAAAGATGGTTCTCACCGTTCAAAATGGAGAAATCATTAAGGAGGAATATGACTTAGTAGAAGTTGATCCAGACATATACCCCGCAGATGAGACTGTTGCGCGGGTAATCGAAAATGAATTGGCACCCTACAACGAGGACATCAATGATGTTCTAGGATACACCACTACCCCATTGTACCGATACTTTGTGGTCGAAAACCCAATGGATAACTTTATTACTGATGCAGCATTCTGGAAGAACGATGTAGATATTGCCCTTTCTAATGGATTCCGCTTCTCGCCACCTATAAACCCTGGTGAGGCTGGCGTTGCGCCAATTACTCGAGGTGATATCTGGAATATGCTTCCGGTAAACGAAAAAGTAAAGATTGGTAAAGCCAGTGGTCAACAAATCAAAGATTGGCTCGAAAAAGAACTACACAATGTATTTGCAGAAAAAGCTTCTGAACGTTTTGGCGGTTGGGTAGTACGTTTCTCCGGTATGGAACTCACTTTTAATGCCAGTGCCGCAAAAGGTGAACGCGTACAGGACATTTTAGTTGGTGGAGCACCCATAGAAATGGACAAACTTTATAAAATGTCCGCTTGTCGTCGGGAAGGCGAGCCGCTACACATGCTTTGTAGAATGCCAAATACGGTGGAAACTGTGGTTATGGACTACACTATACATGATCTTATTGAAGAATACCTGGCTCACGTGGATACCATCGCTCCGGTAAGAGATGGCCGCGCAAAAGCTTTGGATTTAGGTGACAACGTACTTTCACAATTACCTGGAACCGATTATCATTTCCACTAAATTTCAAACAATGAAAAAATTACTTCTATCCCTCGTATTAGCAACTGGCTTACTGAGCAGTTGCGCACCACAATCGACAGCAGACAACGTTGAAGAATCTGCCGTTACTCCGCAAAACTATTTCGTATTGAACCGAAACGTTCAACAACTCAAGGCAATTGCAAAAGCTGCAGGTGAATTAGCTGTTGCCGATTCTAGTGCCTTTGGAGAATTCAATGTCATCATCTGCGGTAAGTCTGTTCAAGACATGGTCACACCCGAGGTCATGGATCCATTCATGGAGATTTTAAATGCCAACAATGTCAATGTAATAGCTTGCGGCTTCTCATTAAAGAAGTTCGAAGTAGATCCTGCTGGACTTCCTGAAGGAGTTACCGTCGTTCCAAACGGTATTCAATACGGTTTTGAAAAGCAAAAAGCGGGATACTACAGCATCACACTATAACCTATTCAAGAGGTCGATAAACCCCTCTAGCCTTGGCTTTAGAGGGGTTTTCTTTTTTTAGTCCACCGGTCGGCTCCAATTCAGTAAATGGTGGTGTCCTTCATGATGTGAAGGCAATATTCCTTTAAACATCAAGCGGTCTTGTCTGAACACCCAAATAAGACTAGGGTTTTGCTCTTCGATAAAGACGTCACCGTTAGGTAATTCCTCAAACAAACCTTCCGTAAATGAATACACCCCATGTTGAGCGTAAACCTCTTTATTAGGCGTACTGAAGGTCCGGGTAGAAAGATCATAATAACTTATGTGTGATGAAAACGAAGGATATTTT
>Ga0222715_10005877_pt1 | contig 10419 bp, 9 predicted proteins | sample C33_9DmetaG_FD_165056 | JGI IMG/M metagenome (GOLD analysis project Ga0222715, IMG submission 165056) | Estuarine water microbial communities from San Francisco Bay, California, United States - C33_9D | ecosystem: Environmental > Aquatic > Marine > Unclassified | place: USA: California... | reverse complement strand
TAAATAAAGGTATAAAAATAATTTTTACTGATGCTAGTCAAAAAAAAGAAAAAATCACAGAATTTAAATTTGATGGAGGTGTTTTAGAGTTTGTTCAATTTTTAGATGAAAAAAGAGAAAAATTACAAAATAAAAATGATAATGATTTGTTTAAAAAACCAATTTATATAGAGGGCAAGAAAGACAACATAGAGTTAGAATGCTCACTTCAATGGAACGGCACTTATGCTGAAGATGTGTATCCATATACTAACAATATTTATCAAAAAGATGGTGGCACACATATTTTAGGTTTTAGAAGTGCATTAACAAGAGTTATCAATAAATATGCAAATGATAATAACCTTCTCAAAAAAAATAAATTAGCAATTTCAGGTGATGATATAAAAGAGGGATTAACTTGTGTTTTATCTACAAAAATCCCTGATCCAAAATTTTCATCACAAACAAAAGATAAGCTAGTTTCTTCTGAAGTAAGGACAATCGTTGAAACAATTGTAAATGAAAAATTATCAATATGGTTTGATCAAAACCCAGCTGTAGCAAAAATTATTCTAGCCAAAATAATTCAAGCTGCTTTAGCAAGGGATGTGGCTAGAAAGGCTAGAGAAAACGTAAGAAGAAAAGGCGCTCTAGAGCTAAGTGGTCTACCAGGAAAATTAGCTGATTGTCAAATTGGTAAACAAGAAGGAACAGAATTGTTTATTGTTGAGGGTGATTCAGCTGGTGGTTCAGCTAAACAAGGAAGAAATAGAGCAAATCAAGCAGTTTTGCCTTTAAGAGGAAAAATTCTGAATACTTATGTTGAGGAGATTTCTTTAAAAAAAAATGGCAATAGCGATGGTTCAGAACATAGAACCAAGGCTTTGTCGAAAATGATTTCATCAAATGAAATTGTGACATTGATTAATGCCTTAGGTCTAGATCCAAAAGCACATGAGATAGATTTAAAAGATCTAAGATATGGAAAAATTATTATTATGACAGATGCTGATGTTGATGGCTCTCATATCAGAGCTCTATTGCTGACTTTTTTTAATAATAAACCGTTTAATAAATTAATTGAGAATGGTCATGTTTATTTAGCACAGCCACCTTTATTTAAAATTAACAAAGGATCAAAAGGTATCTATATTAAAGATGAAAAAGAATTAGAGGACTACATTATTAAAAATAGTAAAGAATTAAAAAAAATGAAAAAGGGTTCAAAGGAGTTCTTAAAAGAACTTGATCTTGAAAAATCTAAAATGAATATTCAGAGATTCAAAGGATTAGGAGAAATGAATCCTGAAGAATTATGGAGTACTACATTAGACCCTGAAACAAGAAATCTATTACAGGTGCAATATTCAAAAGATCCAAAAACTGATCAAAAATTAATTCATACTTTAATGGGAAATGATGTTGCATTAAGAAAAGACTTTATAGTCTCTAATGCTATAAATGTACAAAATCTAGACATTTAATAATGAAGTTTTTTGAAACTTCAAAATATTTTTCTTTAAAAAAATCAACCTATGCTACTTTGCGATGGATTGGAATTCTTGGTCAATTAATTTCAATTAATCTAGTTTATTTTTTATTTGATTTAAGATTTGATTTTTTAACTGCAAATCTAATTATTTTAGTTGGCATCTTATCAAATTTTTATTTAATTTTTATTTATAAAAAAGTTCAAATTTCAGAGAGATCATCTTTTATATTTTTATTAATTGATATTTTACAATTAGCAATTTTGTTATATCTTACAGGAGGAATTTCAAATCCATTTATAATTTTTTTAATTATTCCAAGTGTTTTTTCATCTTCTAATTTAGGTTTTAAAATCAGTTTATTTTTAGTTTTGATAACAACTTTATTAATTTTAATTTTAACTTTTGTTTATCAACCTTTGCCTTACCCAGTAAATTTAACAAATATAATTAATCCATTCGTTTATTATTCGATTTCAATATCCCTGATTATAGCTTTATTTTTTTTGAATTATTTTGCACTTTCTTTTGGAAATGAATCTAGGATCAGAAAAGAAGCTTTAAATAGAATGGAGGAAGTAATGGCCAAAGAACATGAAATTTTATCTTTAGGGGGTCAAGCTGCTGCAGCAGCACATTCTTTAGGAACTCCACTTTCTACAATAAAAATTATTACTCAAGAATTAATGAAGCAATTTAAAAATAATAAAGATGTGCAAAAAGATATAGAGTTATTATCAAGTCAGGTTGAAAGATGTAACCAGATTTTGAAAAAATTATCCTTAAACCCAATAGAAGAGGATGAATTTATAGATCGAGACATAAGTGTAAGAGACTATTTGAATGAAATAATCTTATCTTTCAAAGAAATTAGTTCTAAAAATTTTGTATTCAATTATGAACAAGACTCAAACAGTTTTGAAATTACAAAATCAATTGAAATCGTTTATGGTTTAAGAAACTTCATAGGTAATGCCAATAAGTATTCTAAAGATAGCATTATAATAAATCTTAGAAGTGATAGTGAAATTACCGAAATCAGTATTGAGGATGATGGCCCAGGATATCCAAGAGATATATTACCTAAGATTGGCGAACCTTATTTAAAATCTTCAAAAAATAATGAGCTTTCAGGGTTAGGACTTGGGATTTTTATTGGAAAAACTCTACTAGAAAAAAATTTTGCATCTGTGAAATGTGGAAATTCAAAAACAAGAAGTGGTGCTGAAGTAATAATTAAATGGAAGAATAAAGAACTTGTTAATATTTAATGTAGCTTAGCTTTTGCATCGAATAGTGAACTTAATTGTGAGACCATTACATCTCCGAGTTCATTTACATCTGTAATTTTAATTGCTCTATCATAATATCTAGAAACATCATGCCCTATGCCTATGGCTAAAATTTCAATTTCTGTTTTTTCTTCAATAAATTTTACCATTTTTTTCAAATGTTTTTCTAAAAAATCTCCTGAATTAACAGAGAGGGTTGAATCATCAACAGGTGCACCATCAGAAATTACCATTAAGATTTTTCTTTCTTCTTTTCTTTTTTTTAATCTATTAAATGCCCAAGTAATTGCTTCTCCATCTATATTTTCTTTTAACAAACCTTCTTTTAACATTAAGCCAATGTTACTTTTTGCTTGTCGCCAATGCGTATCTGCACCTTTGTAAATAATATGTCTAAGATCATTAAGTCTACCAGGAGTTTTAGGTTTACCATTTTTATTCCAAGCTTCTCTGCTTTGACCGCCTTTCCAATTTTTGGTAGTAAAACCAAGTATTTCAACTTTAACTGAACATCTCTCTAAAGTTCGTGATAAGATATCTGCACAAATTGCTGCTATAGTAATAGGTCTTCCTCTCATCGATCCTGAGTTATCAATTAAAAGTGTAACTACTGTATCCTTAAATTCTAAATCTTTTTCTTTTTTAAAAGATAATGAATTATAGGGATCTATTATTATTCTTGGTAGCTTTGAACTATCTAGTAAGCCTTCTTCAAGATCAAATTCCCAAGCACGATTTTGTTTAGCTAAAAGTTGTCTTTGAAGCTTATTAGCAAGCTTAGTAATGACATCTTGAAAACCGACCAATTGTTGATCCAGTGTTTTTCTTAATTTTTTAGACTCATCAGCATTTTCTAGGTTTTCAGCTTTAATTACTTCATCAAATTCTGAGGTAAATATTTTATATTCAAGATTAATGTTATTTAAAATTTTCTTTTGAATTACTTGTTCTGAACTTTCTTTATCAGAGTCTGTATCAACTAATTGTTCATCCATTTTAAATTCATCAATATTATAATCTGCATCTAAACTTGCTTCTGTTTCTTCCTCTTTGTTTTGATCTTTTTTATCCTCAGAGTCACTTTCCTCATCATCATTTGATGGGTTATCCTGGCCTTCATCAGGATTTTCCTCTTTAGTTTCTTCATTATCTTCACTTTCAAAAATATCCATTTGTTCAAATATTTCTGAAAATTTTGAACTGTATTTATTTTGATTTTCTAAATTTTCTTTAAGAAACTTTATATGTTTGCTTATGGATTGATCAAATTCGGTTTCCCAAAAGCCTAACATTTTAGATGTTAACGAGTTTAACTTAATTTTATGAAAATTTTTTAACATATATAATTCAAATGCCTCAACAACTGGAACATCATCTTTTGTTTTGAGCTGATCTTTTCGTTTTAGATTAACTATCTGTTGATAATTTTCGGTAAAATTTTTTTCTATACCTTTAAGCATTTTACCGCCTAAAGTTTCATATCTAATTTTTTCGGCTACATTATACAATGATCTGCACGAATTATTTTGTGGAAGATTTTTTTTGTAAATTTCATCATTTGAAAATCTTTTTTTTAGAGCATTAGAATCTGTTTCCGCTCTAAATCTAATAAAATCACTTTTAGTAGTTAGATTGTCTATTTCAAAAAAATCAAATTTATTTGAACTTTTATTTTGTTTAGGGTTTGCTTTTACTTTTAAATCATCAGAGATTACTCTTGCAGTAGACTCTAAGGCTTGTTTAAATTTTTCTTTAAGATTTGTCTCTTTGGTACTCATTAAATTTGAATATTAACTAAAGACTCTGGCAATTCTTCCCCAAAACATCTTTGATAATATTCAGCTATTGTACTTTTTTCAATTTCATCACATTTATTTAAGAAAGTTACTCTGAATGCATAGCCAGTATCTTTAAAAATCTCTGCATTTTCTGCCCAGTGTAAAACTGTTCTTGGACTCATAACGGTCGAGATATCTCCAGCAACAAATCCTTTTCTTGTTAAGGATGCTACTTTGATCATATTGGCAACCTTTTCTTTACCTTTTGGATTATTAAGATTTTTATTTTTAGCTAAAATTATATCCATCTCTCTTTCAAGGCTTAAATAGTTTAGAGTGGTTACAATATTCCATCTATCCATTTGTCCTTGGTTAATTTGTTGTGTGCCATGGTACAAACCAGTGGTATCTCCTAAACCTACAGTGTTAGAGGTTGCAAATAATCTAAAAAATTTATTTTGCTTAATAACTTTATTTTTATCCAATAAGGTAAAATTTCCTTCTGCCTCCAATACTCTTTGGATAACGAACATTACATCTGGTCTCCCTGCATCATATTCATCAAATACTAGAGCTACAGGATTTTGAATGGACCATGGTAGAATACCCTCATTAAATTGAGTTACTTGCTTACCATCTTTCAAAACTATGGCATCTTTACCTATTAAATCAATTCTACTAACGTGACTGTCTAAATTTACTCTGATACATGGCCAATTTAATCTAGCAGCAATTTGTTCGATGTGAGTAGATTTACCAGTTCCATGATACCCTTGTACTAAAACTCTTTTATTAAAAGCAAAGCCAGAAATTATTGCTAGGGTAGTATCTCGATCAAATTTATAATTTTTATCAATTTCTGGAACATATTCAGTTTTTTCAGAGAAAGCATTTACTTCCATTTCGCTATCAATTCCGAAAGTTTGTTTTAAAGAAATTTTTATGTCAGGTTGAATATTTAAATTAGGTGTCAATTTTTTCTCTATATGTATTTTTTAGCTGTGTGTAAGCTAAAGTTATTAGTTTAAGTTTTTCCTCGTATTTTTTATTTCCAGAATTCATATCAGGGTGAAATTTTTTGACAAGCACTTTGAATTTTTCCTGTATTTTCACCCATTTTAGACCTACAGAAACTCCTAAAATTCCAAAAGCTTTTATATCATTATGATTAAATTTAAATTTACTCATATGATTATATTCACTTTTTAATTTATCTTTATCTAGTTCATCTCTTAAAGTGTTATTCCATAAAACTTTGAAGAAATTATCTGAAGAGCTAAAGCTTTGAGTTGGTTTATGCCAAGTCATGTCAGATTTTAAAAAATCCATCACCTGATCATCATTCATTCCTGAAAAGTAATTCCAATTTTTATTAAATTCTTTTACATGCTCTAAACACAGTAAACGATATTTCTTGCTATTATCTTTTTCAACAGGTGCTTTATATTCACCTATTTCTTTACAATTATTCCAGTCACAAATGTTTTTCATGATATATAATAAAGAATATTTATGGATATAAATCAGTTAATTGCAATTATAAAAAAAAAAATTGTTAATGAGTTTGTCATAGAAAATATTGATATCGAAGACAAATCTTTTTTACATAAAAATCATTCTGGAAATCAACCAGGAAAATATCACTTGAAAATAAAAATTACTTCAGATCAACTGAAAAGTTTAAGTAAAATTGAGAGTACAAAAAAAATTTACAAAACTTTAGATGAGGAAATGAAGAACTATATTCACTCAATACAAATTTTAATTGATTAATTCTTGTCTTAAAAATGTAGCCAAATCATTTTTGCTATATTGATTTTTGTAAATAGGCTGGCCAATTTTTTTAAGCAATACCAAATTAATTTTATCAGAATTATTCTTTTTATCTTTGGTCATAAACGACAAAATTTTGTTTAAGTCCTTTAATGAAAAGAATTTCTTAATATTAATAGGTAATTTTACTTTTTCTAAATGAGTTAAAATTGATTTTACCTCTTCATTTTTGATAAGTTTATTTTTTAAACTAAATTTCAAAGCGGTATTCATGCCTAATATCACAGCTTCCCCATGATTTAATTTTTTTGAGTAACCGAGACAAGCCTCATAAGCATGTGCAAAAGTATGGCCAAAATTTAAAACCTTTCTAATTTTTTTTTCTGTCTCATCTTTTTGAACTATCTCTCGTTTAATTTTGCAGCTCTCAAAGATTGCCTTTTCAATATAAGGAGATTTTAAATTTAGAATATGAAAAACATTTTTATCTAAATAATTATAAAATTTTTTATCTAAAATAAGAGAGTGCTTTAATACCTCTCCATAGCCACAGATTAGTTCTCTTTTAGGTAGTGTCTTTAAAAAATCTATATCACTGATAACTAATTTCGGCTGATAGAAGCTCCCAATTAAATTTTTCCCATATTCAGTATTTACACCAGTTTTTCCGCCAATTGATGAATCTACTTGTGATAATAGTGTTGTTGGAAGGTTTATAAACGTTAAGCCTCTTTTAAATAAGCTTGCAGCAAAGCCCCCAACATCACCTGTAATTCCACCGCCTATAGTGATTAAACAATCTTCTCTACTAAAATTTTCTTTAAGCAGAATTTTTAATATATTGTTAACACTATTTTGGTTTTTGTTTTTTTCACTAGCTTTGAAATTAAAAACATGAGTACCTTTCTTATTAAGGGAATTCTTAATTTTAAATATAATTTTTTTTGAAATATTCTTATCAACAACTAATAGACATTTTTTAAAATTTATAGAGTTTTGTTTAAGTATTATAGAAATTCTCGATACGAGATTAGATCCAATAACTATCGGATAGCTATGGGACTTAGTCTGAACTGTCAGCTGAATAGGTTTCATAAATTTTTAAAATTTTACCTGTAATTTCTAGTTTTGTTTTGTTTTCACAGTTAATCTTATATAGCGCTTTTGCATAAATGTTAGAACGTTTTTTAATTAAATCAATTAATTCTTCATCACTTGATTTAAAAGCGATTGGTCTTTTTTGGCTATTTTTAATTCTATTAATTAATGTTTTGCTATTCCACTTTAGCCAAAAAGATAAATTGTTTTTTAATACCTCATCTCGAATATTTTCATTATTAAATGCACCACCACCTAATGAGAACACACCATTTTCATTTTTCAGAAATTTTAAAGTAATTTTTTCCTCTATTTTTCTAAAAAATATTTCACCTTTTGACTCAAAAATTTTGGAAATTTTCATGTCCATTTCTTTTTCAATTTCAGCATCTATATCAAAAAAATTTAATTTTAGTTTTTTTGCTACCAGTGAGCCTATGGAGGTCTTTCCTGAACCCATCATGCCTATAAAAACAAGATTTTTTTTTGATTTCATAAGTTTCTTTATTGAAAAAACACAAATATGTCTTAATTTGAAATTAATTAACGATATATGCAATTTACTAAAAACACAAGTTCAGGCAAAAGCAATTTAGTTGGCTTAACTATAAAAATTGGATTAGTTTTAGCTGTAGTGATCACAGCAGTTTTTTTAATTAATAAGATTGATTTTCCAGCCCCCAAAAAAGAAATTGATAAAGTTATACCTAATGAAAATTTCAAAATTGTTAAATAAGATTAGTTTATCAATTATTTTTTCATTTCTACTGTTAAGCACTAAAGTAATAGCAGAAGAGACACCTGTAGATATTTGGAATATTGATAAAAAAGAGATTGAAAAAATTTCAACAGAAAATTTAACTTCTACAGAAGAAATTTCAGAAAATAGAAATATTACCGAGAGTGATATTTACAATATGCAGTCTCAAAATCAGCGAGATTTAATTCAATTAGACACAGTTGTAAAATCACAAGAAGTTAAGATAGTTGGCTTATATGATCCTGAGGATAATGGTCTTGATATTAATATGTGGATTAATTCAGACGGGGATAAATTAAAAAATATGTTTGAAAACATTAACTCCATGAATTTATCAAGAGATGCTAACGAAATTTTAGATATTGCCTTACTTACAAATGCTTACTATCCATCAAAAAATATAACTGAGGATGAATTTACAAAGTTTAAGTCTAATTGGTTTATCAAATACGCAAATTTTGATTTAATTGAGGAATACCTAATTAAAAATCAGATTGTGAATGAAAATCCAGAATTGGCTAAATATCTGGTTGATCAATATTTATCACAATCAAATGTAGAAAAATCATGTGAATTTTTTTCAAAAATAATAGAGCCAATCAATGATGATTATTTATCAAAATTTAATGTTTATTGCTTAATAAATAATAACAAAATTGATGAAGCAATTTTAATTTATGATTTAAAAAAAGAACTTGGTTTTAAAGATCAGTATTTTGAAAAAAAATTAAACTTTTTAGTCGGATATACAGAGGAAATAGATGAAACTATTTCAGAAAAATCAATTCTTGATTTTCACTTAGCTCACAGAACAAATCCTAAATTTGCTTTTGAGCCAAAAGAGGACACTTCTAAATTGATTTGGAAATATCTTTCAACTTCTAATTTATTATTTAATGTCAATGAAATTGAAATTACAGATATTGATAAAATAGCAATTGTTGAAAAAGCAGTTCATGAAAAAAATTATTCTGAAACTGATTTATATGAATTATATAAGCGCTTTCAATTTAAAATTGATCAATTACTAAACGCTACAGAACTTTATAAATCATTGCCTACAACAGAAGCTAAGGCGCTTATTTATCAAAGAATTCTTTTAACATCAGAAACTAATAAAAAATTAGAGTTAATAAAGATTTTAAAAGATATTTTTATTAAAGAAAATATTAGTCTTGCATTTGATGACGAGCTTAAAAAATTTTTAAAAGAAATGGACCCAGATAAAATTCCAGCAAACTTTACTACATTTTATACAGCAAGTTTAAATAGTGAGGAAAAGTTGGATAAAAAAATTAAATTTAATAATAAGATAATTCATCAGTCGAAATTGATAAATTATTTTGGCGGAGAATATTCTAAAAAAGATATAGAAATTGAAGTTGATGAACTATTAAAAAAAATTAAAAAGGATAAAAAATATTTTGTTTCAAAAAAAGATATTATTTTTTTAGAAGCTCTTAAATCTGATGGAGTTGAAATTTCTAAAAAATATAATGATTTATATGAGATTATCCAAACTGAAATGCCAGCCGATATCCAAAATATGATTGATAATAATGAAAAAGCATTAGCTTTATTGAGGATTGCCCAAGTTATTGGTGAGGATAGAATCGAAAATATGGATGATGATACTATTTATTTTTTAATTAATACGCTCAATCAATTAAATGTAGACTCAATTCGCAATAAAATCTTATTAAAAGTTCTTCCTTTAAAAGTTTAAAAATTATAATAAAATAAAATAATTATGGCAGTCAAAACTATATTAACTGAACCAAATAAAATTCTTAGACAAATTTCTAAGCCAGTTGAAAAAGTAGGCAAAGAAGAGCAAAAATTAATGGATGATATGCTGGATACCATGTATGCAGCTAATGGGATTGGATTGGCAGCCATACAAATTGGTGTCCCAAAGAGAATAATTGTAATGGATATCAGTAAAGATCAAGACAAAAAAGAACCAAGATATTTTGTCAATCCAGTTATTAAAAATAAAGATCCACAAAAATCTACATATGAGGAAGGATGTCTTTCTGTTCCAAATCAATTTGCTGAAATTGATAGACCTAGTCAATGTGAAGTAGAGTATTTAGATTACAATGGTACTCCACAAGTTTTAAAAGCAGAAGGTTTACTTGCTACTTGTATTCAACATGAAATGGATCATTTAGAGGGAATTTTATTTATTGATTATTTATCAAAATTAAAAAAATCGATGATTATTAAAAAACTATCTAAAGCTA
>Ga0222715_10005875_pt1 | contig 10423 bp, 5 predicted proteins | sample C33_9DmetaG_FD_165056 | JGI IMG/M metagenome (GOLD analysis project Ga0222715, IMG submission 165056) | Estuarine water microbial communities from San Francisco Bay, California, United States - C33_9D | ecosystem: Environmental > Aquatic > Marine > Unclassified | place: USA: California... | reverse complement strand
TCGTGCGTTGCTGGGGGAACCTTTAGTCGATTTCACCCCGCAAAAATTATTTTTGGGTTTAATCACCACCGGCGGTAAGTCTGCGGTGTTGTCTTACGGAAACCTCGCCCTCGGCGGTCTCGGCCCAGTGGGCGAGCGCCTGTGGCGGTGGAAGGACAAAATCGACCGTAAATGGATGAAAATGTATCAGGAGATACCAGAAATGAAGGAAGCGAAAGTCGAGCAACCCGCAGTGGCGCTCGCCGCGGGCCCGGATACCATGGCCGCCATTCGCGCGGTGCCGATGCGATGCGGTGGCTGCGGCGCCAAGGTGGGCGCCACGACGCTGTCGCGCGTGATGAAGCGCCTCGAGCCGATTCCGACAAACCCGAACGTCGAGGTTGGAATCGATCAACCCGACGACGCTGCCGTAGTTTCTGTGCCCGATGGCATGGTTGGCGTGCAGACTGTGGACTATTTCCGCGCTTTCGTGGACGACCCTTACATTTTCGGCCAAATCGCCGCCGTGCACGCGCTCGGAGACTGCTGGGCCATGGGCGCCGACCCGCACGCCGCGCTCGCAATCGCGACGGTACCGTACGGATTGGAATCGCAAGTGGAGGAGACGTTGTATCAAATGATGGCGGGTGCGTGCGACATTTTACGCGACGCTGGATGTGGATTGGCCGGCGGGCACAGTTCCGAGGGCGCTGAGTTATCGCTGGGATTCTCTGTGCACGGCGCCGCCCCGCGGGAAAAGTTGATGAAGAAGGGCGGCATGCGAGCCGGTCACAAAATCATCATCACCAAGCCCATCGGCACCGGCACCCTATTCGCGGCGGATATGCGATCAAAAGCGCAGGGACGTTGGGTGTCTAACGCCTTGGATTCGATGAGACAGTCCAGCGCGGTCGCCGCTCGAACCTTGTTTGAACACGGCGCCACGGCGTGCACCGACGTCACGGGATTCGGCGTGCTCGGTCACCTGGTGGAGATGTGCAAAGGAAGCGGCGCCGCGTGCGTGCTCGACATGGACGCCCTCCCATTGCTTCCCGGGGCGTTAGAGTGCGTCGAACTTGGCATTACGAGTTCGCTTCAGCCGGCCAATGTACGCTTGGCGCGCGCCGTCGCAAATCCAGCCGCCGTATCCGGCGCCGCGCGCTACCCGCTTCTCTTCGATCCGCAAACCGCGGGCGGGATGTTAGCCTCCCTCCCGAGCGCCAGCGCCGACGCCGCGGTCGAAGCGCTAAAACGCGCCGGTTACGAGCACACCACCATCATCGGCGAAGTCCTCGAATTCTTACCCAAGTGCGCGTCTGCGCCCGAACAAGTCGTCTTCGTCGCCTCGAGCGGCGTCCCGTTCGACGGCGTCGGCACCGAGCGACCGCGCGTCGTCCAATCGTGCGGCGCCGAGGCGTGTAATCTTTAGAGCGTATGCGCGCATCGACAGACCTCTCAAACGCACCGACGCGCGCGCTCGACCTTGACTCCGTCTCGCGTCCCGAGCGCGTCCCGGGGCCGCGCTCGCCGCACACGCCGCCGCGCGGCGACCGAACCCATGTCCGGCGCTCGCGCCGAGACGCCGCGCGAGGACGCCGCGCTGCTCGAGCGCGACGTCGCGCGCGTCGTCGACGTCGAACGCGCGGCGCGCGGCGCGCGCGCGAGCGACGCGCGCGAGCGAACGCCGAGGGTGTTGACGCTCGCGGTCGGACTCGGCGCGCTCGGTGCGCTCGGCGCGTGCGCGCTGGCGCGCGCGTCGACGCCGATCGCACCGCGCGAGACGCACGCGCTCGGCGCCTCGAACGCGGGATGGCTGAACGTGCGCCGCGACGCGGTTCCGGACGCGGCGCGTTTGGGTGTTGACGCGACGACGAGCGAGGCGACGGAAACCGGTGAATTCGACGTCGACGCGTGGTTGGCGAACCCGCGACCGGTGTACGAGAGCACGAGCTTCACGGTCGAACGATCGGCGAGCGCTTGGGCGCTGATCGTGCGAGACGAGCGCGAGCTTTGGAAGATTCCGGTGAATAAACGCGGCGGCGGGTACCGGTTGGGCAACGTCGTCAAGCGGCGAGGGAAAGGGTGGTTGAACGCGCGATCGGCGGTCGTGGATCAGCCGGAGATGTATAAGGATACATTGGTGTATTCGTTTTTAGAGGCTCGAGCGGAGGGCGTGCGGGCGTTCGCGGCAACGGTGGCGGCGAGAGAGCGGAGCAAACGAACGCTCTCGCGGTCGGCGCTGGCGGAGGCGCTTCCGCGATCGATCGTCATGCCCATGCGATTGAGCGATAAAGTGGCCTTCATGGAAAGGAATGAAAAGTTGATCGTAGACGCCGCGCTGGATTTTCGACGATCGCGGTGCCCAGAGGCGTGCGATAGATTCGTGGTGTCGCTGTCTCTCGTCTGGGGTGGCGACGAAGACGGGAAATTCTCGTACGACGACGACGAGTACAAGGAGTCGATTCGCGTGTTGCGTTCGCTATTTGCGTACGCTAAGGAAAAATTTCCACCTGGTTTCGAGCTCTCGATCGCGGTGACGTCGGATGCGGACGACGCGATGACGATGTACGCGTACGCGCCGCATTTGATGGCCAATCCAATCGACTCCGCGAGCACCATCATCGAGCTGGCGCACGAGGTCAACGCTCTCATCACCCGCGACGGCGGCGAACAAACGCTATTAAACTATTACGACGGTCAGTTGGCTCGCCGACGAAAGGATGTCGTCGCGATGGAGCGTTATCGCGCGCGCCTGCACGATTTCCGCGACGCCATCGAGCGAGCGCGTCTCACCGCGGAGACGTCCGAGAGCGCCCGCACCGCCGTCTTCGCCCCGAACTGGTTCGACATACTTCGTAGACGCATGCAATGGCCCGAAGACGTCGGCATGGACGCCCTCGATGGCGTGGATGAGGCTCTCTTTTCCGAAGTCGTCTTCGGCGCGCCATCCGCCGTCGGCGAGCCATCCGTCTCGATCGGTCGTCGTCCATCAAAAGTCATAGTTCTAGCCCACGATGACGTCCTAGAGCGTCATTCGTCGTAATTCTAGCCCTCTCATTCGTAGCACTCTAAATTTGCCGGCGTCGCGCCCTCGCGCTCGACCGTCCGCGTCGAAGCCCGACTCGGACGCGAAGATTTCGTACTTTTGTCAGGATTTGAAATCTTTCGTCGTTTACCGCACTCCTTCGCGCGCGTGACGATCGGCTGTCACGATCCGCGGTTCTCAAACGAACAAACTCGCGCGTTGAACGTTCCGTCGTCGCGCGATGATGGTTTACGCGCGCAGCGCGCGCGCGACGCCGGTGAAACCACTTTCCCGCCAAAAACACTCTCGCGGGACATCAGCGCGAACGACGCGTCGCTCACGCCCACAAACGCCCCGCGCGCTGCTCGGGGACGAACAGGATAAAGAACTCTGGGATGAGACGTCCCTGGGCGACACTGTGAGTGCGGTAGCGGACGCGAATGATGATTCGCTGTGGGAACACGTGGGCGCGAGCGAGCAGACGACGCGAAACGCGGCGTTTTCGCGCAAATCCAGCGCGCAGGACGAAGTGGACGAGGACTTATTCGCAGATTTAGAGGAAACGTTGTTCAAGGTCGATCGCGCGGCGCTGCAGATACAAAAAGCGGATTTCACGGTGAATAGCGTCATCGACAAGATTAATCGCGGCAAGGTGAACTTGCGACCGAGTTATCAGAGAGAGTACGTGTGGACGGTTCGCACGGCGAGTAAGCTCATAGAGTCTTTGATCTTGAACATTCCCGTACCGACGATGTTCTTTCACGAGACGCAGAGTGGGAAGCTAGAGGTGGTGGATGGCAAGCAGCGTTTGACGTCGATTTGGAGCTTTATTCAGTGCGAATTTCCGGATGGATCTCCGTTCAGGCTGACTGGGTTGGAGGTTTACGAAGACTTGAACGGGTTGACGTTCACGGATTTGCACGAACGATTTCAAGAGACGATTTTAGACTACCCTCTGAACGTGCACACGATCTCGCGATCGTCGCAACCGGACTTTGTGTTTGAAGTGTTTGAGCGCTTAAACATGGGCGCGACGCAGTTGAACGAACAAGAGTTGAGAAACTGCATCTACCAAGGGATGTACACCGACTTGCTGGAAGAATTGGTCAAAAACGAGGACTTGTTGAATATTTATCGATCAAAGACGCCGCATCTGCGCATGCGCGATCGGGAGTTGGTTTTGCGGTACTTTGCTATGATGCGAACGGCGCCGGAGGGCTTCTTCATCCCAATCAAGAGTTGGTTGAACGAGGAGATGCGTGAAAACAAGGACATGACGCCGCAAGATGCGGGAGACATGCAGGCATCGTTTAACCGCACGATCAAGCTCGCGTATGATATTTTCGGCGACTGTGCGTTTCGCCCAACGTCGCCGGTGGGCAAAGGCAAAAAAGTCACCGAGGAAGACGTCAACGGTTTGTTCTTCCGTGAATTCTTCACGTCGGGCGAAATCAACGTCGCGCTTTGGGATACTTTGATGTATTCGTTAACCGAAGTCGACGTGAAGAAAGCTTTGGAGAAAAAGAGCACGATTTTGGCGGCGTGGATCAACTTGAACAACTCGTCCGAATTCTCGAAGCTTCAAGTGAGCAACCCGAAGGCGGTGTGCGCAAGACAAGAACTCTGGCAAGCGAAGCTGGATGAAATTTTGAAATAGGTTTAGGATATCCCCGCTGTAATTGACCAACTACGCAGTCATCGTACAAATCAATCGTTCGTTGCATTACAAGTCGTTCAAAGTTCATTTCTGAGTCGCCACCGAGAGGCGGCCAACGACGTCGTCTTTGATGGGGCCAAAACGTCGCGGTGCGGCGGAGAGTTTCGGCTCGTCACCGCCTCGGCCGCGCGCGATCGGTTCGCCGTTCACAAAACGCTGAATCATCGTCAGCGCGTTTCGTGGCTGATCCATAGGCACCATGTGTCCCGCTTCGCTGATCTTTACGAAGGATAAACCGCCGTGTTCGCGCACGTCGCCACCCACAACGTCGTCTTTGCCGTCACCCGCACCCTGGATGATGAAGGGCTCGGGATGTGCGGCGTTAAACGCTTCGCGTCCGCTCCATTGCATCGACTTTACCCAGCGAAGATTTCCGAGCCAGTTGCAGATGAAATCGTCCTCGCCTGCGTAAATCATCACGCGAATCCCAGCCTCGATCATGTCTGGAATCAACGTCTCGTAGTCGTGCATCCAATCTCCCATCATATCTTGGTGCACGCTCGCGTCGCACATTTCCCATTTCTTGCTCACGCCGAACGCTTCTTGAACGTCTTTGCGGTTGAAAAACGCTTCTGCAGCGCTGAAATCGTAACAAAGCTCGGCGTCGCACGATTTACGTATATCGTACACGTTGATAGCCTTCCCGCCGTTGCGTTCAGCCGCATCTTCGAGCAATGCCTCGGGAATGGCTTGGCACGAATCCACCGCGTCCAAGCATTCGGCGCGATTTTCCTTGCTCGACGACTTACCGCTCGCGCACGATTTGATTTTCTCCACGCACGACGGCAATGTCTTCGCCGTTTGCTTCGCCGTCGCCGCGCTCACGATGTCATTCCCGAGCGAATAATCTGCGTACGCCGCGTACTGAATAGCGGGATCCGTCAGCCCATTCCCAATCGCTAAGCCTCGAAGATTTATTCTCACGGGTCCGTCGTCTCGAGCGTTGGCGTCGAAAATCGCCCTCGCGAACGCCGGCACGTAGTGCCCCGCGTACGACTCCCCCGTGACGTACACCGGCGCATCCACCAGCGTCGGTCGACTCAACATGAAGGCGTACAAAAACTCCAACAAATCGTTCGCCACCGTCGTCTCGTCCTTCGCCGCGTCGCGCCGCGAGCTCGAATACGAAAACCCCGTGTTCACCGGCGAGTCCACGTAGAGCAACCTTCCGGCGTCGTTCCACGCGTATTTCCGTCGCTTCAATTTCGTCGCGTCGTCGTCGTCGAACTCGAACGGTCCGTGCTCGTACAGACTCGCGAGCTCCGACGAGCATCCCGGCCCTCCGGTTAACCAGAGGATGATTGGAACCGCGTCCTCGCGCGCCGCCGCCTCCCGCGCGCCCCTCGATCGCGCGTCAAAGAACGTGTAAAACATGTGCGCGTCCTTCGTCGTGCGATTCAGCGCGAAGTACCCGCTCGACGCGGCGTACTCGTCGTAATCATTCGACGCTCGAGATTCCAAATCCGTCGCGAATCGTTCGAGTCGCACCGTCTTCGTCGTCAATCGCGACGTCAGCGCGTCGACGGCGTCGTTCGCGTCGACGCTCGCGACGCTCAGCGCGAGCGCGACGCTCAGCGCGACGCCGACGCGCGACATCGGCGTCCGACCGCGCGCCGCGTCACACTCTGACGAGACGTCGCGCGGCGTCTCGCGCGTCTCGCGCGCGTCGTCGCGCCTCGCGCGCGCGCGATGGGCGCGACGGCGGACTTCCACGCCGCCGTCACCGTCGTCGTCGTCGCGCTCGCGTTCGTCGCGCTCCTGCGAGACGTCATCGCCGCGGACTGGACGATGATGCTCGCCGTCGCGACGCTCAACCTGTGCGGCGTCATCACGCTCGCCGAGTCCCTCGCCGGGTTCGCCAACGAGGGCCTGCTCACGGTCGGCGCGCTGTTCGTCGTCGCGGCGGGGATCAGCGCGACGGGGGGGCTGGACTGGTACATGGGGAAGGTTTTGGGCAAGCCGCGAACGCCGGCGGGGGCGCAGTTGCGATTGATGCTGCCGATCGCGTGCGTGAGCGCGTTTTTGAATAACACGCCCGTGGTGGCGGTGATGATACCGATCGTGCTGCGATGGGCCGAGGCCACGGGGGTGGCGAAGGAGCAGTTGATGATTCCGTTGTCGTTCGCGAGCGTGCTCGGCGGCACGTGCACGCTCATAGGGACGTCGACGAATTTAGTGGTGCAGGGGATGGTGGAGACGTGGACGCGCGAGCACGGAGGACGGGGGGGGGAGGTGAAGATTGGCCTGTTTGATCTCGGGCTGTACGGCGCGCCCGTGGCGCTGGCGGGGATCGCGTACGTGTTGCTGGCGTCGCCGTTTTTGTTGCCAAAGGGCGCGCGGCGAATCGGGAGCGGACCGAGGGATCAACGGCGCGGAGAGGACGAGGAGGATTTACTCGTCGGTGCGCGCGTCGAGGGGTGGTCGCCCGCGGTCGGGCACACGGTCGCCGCGAGCGGGTTGCGAGGTTTGCCGGGATTGTACCTGGTGAGCGTGCGCAGAAACCAAGCGTTGTTGCGCGCGATCGGACCAGAGTTCATCCTGAACCAGGGCGACATTTTGTATTTTACCGGGATGATCGAGTCCCTCGGGAAGGTTTGTGCGGAGTATGGGTTGATGGCGATCACGCAAGAGTACGACGACGACGAAGATGAAGGCGCGAGAGAGACGTCGTTTGACGGCGGTGAAGCGAAGGACGTCGTCGCCATGCACTCGGCGAGCAGCATTGCGGATTTACAAAAGCTCGCGCGCACGCACGCCATTTACAAAGAATCGGAAGGTGGAATTTATGCCTTGCGGAAGCGTCGACAAAAGGCTCGACCTCGCAGATCGCACGGATCGAATCAAGACTTGAGCGACGCTGGGAGCGCGCTCCCGCTGAGCCCGGGGTATTCATCCTCCGACGGCAATGCGTATACTTCTGGTGGCGCCAGTGATTCCGACGACGGCACCACGCGAGCAATCAAAGCGCAGGCGTTGCGGATGTACGGCGAAAATCTGAAGAATGCTCTCGGTGAAGCTCGCGGCGACGGTGACGCGATGATTAGCGCCAAGGAGAGCGAAACCGCCCTGGGACCGCCGTTGGTGACCGTGGACGTGGATCCCGATGCCGATCAAAATAACCCCGAACACGTTGGACGTATGGTGCTCGGAATTAGCGCGAACGATCGACCGGGATTGTTGCACGATATCTCGCAGGCGTTGAATCGCTTGCGTGTGCAGTTGTTACATTGCGAAGCTTCGGCGGTGGGTTCGCGATCAGTTTCTATTTGGCGCTTGCAAGTGTTGCAAAACACCACGACGAAAGAGGAGATCACGACGGTGATCATAACTTTACTCGAACCCGTGACTGGGATTGAAGCCGTGAAAAAGCGCGGGCAATCCGTCGTTCGGTGCAGTGTGAAACCGACGTCGTCGCTCGTGGGAAAGACTCCAGGAGAGGCGGATTTGCGCATCACGTATGGCGGCGCCATCATCGCTGTGCAGCGTGGCGGTCGCGCGCCGCCGGGTAAGCTCAACGCCCTGATTTTTCAAGTGGGTGATACTCTCGTATTACAGGCGCAGGATGGTTCACCTTTGATCAAGCTGTTGGAGGAATCTGAAGGCGTCGTCGTCGAGGAGGACGAGCGCTTGGCGAAGACTCGCGAGGATTTAGAAATCATCGGTCACGGATCGGGAACGATGAACACGGGGAAAGAGTTTCTCATCGCCGTGCGCATTGAAGCCACGGCGAAGAATTTCATAGGAAAGACGGCGGTCGAGAGCGGCTTGCGGTCGTTGCCGGGTTTGTTTTTGGTCTCAATCGAGCGAACGCGATCCATCGTGAGCGTCGGCGCAGCGGCTGTCGTCACCATGGTTGAATCTCCCGCGGACAGAACCACTGTGATCGATCCGAGTGAGCCTTTAGAAGCAAATGATGTGATGTGGTACGCCGGTGGCGCCAACGCCATCGCCAGTCTTCGTCGGGTTCCGGGGTTGGCGCCGTACTCGAGCGACCAAGTGGACAAGCTCGAAATCTCCAGTCACGACCGTCGATTGATCCAAGCCGTGGTCGCGAAAACTGGAGATTTGGTCGGTAAGTCTATTCGAGACATCAAGTTTCGCACGCGATTCAACGCAGTCGTCATCGCCGTCCATCGCGAGGGCGCGCGCGTGCACTCGAGAATTGGCGACGTAGTCTTGCACCCAGGCGACGTGCTTTTACTCGACGCCGGTGAAGATTTCAAACAAAGCGCCCGGGCGCAGGGCGCGTTCGCTCTGATCAGTGTTTTGGACGATTCTACCCCTCCTCGATTGAGATTACTCATCCCCTCGCTCTTGTGCGCGCTGGCGATGATTGGTTTGTACACCGCCGGCGTCATGGAGCTCTTCACCGCCGCGGTGCTCGCGGCGGCTGTGATGATCGCCTCGGGCACTCTGACGCAACAAGAGGCTCGAAACGCCATCAAATGGGACGTCATAGTCACCATCGCCGGTGCTTTTGGAATTTCGCGCGCCATGCAAAACAGTGGCGTCGCCGAAGCCGTGGCGAAGAAACTCGTCGCGTTGGGTCGCGTCACGAACACGGGTGAAATCGGCTTGCTCGTCGCCGTCTACCTCGCCACGTTCTTGATCTCCAACATCGTCACGAACAACGCCGCCGCGGCGTTGATGCTTCCCATCGCCGCCAGCGCCGCGGAATCTGAAAACATCGCGCTCGAAAAGATGGCCTTCTTACTCATGCTCGCCGCCTCGGCGTCCTTCATGTCGCCCTTCGGATACCAAACCAACCTCATGGTGTACGGCCCGGGCGGCTACGCGTTCGCCGACTTTATCAAATTTGGTTTCCCCATGCAGATCGTGCTCTTGATCGTCAGCATCGTCGTCTTAGGCGTCGGTGATGACGCGATATGGATCCCGTACGTCGTCATCGTCGTCGCCTTCGTCGTCGTCGTCGTCGCCACCACGGTGGGGTTCCGCGCGGCGTGGTCCGCGCTCGTCGACCGCTTCGCTCGGTCCCGTCCCGCGCGTCACCGTCGTCGCGGTTCCGACGTCGAGGCCGACGTCGAGCTCGGCGGTGCGACCGCGCCGTCGAAGTGAGCGCGTCCGACCCGGACGTCGAAACGCGCGCGCGTCCTCGTCGCGCGCGCCGCGCGACGGCGACGGCGCGCCCCCGACGCGTCCGTCCGCGCGTTCGTTCGTTCGTTCATTCATCTTAGCCCTAGTCGACCCGAGCGACGCGCGCGTCGCGCGACGATCCATCGCGATCCATCGTCGCGTCTCGTTTTACACAAACAACAAACATTCTTTTTACAACATCGTTCTCTTCGTCAACCCTTCGCCGTCGCCGCGCGCGCGCGCGCCTCGCGCGTCCACGGCGTCCACCCCGCGAGCGGGCTCGTCCCCGTCTTCGTCGTGTACGCGAACCCGAACGCGAACCCGCCCGTGAGCGCGATCTTCCCCAACCGCTCGTGGTTCCTCAGCAGCAGCGTCTCGAGCCCCATCGCGCGTCGTCGTCCGTCGCCGTCGTCGTCGAGTCGTGCTGACGCGGCGTCGCGTCAGCGAATCGAATCGATGCGTTCGCGCGCGTCCGTCGTCGCGTCGCGCGCCCGCGTCGCGCCCGCGTCGCGCCCGCGTCGACCGCGCGTGTCGTCGCGCGTCGTCGCGTGTCGTCGCGCCGTCGTCGTCCGCGCGCGTCGTCGTGTCGCGGCCAATCGACGACGGCG
>Ga0222715_10005874_pt1 | contig 10424 bp, 8 predicted proteins | sample C33_9DmetaG_FD_165056 | JGI IMG/M metagenome (GOLD analysis project Ga0222715, IMG submission 165056) | Estuarine water microbial communities from San Francisco Bay, California, United States - C33_9D | ecosystem: Environmental > Aquatic > Marine > Unclassified | place: USA: California... | reverse complement strand
GGGCGAGAGGGGAGGAAGGAGGAGGAAGATACAAAAAGAGTACCAGTCAGTGTACCAGCGGACATTCTATGTACCGAAGACAGTTTCCATCCTTTGCGTTGTTTACTCCCACTCTCCTTTCCTGTCAAAAGTTACGGGTAGAAATAATCGAGCGCGCAAGTAACAACGCATGACGCAGAGGTAACAACGCGACATACCCTAAAAATTAGGGCTTTTTGTACTTGACGAGAACGACGACGACGGAGGTAGAACGGGACGCGCGGGTACGAAACTGAGCTGCAAATTATCGTTTCGGCATTTTTAGCGAGTTTCAGCACCTGTATTGACCAATCGCTTCCTTTTCCAAACTACATGCACCGATTAGTTACAGCGCGAGAAGCGGGCGCCTTTGGCTGTTTCGCGTTGCGTCCTCCTCGGCCACGACCGCCGCGACCGCCGCGACCGCCGCGACCGCCGCGACCGCCGCGACCGCCGCGACCACCCGTTCGAACGGGCATAGGCAGCGCTTCGCGCATCGCCGGTACACTTGTGCCAGGGAAGCCGCCTTGCGCAGAAGATGCTCCGCGAGGAAGCGACCAACGCACTCGCGCCGCGTCCAATTCCAACGTCTTGGCGCTCATGTGCGGCGCGTTGTAAAAGTCATTCAACGCATCGGCGAGTGCATACGCACTCATCACTGCAGTCTGCACGCATGGCGCGTCGCTCGTACACCAGTCGCCCACCGCCGCGGTGCGAGATTTTAAATCCAAGACGCACGGCACGTTGGCGACGTTGAGTGGGTTCGCGGCGCCCCACAACTGACACTTATAATTCGCGACTTTTCCCAAATACGTATTCGGCTCACACCCAATCGATCGCTCAAGCGCAGTGACAAGCGTTTCCATCACTTCCCGAGCCTTTTCTTTCGGCACCGCCTCCTGCGGCACTTTATTATCTCGCGCGTACTCCGCGGTGGATTGTAATACCAACTTCGTCGTGACCTTCATAACGTTGCCATTGCCGCGTTTTGCGGTTATGTTTGAAACCCAAGACAACGTGTCTCCACCGACAACGTGCGCACCTTCAAATCCGAAATCATGCGCGCCTTCTAATACTATCATGACTGACCACACCGAGCTCAGAAGAAGCTTTCTTTGTAGCTCGATTTCTTGCGATGGCCGAATACCGAACGCGCACGTCAAGCTGGAAATTAACTTCCCCGCACCATCGTCTTTTGCTGTAGACGCCAGCCTATGGGCACACTTACCATTATGCGCAATGACTACGAAATCATAAGTTCCAAGTTTCTTCGCTCTTTCATTATCACTCGACGCCAGTTCCCATTTTGCGTCGTCGCTTCGTCTTCGCATCGAACCGACCCACTGCGGCCGACATACGACGTCGGCATTCGTTGATAATACGTCAGCGATGGCACGATAGCCGCCGACGCCAACATATCGCTTCACTCCATCACCGAATGCTTTGAACGTGCCTCCACCTTCTTTCGCGGTCGTCAACACGCCCACTTTCGAATCGTGCCACTCCGCGAGCGCGGCGCTCGCCGCCAAACCTTGTACGAATCGTTCTTGAAACTCGGGTTCGCTCGCGGTGAAGTACTGCACCGCGTGATCGACATCTTCGCCATCCAGTGCTTTGGAACTCATTCGTCCTCCACATGCGCGCTCGCCCGTGTCAAAGAGCGTCACGTGAAACGATGACGATGACGTTGACGATGACGATGACGATGACGCGTTGTCGTCGTTGATGCGTCTCAACGCTTGACTCAGCGCCAAGCCGCTGATACCTCCGCCAACGATGGCTATGCGTGCGACTGCATCTGTTTTTTTCACTGTCGCCATGGCTAACGCGCGTCGTGTCGCGTCGCGGTCTGTCGGTCGAACGTCGCTCAGTAGCGCGTTCAGAGACGAAAGTGACGGCAGAACGACACGCGCGCGGGCGCGCGATGATGACGACGATAGTGAACCACGCGACGACAACGCCGTCGACGCGAAAAGGGCTGCATCGCACGACGAATGCACGAACAGCGCACACGCGTCGAGGCGGTTACGTGCGACGTCCAAGCGCGAGCGATGACGTATTCGAGGCGTTAGCCGCCACCGCCGCGAGCGATGGGTTGACCATTCACCCCGACGTGCGTGTAGGCGCGCTTGAACCGGGGCCGTTAGGCATCATCGGCGTGTGTGCGACGAAAACCATTCCAGCACGTACGGCGATATTCACCAGGGCCATAAAGGCAACGGCATATGACGCAGAGTACGCTCGACGTGATGATACTTTCGGATTGAATGCGGCTTTGAGCGCATACGAACGCCAAGTTGAGCGTACAATCTCAGACGAGATTGCATTGACGCTGCTTTTAGTCACCGCGAAAAGACATGCGGATATGTCGCCACTCGGGCCGTACGCCAGCGCATTGCCAGAAGCGATCGCAGCGACACCAGTGTTATATGGCGACGACGCGTTGGAAGCGTTGGTGCCCGTTTTGTCGTTGAATTTGGTCGACCAGGTGGACTTGGCGAGAGGTGAATTCGCGCTCGCCTTCGACGATGCTCGACAGATTGTCGCTCGCATGCACGGAGAAAGTGACTTGCAAGAGCCAGAGTTTGCCTGGGCATGGTCTATGGTGCGCAGTCGAGCCATCACGTTCGCCGTGCGCAAAGCGACGACTGGCGACATTGAACGCAAGCGATGTCTCGTGCCCGTGTGCGATGTGTTGAATCACTCTCCCACGAGCTTAGCGGATGTTCTCAGTAGCGACGACGAACGTGACGGCGTTTACTCACAAGCGTTGAGTGTGCCAGGGCCGAATGTACAGATCGAGACGAATGGGAGCGGCGAAAGCGTTTGGATGACGACGCGCGACGTCGTCGCCGGCGAAGCGTTACGTTGGACGTATGGCGAATTATCCAACGAAGAAATGTGGTTATGGTACGGCTTTGTGCCAGCGAGTCCGATTCATGGCGATTGTGCGGTGCCATTCAACTTGCCTGATACCGTTTTTAAGAATGGTTTAGAAGCCGTGGCAAAGGATGATAAAGCAGAAACGATGGCGTTGCGAACTAAATTGCTCGAGCGCGCCGGCGTTTTGGGATTGAACGAAGGCGAAGAGTTGTCGTTCGTCGTGAGTGTACGCGGCGTGCCGAAAACACTGGGTGGTATTGCTGGCGTGATGTGTTGCGATGCTGACGAAGTCGTCGCGATTGCAGCTTCAACTATTATATCAGCCAACGGCGGCGTAGATGGAGCGCTGTTTGAGCTCAAACCCGAGTCGCGACGAAGAGCGGGACGCTACGTCGCTTGGCTCCTCACGCAAATCGAATCGTTCGTGTGCGGTGCGAGCGATGATGAAGTGGCTGAATATGAACGCATCGCCAAAGATGTCGGTGGATTATACGAACAGAGATTTAACGATGCCAAGGCGTTGCGAATCGGCGCGCGCGAAACGTTCAAAATCATCCATCGCAGCCTCACGGATGAATCGTTGTTGACGAATGGGGCGTGGATCGACGACGCAACGAAGCGTCTAGTGAGCGCTTAAACTTAGAGCTAGAGTTGTATTGGTTGTATTATTATATGTGTATTAATTTCAATCGCCCCCAACTACTTTCCTAAAATGCCCGCCGCTTCGGCTATGGCGTGCTTGATGCGCCCCAAGCGTCGTCTACGCGTCCAGGGCATTTCCTCGTCGCAAATGGACACCCGACGCTGCACTACATCGTTTTCTTCAACTTCAATCGCGACATGAGATCGCGGTCGATGCATCGTTCCCGATCGTCCTCGGCCGTGCATGCTGACACGCCTCAAATACTGACCTTTACCAACCGTCGCGCTGGCAATCACCAACCGATCGCGATCCAAGCCTTGATTGTTCACCGCATTCCCAATCGCACTTTGAATCACCGCACTTACTGTTTTTGCCACGCGCTTCGGCGACAAATCGCACTGAATGAGTGCGTCTTCAACTTTCAAGCCTCGTATCACTCGAAGAAACGCGCCAAACTTTTTTGGCGAGCCTTTCGCGCCTCGCAGCACCGCGCTCGCGCGCTCGCTCAGGCCATCATCCGTTAATGCGCCTGGAATAAAGCTCGACCGCATTGATGCCGTTGGCGCTGGCGCACGTTGCAGCGGCGACACACTCGGTCCAGCCGTCGACGACGCAGTCGTCGATCGCGCGTCCGCGGCGTCATCCTTGCCTGATGACGCCGACGCAGCCGCCGTCGACGACGACGACGTCGCAGACACGTACGATCGCGCGCGCGCACTCGTACTCATCGCCGCCATCCATCGCACGTGCTCGTACACTCGTGACGATGCGCTGGCGCACTCATTGGCAAACGAGGACAAACCCTGTGGCGCGGTGACGCGCGCGAACGCGAGCGACGTGCGGTGTAACATGCTCGGCGGCCTGCGTCACTCGCGCGTGTCGCCTATGTCGTCTATGGAATCTACGCGTGTTCGTCGCGTGCGATGCTTGGTATCACGCGTATCACGCGCGCGCGCGCGAGTGTGTGGCGTCAGCGGCACCACGCCGCGCTCGAGCGTGACGACGGGACGACTGACACGGCGCGATCGAGTGTGTGATGACGATGCGTCGTCACACGCGCACGCACGCACGCACGCACGCACACGATTGACTGACACAGATAGGATGTCGGATTCACCCGCGGAATGGTACGCGAGCTTACCAGCGGTGAGCAAGTTTTGGTTCACGGCGTGCGCGTTCACCACGATCGGATTCCACGCCAACTTTGTCAGCCCAGCGTCGCTGTACTTGTCTTGGCCGTTGGTGATTGACAAGTTTCAACCGTGGAGATTGTTGACGAATTTCATGTTTCTCGGGAAATTTTCAATTTCATTCGCGATACGAATGATGATGTTGGTGAACTACGCGGTGCCGCTGGAGAAGGTGCACTTTGGCGAACAACGCACGGGCGATTTCATGACGTTTTTGCTGTTTGGCGTGCTGACGCTGACGCCGTTGCACTACGTAGCGCCGTCAATCGCGCAACCATTCTATGGTGATAGCTTAATTTTCATGTGCTTGTACTTGTGGAGTCGCGAAAACCCACAAGCACGGGTATCAATCATGGGATTCGTGCGCACGCCCGCGTTTTATTTTCCTTGGGCCATGTTGGTGTTGACCGCGTTGATGGGTGGAGACCCGGTGCCAGATTTCCTTGGCATCGTCGCCGGACACTTGTACTACTTTTTAGCGAGTCTCTATCCGCGACACAGCGGAAGAAGATCGATCATTCAAACGCCGAAGTTCATCCAATCATTTGCGGATTACATCGCGGGTGGCAGGGGCGTCGTCGGTGCGGCGGCAAATTCGTTCCAGGCGCCGCGGACTCGATATTTCGCCGGACGCGGACGACGCTTAGCTGATTGAAAAGAGACACACAGCGTCTCGTTGTTTTCAATCTTGTCCCATGTAGTAATAACATTAGTACGTAGTGCGATTACAAGCAGTCGTGTGGTGAACCAACGTCTGATGATGGTGATTATGGTACAAAACAAACCGTTCGAAACAAATGGAATCCACCCCGCGAGCGGCGCTGAGCGTCACACTCGCGCGTCGCGCAATATAAATAGTCCCGTTTCTACACAAAGTGCAAGCGCGGCACCGAGCGCGGCACACAGTCCGCGCGCCCATGTGCCGCCGTATCGATTCTCTAACGCCTTGCCGACGAAATACCCGGCGCATACCAACGCGAACATCAGACTGAGGACGTGGACGCCGAAACCGTACGCGCGCGCGTCGACGCTAAACTTTCCATCATCTTCACCGTACGAGGGATCGACGCCGCGCACCATGTCTCTATATTCGCGCTCTGCAAGCTCCGATTTAATCTTACGCATCATCTCGCGGTGCTCATCCCGCGCGCGTTCCTCTTCAGCCGTCAACGGGCGTTCGCCGCGGTCGACGACGAGGCGCGCCTTTGTGGGTGACATGAGCAACGCTTGACGCACGTACGCATCGCGCTTAACGTTTGAATCCCTAAGCGCTTGACACGCATCGAACGCTACTGCATGCGGTACCGCATTCGTGCGCAATGCCTCTTTCGCACGCGCCACCGTGGACGTATCCTTGAGCGCATTCGACGTCAACGCCAACTCGAGCAACGCCCTGAGGCGGTCGTTCAGCGGAAGGTCTACGCGCGCGACAGCCGACGTGGACGACGGCGTTGATGCCGACGACGACGCGCGTGACTCTTGCATGAGGACGACGTCGATGAGTGCGCGTTGGCGTGTGCGGGTGACGCGGTGCGGGTGCTCAGTACAGTGCTGGTGGTGGTTATATGTGTATTAAAAAGTGCTCGCGAACAGAGAGACACAGAAAACCTCTCGAGACGGACGCTCCAACCTATGTGTATTACGAGCCAACCTTGAATGCGTCGACGAAGAGCCCGTACAAGACGCCAATTTTAAAGCAATTCAACAGTACGGGGAGGAAATCGCCCTCTTTCAACCATCGAAGCAAACCGCCTTGATTTTCTCTCCCGTATAAAATCGACGACGAAAACTCGCACAACAGAATAATGGTGAAGGAAATAAACGCGTCTTGAGGTGACTCTGGATGTGGCAGCAGCGCACACACAGAAAATCCTACGAGTAAAGAAATCAACGCCAGAGGAAGCTTTTTCAAGTTTCTCCGCGCGCGGCGTCCGGCGCCGAATCGAAAGTTGTCTACTATTATTTGTAACCGCGTGCGCCCCGCCGGCGCTTGGTTCGTCGTCGGTTCGTCGTCATCCGAGCTCGACGACGCCGAACTTAACGCCGAACGCGACACATCTCGAGGCGGTGGTGTTTGCCACACTTGCGTGGACTCTCGTCTGGCGCACCACGCGTGTGTGCGCGCGACGTGTGCCGACAACGTTCGCCAACGCATCGAGTCTGGGTTTGCTTTCGCCGTCACCGCGCGGTGTCGCGGTCGCGGGACGCGCGTCGCCCTCCTCGGCGACGACGTCGAGGGTGACGTGCACGTCGGCATCGTCGTCATCGTCATTCCAGAACGCATGCGCTCGTCGCGTGCGTCAATGAGTGGCGTCACACCGCCGTCCGTCGCGTGCGGCGTCGGTCCGTCTCGTCTCGTGGGGTCACACACGAGCAACGAGCACCGTCAACGCGGATGACACATGTTTAAATAACGATGCGATTGAGGTCGTGATTGACGATGATGAAAAGGAAAAGAAGCACGATGTGAATTTTACAAGCGCGATGACGGCGCGCGGCGCATCCCGCGCGTGCGTGCGCGCGGTTGGGGAAAGTTGCCAAATGGCTCTGAACCCTGCGCGCGCGCGAAATCCGCGCGCGGCGGCGGTCCAATCGTTCGTTATCGACATCGATGTTTACCCTTGTGCACGTGCCCGAACACAGCGCATTCCATGATGTCGGTAAGCGTGATGACGTCGAATGGCGTATCGATGGCGTATTTGCCGACAACGTACACGCGCTGCTTCGTTTCTTTGTGAAACCAATCGTAAGAGAAGCGAGCGTCGATGTCCACCGTCGTCACGCCCGATGGATGCGCGCGAACGCCACCACTTGCGTCGATATCCCGCACGCGCTCTAGTCGTTTGTCCTGAAACTGATCTCGTGCCGCGCGTGCTTTTTCAAAGAATGCATCGCTATAGTGCTTGTGTGTTTGCGCTGATTCGTGCCAAGCCGCGTATCCGGCGAACGATGTGCCGTGCGACAACGCTACGAATTCCGCGACTGCGAGGCCGAGCACAGAGAAGTGGTTCCGAGTCAGCATGCGTAAATCGCTCGCGGTAAGATCGGCGATGATGCAACCCGCACTGTCGGTGATGGCCACGCCCGAGACTCGTTCTCGAGCCATCGTTCTGAAACATTCAATCGTCGGCACGCGCGCGTCGACTTTGACAAAGTGCGCGGCTCTTTCCTCTGAACCAAAGCCCAACTCTCGAAGCGTGAAGTGCTCAAGCGAATGCGAAAGATGGCGGTCGCGCGCTCGAAGCCATCGCATGACGTCAGTTTGAGAAATGATGTGCGACACTTCACCAGTCGCTTCAAAAAGTGCAACGCGATGGATAATCGATGTACGCTCTTCGCTTTTACCACCCAGAAAGCCTTCGACGACCAAGTTATAAACAGTCGTACTAGACGCGTTTGGTGTGTACATCAAATCAGCGTCGTGACCGAGGCACTTGATGAGCGGTACATCTGCTATTTGTCCTTCGAGTCGTTCTATCTCGCGCATCCAAAACAGCATCTTTCCTCCACATTCCTCCTCCGACGTCGTATTTGCGCGGACGACATCCAAGATGACGCGGACAGCGTCCATGCCGTCGAAGAAACCAATGAGAGTCTCCACGGGTTCGTCCGCGCTAGACCTTTCAAGCATATCAGTGGAGATGACAACTGGAGCGCTCAAAATGTTGTTTCGCTCCAGGACGGCGAGCGCGTCGCCGACGGTGTCGTTGTGTTGCAACACAACGACGCTCGATGGATGACTCGCCAGCACCACACTCGCATCCTTGAGTAATTCAGTGACGAGCGTATTCTTCATGAGCAACACGCGCGCCGTTCGTTCGTTTGACATGGTGTCTGCGGCCCGTGCGGCTTCCGTCGACATGGTGCGCGTGATGAATTTATGTGTCCCAGCCAGGTGCGAGTCAATGTGTGTCGCGCAGCGTCGGTTCATGTCGCGCGTACATAACGTTACAAACGCGCCGCCGCTGTCTATCAATCGTCTTCTAGTTCGTTTAGATGAATGAATCCGTCGCGTGCGACTACTTTTAGTACATCAGACTCATCTACACCGTATCCACCCCATCGTTCTGTCGGTGACTTGTTGTTCTTGGGCGTACCAGCTGGCGTTTTCTTTGTCGAATACAACCGATCAAACACGGGCGTCTCAGCCGCGTTCTTCTGAAACGCTATACGCGTCGAGTGCTTGTTGATTGTCGGAGTGAACGTGCAGTCTTCATAACCATTACTTTCCTTGCGCGGAGCTTCAGCGACACTCTCGGCACTATCGAAGCCCGCCGCTCGGCGTCGAAGAGCGAGCCGCAACGAGTGCTTGTCGAGCGCCGGCGCAAACGTCGCGCTCGCGTCTTCTTCCGCAGCTATTTTCGCCTTGGCTGCACGAATCTTCTCCTCGCGACGTTCATTCCAAGCCTCTAAGTCTTGCAATGTGCGGTGGGTCGCCGCCGCCCGCCTTGTGATTGGTACTCTGTCACGCGTCTTTTCAAAGTCATCCGCCGCCTCTTTCGTTTGCTTTTCTTGATCAATTTCACGTCGCCGTTGCTCTACGCGTTCTGCTCTCCGGGTCATGAATTCGCGCTGCCTCGCAGTGAACTCTGGCATTTTCGAACTCAAAGTTCGCGTTTTCTTGCTCATCATCGATGAAACGCTCGAAGACGCCAAGTTGCGCGCTTCTTCGTCAGCGGCTTGTCGCCGCGCCTCGGCGCGCTTGGCCATTTCGACGTCGCGCGCCTTCATCTTTTCCAAGTTTCGTTCAATTTCTTCGCGCGTAAGTGATCGACTATTGCAAGCGTCAAGCTCGCGTTTACGCGCAGCTTCAATTGTGGCCCGCTCACGCGCCTGACGAAGAATCCACTCGCGTATGAGGCGATCTTCGACAGTTTCTTCCCCAGCGCGTCTGAGTCGAGGAGGCTTCTGTTGCTCAGCTTCATGTTCCGCCGCGCCGATGTGATTCTTGCTACTACTATCTTTCATTTTTCTGCTCAAATTTCGTCGCGCATTCGTTTGCTCTCTCCTTAATATCATCCGATCAGCGCTCGGCGTCGTCAGCGTGGGCGCCGCTGTCGTCTGCGCCGCGGCGAAATCGCTCGCCAAGGACGAGCGCGCGTCGCTCAACCGACGGTGACCGTTGGATGAAATCGACACTTGAGAACCCGATCGCTCATATTTCACCCGAGCATTCGTCGCCGCATGAATCCCACTACCACTAGCGTGACCACCATCGTCCGCGTAATCACCACTAAGTTCTCGAGTGCCGTTTTCGACGCCGCTCTCCGTCAACACGTACCGCGCCGCGCCCTCCACCGCCAACACGTGTGAGCGCTTTGAGTCAACCTCCTCCAACCCAATCGCCGTGGTGAGACGAACCATTTCCAATAAATCATCATTCGAAAGTGTTCCCTGTATGCGCGGGAAGCGGCACGACGCACACACCACATCGTCAGTCTTTCATTCACCACCCGCGGTGGCGAGCTCGACGCCGCGCGAAATCAAACCGCGCGTCGCGTCGCACCTTTCTCGAGCTTTCATCTATGTGTCGATCGAGTCGACGCAGCACGTCGCTGCGTTGACTCGCATCTAACGGCGTGCCGTGTATGTGTCCAATCACGCGCGATAACGCCGCCGATACCGTCACCGTCACCGGTTGAGGTTGAGGTTCATTCCCCATCGTCGTCGTCATGATGATGCGTTGATGA
>Ga0222715_10005871_pt1 | contig 10424 bp, 10 predicted proteins | sample C33_9DmetaG_FD_165056 | JGI IMG/M metagenome (GOLD analysis project Ga0222715, IMG submission 165056) | Estuarine water microbial communities from San Francisco Bay, California, United States - C33_9D | ecosystem: Environmental > Aquatic > Marine > Unclassified | place: USA: California... | reverse complement strand
AACAAAATACCTTGGCACTACGTAAACAGATGCATTACGATAAACAACACATTAACTAACCCGATGAACCGATCTGTCTCTTAGTTTATGCCGCTCTTTGTCCAAAAGGTTTTGACGACGTACACTTTCCAATGAGTGTATTATTGTAAATAAGTTAATTTATACGTTTGAAAACACGGATGGTGTTTTATGAAAATGATTCTTTTTATAATTTTGATATTAATTACCTTTTCTGCTGCCGCAGCCGATGACTTATCCATGACGGCGAATACTAAAGAGCGAAAAGATGTATGCTCTGCAGCGAAAAGATGTATGCTCTGCTATGTCGGGTATATTTACACTCGGGCATGCATATCTTAAAGATGGCTACACGCCTGATAGAATTATAAAAGAAATGTCCGTCGAACTTGCAGGAGAAAGCGTCGTGGAACTACAAACATTTGTAAAAAGTCAGTTGGAACTAGTGGAAGAGTTGCGTAAGGTGGACACAGAGTTGGGCATACAAACACTTGCTTGTTTCTTATTAATAGCGCGGAACGAAGGGATGGGAGTTATGGAACTGGCAGAAAAATTGGACATCTCAGGAGCATCAGCTAGCAGGAACGTAGGCTATCTCTCAAAGGAACGTGGTAGAGGCCACAAAGGATATAATCTTATTGATGCTCGATACGATGAATATGAGAGAAGACGCAAGGTGTTAACTTTAACTAAAGAAGGGCATTCCTTGTTAAAGAGGTTAAATACTATATGTACTAAAGCTGCATCAAGGAGTGCATGTGGATGAAGATAGAACAGTGTACCCCGTCAGCCAACAGACAAGGCAAAGAAAAAGACAGCAAGGAAAAGCAAAGGTATTGCTAAAGCCAAACCTTTCCCATCAGTAAAGCCACCAAAGCCTGTCATTGCCAAAACACGCTGACCAACGGTAATATCGTTAACAGCAGAACCGACCTCGGTTACCTCGCCCGCACATTCACTGCCGGGTATAAAAGGCGGTTCTAGCTTCATCTGATACAGACCACGGGTGATCAAGACATCGGGGAAGTTTAAACCGATGACATGATTTTTGATTCGTATTTGCTCGGCACCACAAGGTAATGATGGCTGTGCGTTTAAAACTAAGCCGTCTTCACCGGTTAACGATTCGCAAACCCATGCTTTCATGTTGAACTCCATAACGCATAAATAAGAAAAAGGAACAACGTTTCAGCCTATGGTGATTGAGCTTAGGCTAGACTGCAAGACTCAGCAGATTACGTTTACACCATCAAAGAATACCCAGTGAAATGAAAAAAATTAAACAAGCGTTATGATTATCATGCCAGCCTTCACGAGGGATTTTAAGCGCCAATTACAAGGAATACCCCTGGTAACTCAGCGCGAAAAAACGATTTTTCACTCTGAAGAACCTAACCATCTCAAAAAATTGATCAACGGCTATTAGCGCCGAATCACCCTTTGAAAATACAGTGTCAGCGACATATGTGGAACTGTCAAAGCAAACAGGCCTATAAAAATAATTCTAAGCCATTGCGCATCAACTGATTGAAACGGCACTAAAACATAAGCTAAACCCATTAGTAATAACGTAAACATCATGGGCGGGACTACCCAATACATAAGTTTTTCCCATGATAAATCAAATTCATTTTTAATCGATAAGGTATGAAGGAGTGAATGCAAACTGCAAAAATAGGCTATGAAAAATAATAGAGGGTCAAGAGAATAGGCACTTATAAGCACTATTGTGGAGGTCAAGAAGCGGCTGAACGATAAATTTTTAGGTGCGTATAATGCCAACAAGACTGCCGATAATGCAACGCTTTGCATGCTAATAATAATTATCGATATTGCTTCATCAGATAAAAACAGTGCTCGAAAATAACCCGCAATAGCATCAGCATGAAAGCAAGCTGGGCCAGTCACCACTAGAGCCGATAAACTCATCTGCATAAGTCCACCGCCAAAACCTTGCCAGTCATGACGAAAGTGTAAAACAGCCATAAGTAAAAATAATATTAAAGCAGCACTGGGAAATAGTAACCAAAAGCCAAAAGCCAATCCAGCAACACTGGTGTATAGCAAGTAAAATCCGCACAAGCGGAACCTATTAGAAAAATTAATATTTAACACTGAACCTTTTTTTGTCTCGCTTAACCGAACTAAGCGGGCAATCATCACTACATCAAGCGCTCCGTGGGGCATGCCAACTAATGCGATAAAAATAACTAGAAGAGGTATCTTATAAGCCGAGGAGACGTCATGCGCTAAAATAAAAATCGCTGACAACACTAAAAAACCAACAAATATTTGAATGATGGGTGGCGAGGTTTTATCGATCAGCATTTTATCACTTAATCTTTTATCACTTAATTCTTTTCGATTAATATTTCATTGCTTAATAAAGGGCATTAAGAAACGGTCGTTTTGGCATGGCTTTAATAATAGCAAATAAATCTCGGTAACTGGCTCGCTCAGTCATAAAACGCGCAAATTGATCACTCTCTGTTTGTTCTAACAAGCGCATAAATAACGCTGGGGTGATATCCATTTTCTTTGCTAGCACGCGCAAAAATATTTTATCCATCCATCGGTAGCGATTTTTAATCGGCTGATAATCAGGCCAAACTTGATGATCGACTAGATTAACAGCGACAACTTGCGCCCAGCGTTGGACTGAAACAAAAGCATAGCCCGTGGCTGATCGCATGTGACCTCCCGCGGTACCTGCATAGTGCCAACAGCCTGTATCAACGGGTGGCGCGGTCACTATCATGGGCAGTATGCCTTGCTCTCTGCGCTGAACGTTTATATCAATATTGCCATAACGCGATATTATCGCTTGCTCGGTTTCTCGCGTTAAATCCTCAACTAACAAGGGTTGCGGTGAAAAAAATGTGCGCTCAAATAAGGCTTGATGGGAAGATAGCGGTAACACATAGTCAAATTGTAATGTGCCGCCATGGCATTCTAAATTATGCATCAGTTCAACCTTACTAGGATCAAATAAGGCTTGGTCAGCCTCAAGCCATAGACCTGCAAAGCACTGATAAAACCCTTGCTCAGATGAGTCAGGTTGATAGCGTGTATCAAGGCAATGTTGAGCCACAATATCATAATCACGACTACGGACCCTTACCTCGCCAGCTTGCTCTTGAGCATCAATAACTGATTGCCCAGCAAAAAAGGAAACATTGTCATTTTGCTCAACAAGCGTGAATGCAAAATGGTAAAAGTCTTCCGCTAGAATACAGCAGTAATCATTTTTTCCATTACGACTTGACTGTGAAACCTCATGGCCGTTATGGCTTGCGCTCCATTGCGGCCATTGCTGACGGATTAATGGCTGTAAATATCGAGGCACTGAACCTTTACCCCAAAAACACCATGTCTTATCCGCATTGGGGGTCACTAATTGCTCGAGTATAATAATTCGACCACGGTAGCCTCGAAGCAGTAAGGCGACGATTAGAGACAAAGAGGCCATACCGCCGCCAAGAGTCACAATATCGGCAGACTCATGCTTCATAAGTCACCCTTTTCAAGCACGAGATAATCCTCTAGACCTTGATGCATTTCTGGCTGATGGCTTCGCCTTAAGGGTAAATTCAATAAACTTAGTCCCGCAGAAACGGCTAATACGAATTTCATAACCAGCGGCACAAAGACTCGGCCCTGCCAATAGCAATAATCACGGCGGCGGATTTGGATACCAATGTATTGGTAGACTTTGGCTGCAATAGCGATCGCTAAACGGGAACGAAAAGGTAAAAAATGAAACCCTACTCGGCCGCTTGCATAATAGTGGTCGGCTAAATCTAGCAAGCGTTTAATTGCCAGCTTTACTTTTTCCTGCGTTACCACTTCATTGGCAATAATTTCAGTCGGCGAGCAATCACACCAATCTGTTGGTAGATAACAACGGTCCAAATGAGCGTCTTCGTATATGTCACGCGCAATATTGGTCAATTGCATGGCAATGCCTAAATCGACTGCAAACGGATAACCGCGTTTATCTGCCTTAATAATAGGACACATCATTAAACCCACGACACCGGCAACTTGATAAGCGTAGCGAGTCAAGTCAGCTTGCTGGCCGATAGTGAAAAATTTAGTATCCGCCAGGACACCATCGAAGAGCGCATTAGGCCATGCAATGGGCAGTTTTAATTCAGCTTGTAAACACTTAAAGTCGACTAACATTGGATTGTCACTTACGTCATTTACCGCAAGCTGCTGCTTGAGTAACAGAAGTTCGTCATACGCGGTAGCGGCACAGTCACTTTCATCGGCTATATCGTCAATGCAACGGCAGAAGTGGTAAAGACGAGCAGCCTGCTGGAGCTGAAGGCGACTTAAGAAGGCGCCAGCAAAACGAAAAGATTTCCCGTGGGTGGCAAGAGTCTTGATGGCTTCGATGCTAGCAAGGTCCGACAAAAGTTTATCCTTTAATGACAGAATACTTACCGATAATAGCGTTATATGCGCTCAAGAGACAACAGCAAATACAACAGAACCGCTAGTCAATCGAGGGAACCAGATGATCAAGCACTTTAGCAGAGGATAAAACACCCGGTAAACCAGCTCCAGGATGTGTACCGGCCCCAACTAGGTATAAATTATCGAGACCTTCGCCTTTGTTATGATAGCGAAACCAAGCAGACTGCCGCAGAATCGGAGCAATTGAAAAACCTGCCCCTGCCGTGCTGAGATAATCTTGCTGGAATTCTTTAGGGGTCATATCAAACTGCTCAATAACACTGTCTTTTACACCAGGCATGATCGTTTGATCCAGAGCAGTTAAAATCTTGTCGCGATAGCTGTCTCGAATCTCATCCCATTCAAGGCCCGACTGCAAGTTAGGCACGGGTGATAAAACATAAAAACAGTCACAATCATCGGGTGCCATTGACGGGTCAGTTGCCGAAGGCCGATGCAAATAAAGAGAGAAGTCATCAGCTAAAACTTTTTTATTGAAAATATCATCAAGCAGAGCGCGATATCGCTTACCAAGCCAAATAGTATGATGAGGTACGTCATGAAATTTTTTATTGGTGCCAAAATAAAGCACATAAAGACCCATCGACAATTTCGCATGACGAGTCTTTAATCGGGTGAGTAAGGGTTGATGTTGCTTTTCAATCACCTTATCGTATAAGAAGGTCGGATCTATATTGGACACCACCTTGTCACAATCAATCATATCACCGTCAGCCAAACGGATACCTTTAATGCGCTTACCCTCTAGAACAAACGACTCTGCCGTAGTGTTTAATCGTATTTCTATCCCCTGCTCGACCATTAATTGTTCCAAGCCCTTAACCACTTTGCCAGTTCCACCCATGGCATAGTGAATACCCCACTTTCTCTCAAGAAAATGAATCAAATTATAAATACTGGTCGTGTCAAAAGGATTACCACCTACTAGCAGAGGCTGTATAGTAAAAGCTTGGCGCAACTTGTCATGCTTTAAATGCTGACTAACCAGTTGATAGACGCTTCGATAACATCGCAGTCTAGCCAGATGAGGAATCTGCTTGATCATGGTAATAACCGAGTGAAAAGGCTTATCGGCTAACCCAGTAAAACCAACGTCAAATATTTTCTCAGAAACGGCCAACAGCTTTTTATAACCGGCCACATCTGCCGGAGAAATATTTTCTATTTCTTTGAGCGTGTCCTCAAGCGTGCCACCATAGTCAAAGGTAGAGCCATCTGGGTAGGCAAATCGATACCAAGGCTCAACAGGAACAAATTGAATATAGTCCTCGAGATCTTTATCAAAAAGAGCAAATAATTCGTTAAATAAATATGGCGCGGTTATCACCGTCGGGCCAGCATCAAAGATGAAGCCATTGCGCTTAAACACTTGAGCGCGGCCGCCCAATTCGCTACAACGATCAATTAAAGTCACTTGATAACCTTTGGCTCGCATGCGAAGCGCGGCCGCGATGCCGCCAAACCCACCGCCAATAACAACTACTTTTGACATGAAATTAGCCTTTAGATATTCGGTCTAACTTGATAGAGAGTTGCTCGATACCTGGGGTTAAAATACCTTTGGCAATTGCCGGTAGACGCGCTTCATTCGTTTTACACTGACGAATTAAGTAACGGGCTTTTTCGCGCGCCATCGACTCTGCATTTTGAACAGTCATAGACTGAGCCAACAAGCTTACATAATTGCTGCGATCTACCTTTTCATCAATGATTCGATCTTCTAGGTCATCAATGATTTGATAGGCTAAGGCAAAATGCGTCACTGCCTTTCTGACTAGTTCAGCAGGGTAAGCGACACCCGAGTAAGTAAGAGGTAATTCAAAGCATAAAAGTAATAATGGAATGGTTTTCTGAATAACGCTTTGACAGTAACTGTCGCTGTCTAAACAACTCCATGCTTGATGATCAACATCTAAGCATTGTCCATAAATCGTTTTTTCTATTGATTGTGAGAGCAATTGAATACACTCACCAATTTTATCGAGCTCAGTAAGCTGCGAACACTGCAGAAAAGCTCTTGCAATAAGCAGATCACCACAACAAACGGCAGTCTCATTGCCAAATTTAGCCCATACAGCACTGTCGCCTCTTCGAACTTGGTCTTTATCCATGAGGTCATCATGAACAAGTGAAGCATTGTGCAGCAGTTCAATGCTGGCAGCAATTTTGATTGCGTCAGATGCTAGAATATTAAGTTTTTTGGAAAAAGTAAGTGCTAATGACGATCGAGAACGATTTCCGCCTGAGGCGAGATGGTAATGAGCTGCAAGAGAAGCGCTGCTTTTGTCGGCATCATGGCCGGTTTCAAGCAACGCATTCTCAAGCAGATCTTCTTCTTTTTCTCCCGTACAGGGAGCAAGCCCACCTAACATTAATTATGTTATGCGGCGCTTGAAGAGTTATCCGATGTTGCAGCAACCCAGATAACTACACCAAAGGCAATTTTGTTAACAAAATCTGCTAAGTTATAAACAATATTTAGCATTTCTGCACTGCCACTGTCACCTACACCTAAAACATAACCAATTGGGTAAATCGCCCAACCAACAGTAACAATCAAACGCAATGCGTTGAATGCTGTTTGGCTGGCTTCAGAGCCTGATGCCGCATTCACTTGACTGGCTTCACCAACGAAAATTTCATAGATGATGTATAACCAACCCGCCATACCAATTGCAAATGCAGGCCAAACGCTCATAAGACCGACTTCACCAAAGTAGCCGAAGATCAACATAACCAAAGAAGCCACTAATAACTTCCAGAATAATGCTGCACGAACGACGGTAATAGCTGCCAAGATTAAGTAAAATTCTACAATTTGTAGCGGTACAGTTAACAACCAATCAACATAGCGGTAAACAGTTGGGCTATCGCCAGTTGAAACCCAAACACCACGCATGTAGAAATAGTGAATTGCAGCGATACCAGTTACCAATGCAGCAACAGATAAAGATGTTTTCCATTTGCCTACAGCTCGGTCTCTTTCCATGAAGAAAAAGAACGTAGCAGCTGTCATGGCAGCTGAAATTATCCAAAATGACACTCCGACATAATCATCGGGTTTTAATAGTAGCTCTTGCATGAAAATCCCCTTTTTTTGTTAAAATTAATTTTTTCAATTAACTGAAATAACTTATATAGCTTGCACCACGTTATACGCAGACAGCACTAAATTAGTTCAACTACATTAATAACACAACTGAAAGAAATTTCCAGTGTGGAAATTTTGTAAATACACTGTCTTTTTTGCTTAATTTATATATTTAACAACTGCTGTTAGTAGCCACTTACCTGCTGGGTATCTGTTAGATTGAAATTTTTGCTATCAATTTTTTTAAAACCCAAATGAGGATGTAATTTTCATACACAAGGATCTTATAAGAATCCAATAAATTCTGTATAAACAGTAACATTCGTAACCGTTATCATCACATTGAACAACAGGTGCACGCTGATTAACCTTATAAATACAAGGCTAATTTGATCGCAAAACATCCAGCATAAAAGGTTGCGACCCTATCCAAATGCAACGCTAAGCATCTCAAAAATAAAATGCCTGCAGATAAAATCTTCTAGATCATGGGCCTCTGATTAATAAAAGCCAGGCCAGCATCGCTAGCATAAACTTAAACATAATAATGGCTAAAATATTAAGTGAATCAATCGATTTGAATCATCTCTTAAATCATTAAATAATGAAAAATCGTATTCACTCAAATCGGGCAGAGTTATCATTATCTTTGACTTTTTATTAATCGTATTTTTATCGATTAAAACACTCCTATCGAAAAAAAATCTGTCATTATGGTAATAGCAGTTCATGCATCAACAGTAATAGCATGAAGTAAACATAGTGAGCTCATACCCCTAGCAAGCAAGGCATCTCGCTTATGATCATCTTTGAGGAAAAACCATGCATCGCGTTGATATGACCGACACCCAATATCGCACCTTTCCTGCGATATTAAGCCAACAAGCCAGCCATAATAGCGACGGCGAATTCCTCATCACCGATAGCCGACGATTAAGCTTCGCTGAGGTTGAACAGCAAACCAATAAAATAGCCGCTGGCCTACGCAACTTAGGTGTAGCAGCGGGTGATCGCGTGGCATTGATGCTCAGCAATGACATTGAAATTGTATTACTGGCCTTAGCGATTAATAAACTGGGCGCTGCCTGGACGCCAATTAATGCTGAATATAAAGGCGACTGGTTGCTCGACAATGTCGTTCGCTGCCGATGCACTGTGCTGATCGTCGATGCTGCGCTGCAATCACGGATTGTTGCGATTCAAGACCAACTTGGCGATGAAAAAATTGTCTTGATCGGCGATACCCAGTCGTCTGATCTCAATCACCCCATTAGCTATCAAAGCTTGTTAGCCTGTGATGAGATCAATGTCGACTTAAGCACTATTGACTACGGTGACACCTGCTCCATTTTGTGGACCTCAGGCACTACAGGAAAATCTAAGGGGGTTATGCAAAGCCATAACTGCTGGATACGCGCTATTATATACGGTGCGAGCAAGCAATATGATTCAGTTGCGGGTGATGTCATCTACAACACCTTACCGATGTATCATTCTGCGGCTTGGATAACGGGTATTTACCGCGCATTAATCGAAGGCATTCCCTGCGTTATTGAACAGAAGTTTTCCGTCACCACCTTTTGGGATCGAATCAGCCAGTTCAAAGCCACACAAAGCTTTGTCTTAGGCGCAATGGGGGTGTTTTTATTGAATGCCCCCGAAAAAGATAGCGACGCTAACAATACCCTGAGAATATCAGGGGTTGTACCGCTCTCCCCTGAACAACGCGCCCGCTTTGAAGAGCGATTTCAAGTCAAAATCACCCGTGGCGGTCTGGGCCAAAGTGAATGCCTGTTAGTCTGCAATCAATTCGGTACGTTTAAAGAGGAACGGAATGACATTCCTCTGCATGCTTTGGGTTATGCGGTTGAGGACAGCGAAGTCTGCTTAATGGACGACAATGGCGTGCCGGTCGACGGCGAACAAATCGGTGAAATTTGTATTCGCCCCTTACAACCTTATGTGGTTCTAAACGGGTATTTTGATAACCCGGAGGCAACAGCAGAAGCATTTTTTGGTGAGTGGTATCGCACCGGTGACCTCGGTCGAAAAGATCCTGACAATGGCGCGCTATTTTTTGTTGATAGAAAGAAAGACGCCATTCGGTTTGCCGGCAGGAATATTTCTACTATGGAAGTCGAAAGCGTCGCAATACGGCATCCGGAAGTTAAAGAAATTGCCGCGTTTGGTATTGCTTCAGCTGAGGTTGAAAGCGAGCATGAATTAAAACTGAACGTGGTTCGCACCGAAGGCTCACAGCTCTCACATGAAGCCTTGGCCGAATTTATTAACGACAATGCACCACACTATTTCGTACCGCGCTACATGGAATTTGTTGATTCACTACCAATGACCCCAACCAGCAAAGTACAAAAATTTAAGCTCCGTGAGGCGGGCGTCAATGCCGCGACTTGGGACGTAAAAACCTCAAACTACCAAGTTAAACGTTAGTTTTCAGCGCCCAATAATAAGCCGCTGGTAGGCACACCTGTGCCAGCCGTCACTAATACGTGCTGCACATTATCGACTTGATTCACCGACTGACCACGAATTTGCCGTACCCCTTCAGCCACACCATTCATGCCATGGATATAGGCCTCACCGAGTTGACCACCGTGCGTGTTAATCGGCAATGAGCCGGTTAACAAATGTTCGCCACTGCGAAGAAAGTCTTTTGCTTCACCACGCTGGCAGAAACCATATTCCTTGTACGTCGTCAAAACCTTTTGGACAAAGAGCGGCATAAACTAAGAGACAGATCGGTTCATCGGGTTAGTTAATGTGTTGTTTATCGTAATGCATCTGTTTACGTAGTGCCAAGGTATTTTGTTTA
>Ga0222715_10005870_pt1 | contig 10425 bp, 9 predicted proteins | sample C33_9DmetaG_FD_165056 | JGI IMG/M metagenome (GOLD analysis project Ga0222715, IMG submission 165056) | Estuarine water microbial communities from San Francisco Bay, California, United States - C33_9D | ecosystem: Environmental > Aquatic > Marine > Unclassified | place: USA: California... | reverse complement strand
TAAGTGGGCTGCAGTTATTTCAGTTTTGTCCCTGCATTAAAGCTCTACTTACTCTATTTTTGCTTTTTCCCATCATGTAATAGATATACGTAGACTTTTTCTTTTTTTGTAATAAATTTATGAATTTTCTTCAATATCTTCTTGAGTTAATTCTTCTCCGTCTTCCATTGCTAATTTGATTTCAGATTCATGTGAAGTTGGAAATGAGCGGTGGTTAATATCAGTACTCATAATCTTTTCTGCTTCTTCTGTCAACATTCTTAGATCTTCAAATATTAAATCTAAATCATGTGCTGCAGACATCTCTAAATCATGAATAAAACCATCTGCCTGTGCAACTTGAATAGCTAACCTTTCTAGCATATCTGCCAAGATGCCTGATTGTGTGCCTAGTACTATATTCGATGCTCTTGGTATGTTCTGTAGCAGATTATATATCTCGCTATTTTCAAGTTCCCATATTTCATGAAATGACTCGCTCTCTAGGTCTAGAAAGATATCAGAACTGGCTGAATTTTCTTCTGCGGTAAGTGAAAAATCTTCAAAATGTGCCAGCTCTATAACTTTTTCCTCCTCCAAGTGAAGATCGTCTGCATTGCCCATATAGGTTGAAACCAAATAAGGCGATAATCTTATTAATTTTTTACAATCGTCAAAACTACTAAAATCAAAATTCATATTTATGTGCCTCGTATATATTTATTATATCAGTTGCTAGGTTACTTTTTATTCCATGTACTAATCTTAATTCTTGATAATCAGTTTTTTTTAAATCTCCTAGACAAAAAAAACCTGCACTAAAGAGTTGTTTTACTGATGACTCTGGAAATCCAAATTCACTCAAAGGAATAAGCATTTTTGGAATTTTTTCATAAGAGATATCTACATTTGGTAGGGTAAAAACTCTATTTTTAAAATTCATTTCCAATAAAGTTTCTTTCGGAATTATAGTCCAATCTTTGTATGCTTCATTGTCATTTCCTAAAAGGTCAATCCAATGTAGTAGTTTGTTGATACAACTCCTGGTTATTTCAGCTACTTTGTATTCTGGAACCTCTATCAAATCACTTACTTCTGAGTAAGTTTTTTTTAACCCACCATCATTTGGAAAAACTGTAAAAAAGATTTCATATTCCAACCTATCAAAAAGTTCAGATAGCGCTGAGAGCATTACAAGTTTTTTTCTTATAACATTTCCCGCAAGTTTATTAATATCGTCATCCTTAAGAAATAGTTTTGCAATCAGAACTTCCAACCCGCTTAGTTGGTTCGTAGTTTTTATTTCTTCTGTAGAAAATGTAATATGATAAAAAGTTTCAAGCCTCTGTTTTTTTTGGAAGTTGTATTGCTCAATTAAACGCTCTCTTTGGTTTTGATCAACTTCTATATCAACTAGTTGGGGATAATCGCTAACGTAAACCTGTATAATTTGACTTAAGTATTCTTTGTTTTCAAATCTTTTTGTAACTTCACTAATCTTTGCTCCTGTTTTCCAGGCAATCTTTTTTATAGTAGAAAGTAGTGATTTTTCCAGTGTTGATGCTATTTCCTCTAACGAAATCTCTTCTTCCCAAAGTTCTATTAGATTTTTATAGTCAGAAGATTTCCATCTATCATTAACGACTGAAACCTCAGCAAAACTAGATTCATAACTCGTATCCTTATAATTCATCTTTATCTAGTGAACTCAACATCGTATTTTTTAATAAAGCGAATGCATCTCCTGCACCTTGATCAAAAAATCCTTTAGGAAAGTCAGTTAACCTATATGATCCATTTGAATCAAGTTCTGCCAATCTGAATGAAGTGTTCCCTTTTAATCGTTCAGCAAAATATATTGCAACTTGTTCCTCTAGTGAATCTTCTGACTCTGAGACTCTTCTACGAACTCTATTTAACAAATGGTCCGAATGAGTCTCAACAATTATCTGAACCCTACTTGACATGGCTAAAATAAAATCACCAAACTTTTGTTGTACACTTGGGTGTAAATGAAGCTCAGGTTGTTCTAGTAAAATAGTGTCTCCCTCTGATGCATTTAGGCAAAGAAGTATGATTGGCGCAAGTTGACTAAAGCCTACTCCCAGTGAATCCATCCTAACTTCTTCCTTCAGCATCATTGGTTTAATCATTCCATATAAGTTGTTGTCTTTAACTTCGTAGTAGGTATCAAAAGATTCAGCAATTTCAAAATAGAGCAGCCAAGAACAAAAAGCTTCTTTGAGTGTTGAATATTCCATTTCTGCATTGGGATAAATGAAGACACTTTGAGTATTTTTAAACTCATGAAAATAATTAAAAAATCGTTCAGCACTCAAGCCAACTGGAGTAGCTTTCTCAAAGTTAACACTCTTCTTTTCATAGTTCTTTAAATCTCTTAATGGACCAAGATACTTTACTGAATCAAGAGTGTGTTTTCTAAAAGACTCTAATTTAAGTTCTATATCTTCCGGAAGGGGTGCTTTTGAGGAAAATAGTGGTTGATCTGTTGAAAACTTCAAAGAATTTATTGTTGGTCTTAAATCTTTTTTTTGAAAAATATAGTCATCTTGATATTTAAATTTATCAGAAAAATCTGAAATTTTATCATTAATGTCTTTTAAAGACGAATTTAGACTTGAAGCAATTCTTTCCGAAAGTTGGTTATAAAATACCCTATCTATTACATTTACAAAAACTTCCTTAGAAATTTCATAGTTATTTATTATTGCAGACAGCTCTGAAAGAATTAATCTATCACAATCACCTCTTTCTGAGGGAGAGTTAGAAAAGCTAAAATTTTCACCATCTATATCTGTAGAAGTTACAAGAATTATCAAATCGTTGAAAAGTTCCATTATTGAGGTTTCATAGTCCTTTTCAGCATTTTCTAAATTTTTGTTTAATGCTTCGATGCTTAGGCTTGATTTTTCATAATTCATAGTTTCAGCTTTTGCTTGTAAAAGAGAATCTAAACTTTTGTGCATTTCAAAATTTTGTAGATAGGGAAGGTCTAGAAGATTTTCCCATTTATTGAAAAATTCCCAAGTGTATGTATTGTCAATTATTCTAATTTCAAATAAATCAGCAAATGCATTTAATAGAAATTCAAATAAATCTTCCTCTTCAATAACAGGATTAGAGTCACTGTCTACATCAAAACCTACATCTATATAGCCATCTCCGTCTACCTCTGGACTTTCATCTGGGTTTTGAACCCACCCATCTTCACTGCTTCGAAAATCGTCTCCATACTCCTCGAGAGAAAGTTCAGAATAAAGCTGCGAAAGACTTCCTTTATTCGCAATTCCTGAAAACACTTTAACAAATGCAGTAGCTATGTAGTCAAAATATTCATAACTATGATTAACTCTTTCTGGAATTCCTCCTTGAAAAAATGTACCATCATATATATTTTCCACTTCTATTTCTGAATACTTTTCAATTGATTTATCAGAAACATTTAATTTTTGAGTTTTTGTTAAATCTGTCATACGATGCTTATTTTCAGTTTTTGTTAAATCTTTCAAAATAGACATAGGTGGTAGTGCATATTCATAATCTGATTTAAGTTGAGTTATTGGAAATTGTTTATAGAACTTCTTAAAGGTATATCCACACCTCCAATCATTTCTTATTCCCTGACCACGTTCTTCATCTATTTCATCTTCAGTATTGTTATAGAACTGAATATTTCTTGTAAATAAGTCTGAATCTACTTTTGGTATTGAAAAAGTTGAGTTTTCAAAGCTAAAATTTTCGATTTCGTAGGAAATATCATACTTTGTTTGCTTTTCTTCACTATTTGTATCTTTATCATTAAGATCCGTGTCGGTAGTTAATTGATTTAATAACTTAAACCACGATGCTCCTGAAGTGTTTGTAAATAATCGAAAATCTATTTTTTTAGTATGAAGTTCTTTTCCATTATGTTTGTTTACGTTCACAAAACCATCGTTAACTTCAGTTATGAGTTCTGAATTATCGGGCTCCATCTTTAGGGAAATATTAAGTAATTGATTGATGTCATTTGTCATAGGTTTGCGAACTATGTCAATATCTACTCTTATTTCTTCAGTGTCAGTGTTCAAGTTTTTTAAATTTGAGTATTCACCAAGTTGAACGAGAGGACCATTTAGATCTATATTCGTTGAACCTCTTCCAGATTCGGTGGTATCGTCAAATATTTGTTTTAAAAATAAGATTACATTCAATAATGTACTTTTTCCGGATGAATTTTCACCACAGATAATTGTTAATGGAGCTAGATTAACGATCTGTGCATTTTCATCCGAAGAGACTGATCTAAAGTTTGATATTTTAATTTTGGCGATTCCACCATTTTTATATAAATTAGAATTTCTAAATTCTTTCATGCTACAAGTACGCTCTCCATAAGATCTAAGTTAAGATGTATTGTTTGAATATTTTCATTGTCTTTTTGTATCAATAATTCTTCTAATTTTGCACCTTTATCATGAGCCATTAAGAGTTGCCTTGTGAGTAAATCTCTGTATTCTGGTTGTTCAAAGTTGCTATAAAGTGAATCTAAAATATTTGAACTTTCAGAATCGTTTAAAGTTAAGAGAGCTACTAAATTATCTGGAGTACCAGAAAAAATAACTTCCATAGCCTCTGTCCCTAAATCGTTAACGATACTTAGATTGTGTAACATTATTGAATATCGCCTATCACTATGAAAAATTATTTCATTACCCACTTCAAAACGAATTTCAACAAGCTGTTTAGATTCTTTTCGTAAGTTTTTAATTTGTTCCAATGCAAAATCATCTATTTCACCAATATGATTTTTTAAAAATAAAGCGTCATCGAGAACAGGGAAGATCATATTTGCATGAGCGGTAATCGAATATTCAAGGTTTGTATGACTTGTTGGAATTATCATATCAGCATCACTTATTAAATCTAATTCCGTAGATGCAAGAACCAGTTCGTAAGAGTAGTTTTTTTCTATTTCTCTATAAACTATTCCTAATCTTGGACTGTATATTTCATCTCGAGTTTCAAGAGTTAGTATTTGTTTTTGTTTTAAATTTTTATTCATTACCTCTATTAATATACGCAGACTTTATAAGTTTTTTTAAAAAAATTTCAATTTTTATACAATTGAGTGTTTTAAAAAACTACTGATTGTCAGCATTAATTTCTCTCCTTCTTCCATTTCAATTTTATTTTCACTAAAAAATTCTGAAATATTCTTCTTTGACTCACTTGCAAGCTTATATGTCATATTTTCACCTATATCTAGTAACTCCTGAACTTGGTCTCTAGACTTGTATCCAAATAGTAACTCTGTAATTATATAATCATTATCACTCAGGGAATCTAAATATTCTTTAGCCAAATATTCAATATCTAGTAAAGAAGTTTCTAAGTTTTCTTTATTTTGAGGGACATAGTTCCCACCTGTTTTGAAACGACCTATGTCCTCACCAGCTGAACCTTGTGGTTCTTCATCTTTCGTGCGTGACATCGAAGAAAGTTGATCCGGATTGTTAATTAGCCAGTCTCGTACCTTATCTTTTACATAGCTGAATACCTCTTGGAAAGATGTTTCTAAATTCCTATCAACACAGTGAGCAAGAAGCAAAATTTTTTTTATAGCCTTTGTTGTGTATATATTTTCAGTTCCATACCAAGGGGTTACACTGTTGACAGCTTTACGAATGGTCTCTAGATTTTCTAAGGCATCACATGCCTTGGGATTTTTAAGTGAATATAGTTTAGATGAATCCTGGTAATTAAATTCTTCCGAATTAAGTATTGTTTTAAAACGAGTGTATAAATTTTGTGAAAGATCTTTATAAGAGGATTGTCTTGACTCATCAATAATAGCATTTCTGATTTCAGTCATGAACCCAGCACCAATGCCCCCTTTTTGCTCAACTGTCATTTTTAAGTCACTGTATCTATCTAGAACGGATTTAAATCCAAAAGTGGTTTTTTGATTATTAGTTTTTTTTAAAAATCTCCTTAATAATGCTGTCTGAATACCAAAAAGACATTTCTGATTAATTAATATATTTCCTAATCTTATCCCTGAATCTTCTTCATCAAATTCTGAAAAACCTTCAAGATTAATCTTATTGTTTTTTAAGTATTTGTAAGTCAGCATTACAACAACGTGATATAAAGGAGAATCAACAGTCATTTCTATAGTATTATTTTCTATTAAATAATTTTCTTCAAGATCTTTTTTTAGTACATCGACTGTATATTTTTCAATATCTCTGATGCTTGGCAGTTGTTGCGTGATTATGGCTTCTTCGTTCAAAATACTTTTATCTCTTTCAATATATTTTGATCTGGCTCAATACAGATCTTATCTTTTAAACGAGGTTTATTTGATATTCTGTAGTTAACAATATTACCTTTTACATTGATGTTACAGTTATGAATTTCTGAGTGGTCTGGATGCTCGAGGATAACTTTATGTTGTGATATGCTTGCATGTTCCTTTTCGCTTGATCTTGGCCATGCATCATATACTTCGGAATTTCCAATTTTGCCTTCCATGTCAAAGATCCACGGCCTTCTTTTTGTTCTTAATCCAAGTTTTCTATCAATTCTAGGGTCGCTCATTAATTGGACAACAGATTCATTATCGGTAACCTTAATTTCAACTGCTAGGTGTTTAATTTCTTCAGCAATAGCTATCGCAGTAGACTTATTTGTTGTTTGAAGTAATATGCCATTTGGATCTAGCAACAAAACTCTGTCAAACGATATATATTCGTTAACTTTCATTTGAAAATACTCATAACTTACTTTCGATTTAGGCTCTGAGTAAAAATACCATACGGGAGACGTTTCAGATTCGGAAGTATATGAAATTTCTTTGAATTTATCATTATCCATTTTGTCTTCCTTAGAAAAAAAAACTAATTTTGTTCTTCTTTTAATAATAAATCTAACGGGATCTTGTCAATGTTGTCAATTAATCCATTAACCATTTTTTCGTATAGTTCATTTTTTGTTTCTAAAATTTCTAAAAGTCTTTGTTCAATTGTATCTATACAATATAAATTATATATGTAGACTAATCTTTTTTGACCCAGTCGATTAACTCTATCTCTTGCTTGATTGTTTGATGATGGGTTCCACCATCGATTCAGAAAAATAACATTATTTGCTTCAGTCAAGTTAAGACCTTCGGAGGCAACCCTCGACGATGCAAGCAATATATCAGTATTGGCGTATTTAAAATTTTCCACATTTTGCTCTCTATCTTCTATAGAGTTTGTTCCTAAAATGGTTGTAAATTGGATTTTTTGACTGATTAATAAATTTTCTAGTGCTTTCAGAGGAGCTAAATAATAAGAAAAAACTATCACTTTTTCTTTCTTGGCTAATATATCCTTGATTAATTCATAAGCTTTTAAAACTTTTGCACTCTCAGTGAAATCTTCCCCTCCGTCACATATTTCTCTCATTTTTGAGAGGAAAGAAAAGTGACTACCCTCTCGTTCTATAATCTTTTGGCGTGAATTCAAAGTATTTATATACTCTTCGTTCTGTTTTTTAGTTAATTTCACAGGAACATCTTTTTCAAAAACTTCTGGTAGCTCATCTAATACTTGACTCTTTACTCTTCTTAAAATAAATGGCTTTATTTCTTCTTTTATCATCAAAGGACTTCTTTTCTTATCATTAGCTGAAAATAGTCCAGGAGCTACAAATTCAGATAGATTGATGATGTCATCAATATTATTTTCCACAGGGGTTCCCGTTAATGCCCAGAATCGATCTGTTTTGATAGTTTTAAAGCTTTTAGAAATTTGAGATGTAAACTTTCGTACCTTATGTACCTCGTCTGCAACCAACAGATCAAATCCTATTTTTTGGAATAAATCTGTTCCAGCTCTAAGATTTTCATAATTTGTGATCAAAATATCAGAATTAGATGCAGCTTTGATGATCTCCATATTAGTTGTTTTTGCTAAAATTCTAGAGAATGTTATTCCTGGAGACCATTTTGTTAATTCGTCTTCCCAGTTTTGCATTAAAGAAATAGGACAGACTATGAGAACAGTTTTCAGAACTTTTTTTTCCATTAGTACTTGAATTGCTTTAATAATCTGTAGGGTCTTTCCAAGACCCATATCATCAGCTAGTATTCCACGTTTATTTTTTAATAGCCAGTTTACACCTTCTAATTGATAAGATCTGAGGACACTTAATTCAACACTTGTATCACCAATACTTGTATCACCAACACTTGCTGCTGAGATTATTTCTTTATGATTGATTTTCTGACCTTTAGTGCTTCATTCCATTTTTCTTCAATAAGTTCTGGAGTTGGTCTCCAGAGAACTAGTTGATTTTCCCACTCATCTCTCCATAACTTAATAAGCTTCTCATCTGTGCCAAATTCACCATGAAGAAAATCAAGCATATCAGCTACATTAGTTTCAGCAGCTGTCACCCCATATATTGACCAAACCAAATCTGGTTCTATGACTTTTGTCATTCCTAATTTATTAGGAAATTTAGGTCTTTGTCTAATTACATAGCCAAACCAAGGACCTGCAAATAAGTCAAAATTAATATGCTTAAGATTTTTTAATGCATCGGTGACCATTTTTTTAGTGATTTCTTTTCCTTCACTATTTTTTTGCAGTCTTTTTGCTAGAAATCTTGCAAGACCTTTCTGTCCAACAGGCCAAAAAAGTAGATGATCCATTACATTATTTGCTTTCTGTCCTTTTTCATTGTTCCTAGCTTCAGGTGGAAGATGAATTTTCATAAGACTTCTATCTGAAGTTGACCATTCTTCTATAGATTCAATCATTCCTTCCCAGATGATCTTAATCTCTTCGTAATGAGCATCAACAACTGCAGGATGGGGGGCAAAGTTAAAAAAAGTATTATTTGGGGAATCAGGATGCTTCTTTGGCTCAGTTTCGTGAAACCAAGGACACTGTATCTTATCAGACACTTTTACTCTACAATTTATTTCTTTCAAAAATATTTTATTTATTTCATAAATTGTTGAAATAGTTGTTAGATAAGGAGATTTTTCACTTAGTTGCGCCTTTTCAAGATCTACTGAAAGATTTTTACCATCGCTGTCTGGTTGACTAAATAGAGCAAGGTCTCCTATTAATCTACGTGTATGCACTGCAGAGATATCATCTTCATCCATTATTATATTTTCAACAGGTGTTGTTGGTTTTGCATGTCTGTTAAGAGCTGTAAAGATTCTTCTTAATCTTTTTCTAAACTCTTCTTTCTTAAGTCCCTCTCCACTTATTAGCAACACGCTAACTTCATCATCCTTTAGGCCGGGGGGAGGGGTTAATTTTTTCTTTCCACCATCACCAATTATTAAATGTTTAAGACTTTCCAATCTATGTTGCCCGTCAAGTACAAAGAAATCTTGTGTTCCATCAACTGTAAAAACTCCGAAGTCGCTATCCGCTAATTTTTTTGCATAAGCGTTTGTTGAAGTGAATTCTAATGTATCCCACATGGGATCTCCCCCAAATGTGGCAATAACGAAACTTCCTAAAAATCTTTCACCATATTCATGTGCTGAACTTAAATATTTTGCAATTGCTCCAGTTGATCTATTTTCTTTCCAGTTTCTTTGAATTCTTTTAGCCAATTCAGGATTGCCTTCAAGATCTTCTGCTTTAACTAGAAAACCTACAAGTTCTGAGGCTTTCATTTTGATCATGTAATAGGTTAATTCGTTTCCTTCTTCACCCATTTTTGCTCTTATCCCAGCAAATACATTTATAGCCATTTATTTCTCCTTTAATCTAATTATATACAGTTTCTTCTCGCAAGTATGAAGGTGTTTGTGCTCGAATGTTTGCAGTTGGACCAAATGCAATCATAAATTCTGACTCTAAATCGTATAACAACTGTTCAATTGAGTCTCTGTCCGAAAAATCACCAACTTCGGCAAAAACAAAGTCAAGTTCATCTACTTCCCAAGTTCTAACCAATCTTCTTACTCCTACTAACTCTCCTTTGCAGTGACTTTTGAATCTAGAGTTTAAGTTTGAGTTACTGATCCCAACATATAAAGGTGTTTTAAAATCAAAATACTCTCCAGGTATGTTTACAGGTGTTTTACCAACTATTAGATACACTCCTTTCTTTGCTGGAATTAAGTTGCTCAGTGTTTTTTTTAAAGGGATACTTTTCCAATCTAGGTCGAGTTTATTAAGGCTTTCAGAGAGTTGAAGCCAACTTCCTCTCTCTAAAGACCAACCATTTTGTCCTGTAACTTTATAATGTTGTCTTGTTATATCTTTCATCGTGTACAAGTACCAGGGCTTGTACATTTATAAGTGGGCTGCAGTTATTTCAGTTTTGTCCCTGCATTAAAGCTCTACTTACTCTATTTTTGCTTTTTCCCATCATGTAATAGATATACGTAGACTTTTTCTTTTTTTGTAATAAATTTATGAATTT
>Ga0222715_10005869_pt1 | contig 10425 bp, 5 predicted proteins | sample C33_9DmetaG_FD_165056 | JGI IMG/M metagenome (GOLD analysis project Ga0222715, IMG submission 165056) | Estuarine water microbial communities from San Francisco Bay, California, United States - C33_9D | ecosystem: Environmental > Aquatic > Marine > Unclassified | place: USA: California... | reverse complement strand
AATACCGCGACCTTTTCTGCGGTAAATGGGTCAACGACAATTACGGTTACAGACGCGGGTAACGGAGTAATCTTAGGCGATTCAGTGACGTTTAGCGGAGCTTCTGGATTAGGCGGAAATATAACCGCGGACATCTTGAACCAAGAGTACTTAGTTGCAAGTGTTGTAGACCCAAACAACTACACCATTGAAGCCTCGGTGAGTGCGAATGCTTCTGATACCGGCAACGGCGGCGGTTCCGTAATAGCTGAGTATCAGATTAACATTGGAATCAACACCGTTGTTCCGGGCACTGGCTGGGGTGCTGGAACGTATAGCCGCGGGACGTGGGGCTCCGCTGCAACAACGGTTGCAGGCGGCGGCTCTCTTCGTCTGTGGCGTCAAGACAACTTTGGTGACGACCTCTTATTCAATATCCGGGACGGCGCGATTTATTACTGGGACAAGTCCCTTTCTCTTTCGAGCCGGGGTGTTGATCTCACATCGCTAAGTTCTAGCGCCCCCTCTGTGGCTCGCCAGATTATGGTGTCCGACCGAGACAGGCATGTCCTCGCTTTTGGTTGCAACCCTTTTGGAAGCTCCACGCAAGACAAGCTGCTCATTAGGTTCTCGGACCAAGAATCCCTGACCGATTGGGAGCCCACGGCAACAAACACCGCTGGCGATCTTCTCGTCGGCGTGGGCTCGGAAATCATCGCTGCCGTTGAAACACGCCGTGAGATCATTGTCATAACGGACGAGTCCGTTCATTCGGTACAGTTTATCGGGCCTCCCTTTACCTTTGGTATAAATCAGGTTTCAACGGGAATAACCATTGTGGGGCCGAATGCCGCCGTGGCTGTTAACGACTTGATCTTCTGGATGGGCCGTAACCGCTTTTACGTTTACGACGGTCAAGTTAATGTTCTTCCCTGCACCGTTCGAGACACCGTTTTCGACGACTTTGACTTGACGCAAGGCGAAAAGACATATGCCGCGGTAAACTCAGAATTTGGTGAGGTTACGTGGTTTTACTCGTCAAACGGCGCTTCTGTTAACGACAAATACGTGACATACAACTTTGTCGAAAAGGTCTGGTATTACGGCACAATATCGCGAACTGCGTGGATTGACCGTGGCATTAAAGATTACCCTGTGGGTGCTGCCCCGAACGGTTATCTCTACAACCACGAGAACGGCCTTGACGACGACGGCAGCCCGATGACCGCGTATATTGAATCGAGCCCCATCGAAATACAGGATGGCGAGTCGTTTGCGCTTATACGTAGGCTTATCCCGGACATCAGCTTCTTGGACTCGGCTAGCGGCGCGGCAAAAGAAGCTACTTTTACCCTAAAGGCAGAAGACTTCCCCGGTACCGGGTATACTCGCAGCTACGCCTCGACCGTAACAGATTCCGACACGCAGGACTTTGTCCGGCTTCGGGGTCGGGCGGTTGGGCTTCGGGTCGAGTCAACAAACCTGAACATGACGTGGCGGCTAGGCTCTCCGCGTATTGATATTAGGCAGGACGGTCGCCGATGAGCGGTCGGAACCTTACACCCCCGTTTTTTGCTTCTCCTCCGGGAGAATACCAGCAGGTTTATTTTGCTGACCTCGTACGGGCCTTTTCTTTGTACGTGTTTCAGCAACAGCAGGCGGGGGAAGGCCGGAACACTTTTACGGTGTTTACAGACCTGACGACAAATGACGTGGGCTTAGAGCCCGGCTCAGTCTTTGAGGTTGACGGCTTTCTAAAGGTCTCTCGCCTCTCCAACCCGCACCCGGCAGGCTCGTCGGCCACGAGCAGCGTAGGATCAGTAACGGTGGTAACCCCATGAGCAAAATTGTAATGCCTGACGGAAGCGAATGGCTTCCCTCAACCAGCAAAGAGCACATTAAATGCGCTTCCTGCGATAACCTCGTAGACACCCCGGAAGAGGTGGCGAGTTTTCCTGACGGAAATTGCCCGGATTGCGGTAATTCTTGGACTGGAACAGAGGCTCGCGGTACTGTAATATATGTGACAATGCCGCAGGCGATTAGTGGCGAAACGTGAGAACAGATATGTCGGCTAACCTTGCATACCGGCCCACGGGCCTCCAAAGCCTCGCTCTTGACGAAGATGATATCCGCGCATACGAGGAGTCCGTTGGTGATGTAGGCGGAATCGCGGACCTCGGAGCCATGCGGGAGCGATTGGAGAAGCTTGGCCGCTTTGGCGACGACACGTTAGCCCACGTTGAGACAGGCGAACTTATTGTACCAAAGCCTCTTCTCGACAAAATGCCGGAGCTAAAAGAGTCGATCCTCGGGCACCTCCGGGAAATGGGCGTAGAAGACCCGGAGCGGTATATTGTCGGCAGCATAGACAACTCAATCAACCCAGTGACGGGGTCGCCGGAGTTTTTCTTCAAGAAAATTTTTCGGGGCATATCGAAAGCCGTCAAGAGCGTCGGTAAATTCCTCAAGAAGGCCGCCCCGACTATCATTAAGATTGCGGGCACGGCTATTCTTGCAAGCACGGGAGTAGGTCTTCCGTATGCTGCGGCGATTGCAAGCGGTATTGGAACACTTGCTGGTGGCGGCAGTATAGGAGACGCCTTAAAATCGGCGGCTATCGGCGGAGTTACGGGCTATTTGGCGGGACCGCTTGGGGAAGTCGCCTCGAACGCGCTTGGTGGTGCGGCTCAGGCGGCAGTTGCCGGAGGTGACGCAGGCGACATCTTGAAGGGCGCGGCTCTTGGCGGCGCGGGCGCAGCGGCGGGCAAACTTTTAACCCCCTCACTTAGCGACACCGCCCTTGGTAGGACGCTGGGCATGAAGCCCGGCACGTCTCTCAGCGAAGACCTGTCAAAAACCGGAGAATTTTTCGGTGTTTCTGACGCGGCGGCTGCGGGCACCGGCGCTGGAATGGGTATCGACACTACTTCTTCATCGCCCGCAGCAGACCTTTCTCCCGGCTACGGCCCCGGAGCGGTGGACCTTTCTCCCGGATACGGGCCCGGCACACCCGCACTCACTGCGGCAGACGTTTCTCCCGGATACGGGCCCGGTGCGCCAACCTACGAATTTACAGACGCTGACTTGGGGGGCACCGGCGTTCCTGCGACCGTGACGCCCGGTCCCTTTGAAAAGCTTGCCTCCGACCTCGGTGTCTCTGAGACCTATAGGTCGGTATCCGGTGCTTTTGACGATCCGGTCAAAACTTTCTTTACCGGGGAAGAAAGTGTGACTGCGGCGTCTCCCGAGGTCGTTGACGCGGTTAATACCGCAAAGGTTGCGGAGCTTCGGGAGCTTGGCCATACGCCAGAGTCTTTAAAGAAGCTCCCTGTTGAGAGGCAGATACTGGTACGTAACCGGCTGGACGCAGTGGGGGCGGCGGCACAGAAGGCTGCGCTTGCAAACCAGCCCAGCTTCCTTGCTCGCAATCCGTACCTCGCCACCGTCCCGCTTGTGGCGGCACCATTCGTCATGGGCCCGCTAATGAAAACCCCTCCGATGGAGAAGCCCGACGTGCTGTCTGACCAGCGAGCGGCGGGGCCGTCCGACGCGGATATCAAAAAGTACCGTTTTGACAGGGAATCCCTGTTCCCGGGCGTTACGCCCGCCGCGGAACGCCGGACGATGGTTGCCACAGGCCCCACGTCTTATGGCTATTCTCAATACCTTCGCCAGCAGAATCCGGAACTCTTCGCCGCAGACGGCGGAGGGGTTTTCCCTCGCCGGACAGGCGGTATCATGCCCGACGAGGGCATCCCCGGCAAAGATAGCGTCAAGGCCCTTGTGATGCCGGGTGAGTTTATCTTTACAACAGACGCCGTAAGGGGTGCTGGTAACGGGAACTTACGTCAGGGAATAAACAACATGTACAACGTAATGCGGAACCTTGAGGCCCGCGGCAAGAGGATGGCATAATGGCTGAACCTCAAATTACCGAGCAAATCGTCCGGGAAGCCCCGGACATTGAAGCGATTAAGATTGCGCTTCTTAAAGATGCTCAAGAACTTGCCAAAACCCCTGTCTCGCTCTCCGACTACCAAGTAGCGGGGCTCTCGGACCTTCAGAGGGTTGCTATGGCCCGCGGAGAATCGGGCATCGGCGCGTACGAGCCGTACGTTCAGACAGGGACCGGCCTCCTTGGCGAGGCCGCGGACCCTACTCGTGCAGCTTACGGTGCCGCTTCGCCTTATATCACGGGCGGTATCCAAGGTGGTCAGGCGCTGATGCAGCAGGGCGCTCAGGGGCTGACACCGGAGATGGTTCAGGGCTACATGAACCCGTTTCAGCAGGCCATCGCCGCGGAAATTAACAGGTCTTACGACATCGCCGCTAATCAGGCGGGGGCGCAGGCCGCTGGCGCAGGAGCTTTCGGCGGGTCTCGTGGTGAGATAGCCCAGCAGGAGATTAACCGCAATCGGGCATCGGCCCTTGCACAAGCTCAGGCTCAGGCTTTTCTCAACGCTCAAAACCAAGCGGCGGCGGAACGTCAGCGGCAGATGGCTGCGGGTCAGGGCATCGGCAGCCTCGGTCTCAGCGGCGGTCAGACGCTGGGTCAGCTTGGTCTGGCTCAGGGAGAAGCGCTCAGCAACCTTGGTATTCGTCAGGCCGGTCTCGGCGAAGCGTTGCAGGGTTTGGGTCAAAAAGAAACCACGTTCGGCTTCGACCTCGGCGAACGCCAGCGGTTGCTCGACCAGATGACTCTAGACGCGGCCCGCAAGAGCGAGGTAGAACAGGCCTACGAGCCGTATCAGCGGCTTGGCTTCTTGAGCGACATTTACAAAGGTGCGCCTTCGACACAGATGTCGCTTACCGGGGCTTCGGTGCCAACGGCGTCGCCTTTCCAGCAACTCGTCGGCGGCCTCACGGCTGTTGGCTCTACCGCAGCGGCGGCTAACAAAGCAGGATTGTTCGGATGATGAATAGAGATGTAATGGGCCGCCAGATGTTTGCCAACGGCGGCGTCGCTCGCCCGCGGATTACGGACCCGTATATCCTTGAGACGCTCCAGAAGCTGGAAGACGCCATGCGTCAGGGCGATGCGGAGGTCGCGGCCTATATGAAGACGCAAAACCTCCGTGATTTTAGGGAAATCGCTGCGGCCTACCCGCAGGCCGCGCCGATCATCAATCGGGGCATCGCCGTCCTCCAGTCGCAGGCGGCTCCGTCTTTGCGCCAGCCGATGGCTCCCGAGATGGGTAAGTCTCTTAGCGATCTAATGACCCCGGCTCCTGACGGCTCCATGGACTACTATGCTACGGGACCTTTTGGGTACGAGGACGCGCCGGAAGCGCAGGAAGCTCCGGAGGGTTTCACCGAGAGGGACGTGGAAAGGTTCCGAGAAGATTATGATCGCTATCGGAAGAACGAGCAGGGCGACCAGATGCGGATTCCCGGGCCCCCGCCCGGCGTCATGGAAGAAATGCCTGAAGCCCCGCCGTACGTGCCGATGGCGCTGGGCGGCGAGCCGATGGCCGCGGCCATGGAAGCGGGTGCCATGCCTGCCGAACCGATGGCCGCGATGGGCGCACCGATGCCCGCGGACCTCGGGCCTGCTGGCGCGGAGGGGATTGCCTCTCAGATGGACCCGAACGTGGTAGCCGTCATGCAGGGCATGTCCCGCAACTTTGGCGACCCTGAGCAGGCTGGCTCCCTTGAAGAGATGATGGACATGGTCCGTGGGGACACGGCCTCCGAAGAGGAGCGACGCACTGAGCTTGCGGGAGTGGTCGGGCCGGAGGACGCTCAGCAGACGCCTGACTCGGTTTTGGCTCTGGTGCAGCCGCTCATGCTCCTGATGCAGGCCGAAGGGGCGACCGAGACAGATACCGGTGGCATTGGTCCCATGGCACAGGAAGCCATGAACGTCCCTGTATCGGGCGACATGGCCGGTGGCATAATGCAGATGGCAGCCGCAGCTCCCGCTCCGGAAGGAGGGGTGCCCCCTGTAAATTTTAACCGAGGCGGCGAGGTCCGCCGCTACGAAGACGGAAAGGTTGTCCTTCCTAACTATAGTCAGGTTGTAGCCGGGAAGATGCCAACTGTTGCGTCTCCGACGTTAAAGGGCGCTGTGGCTGCTCCGAAGATGACCGACTTTGCGGCAACATATAAACCCAAGCGCACCCTTGAAGAAGCATATCAGCAAAGGCTGCCGCTGCTTCAACAGATAACCGGCGGTGGCGGTAAAGACGCCGCTGGGGTGCAGTTCTTAGCTGACCTAGCAAAAGCGGGAGCTGATTTTGCACAGCCCGGTAAACCGGGTCAGTCCGTTCTTTCCCAGCTTGCAGCCTCGATAGCGGGCTCCGGCATTGCTGAAAATGCCGCGAAGCTTGCCGCCAGCCGAGAAGCAACCGAACAAGCTCTTAAAATGAGAGCCTTTGAGGGCGCGGAAAAAGAACTGGATGCGGAGGAGGCAGCGCGGCGCACCAGCGAATTAACGCGAAACACCATGTTTAATCAGGGTGTGATGGCGCTTACTGAACGGCGGCAAAAAGTCGTTGATATGGATAACGCCTTTGAGCAGAACAAGGCGTTGAACGAGCAAAAGTCGGCTCTTGACCAACTACAGGCGCAGTACAATGCGGGTATAGGCTTCATGTCTCAGGCCCAGCTTCTTCAGATGAAGGACAAGCTGGACACGGAACGATTGAGGCTGAATCAGGCTTTTGAGAAAAACAAAATAGAATTGGCGCATCAGCAGAACATTGAGCGAATGGGTCTGGCTCAAGAATATGACCTTGAAAAGCTCGACACATCTACCGCCGCTCAGGTCACCTTGCAGAATGAACGCATCGCTTCTGCCGAAAAAATTGCAGCTAACAAGCTGGAGCAGGACAAGCTTACCGCCGCAGCAAGGAATGCCGACGCGAAAAGAAAACGCGAGATTGAAGAGAGGTTGGCGAAGGTCAAAGAAGAGGAACTTTCAATCAAGCGGCATGCCGCAAAGCTGAAGGAAATATCGGACAAGGCCGCGCAGTATGAAAAGCCCGGGGCTTATGTTCCGGCTCTACTGAACCAAGAAGTTGAGTTTAAAGAGGTGGTGCCCGCCGCTAGTGATCTGGACGCGCCTTCAGAAAAGACGGTTAAAGCACCGTTTTACAAGGCTTGGTCCGAGGGCCGCGTTCCTCCGAACGACCCAACAGCCCGGCAGATCGCCACGATGATGGAAAATGCATCAAACGCCGAAACTGTTTACGGGGGCCCTGACGTAGGCTTTGTGAAGAAGCCCCCTGTTCGGTATAGCCCGGAGCTCAACAGAGCTATCGTCAAGAGGTCTGAGCTGCCGAACAGCGACATAAGCGAGAGGGTCGCAAACAACGCGTTGGTTCAGTTGGCTTCCGGGGATAAGAAGGCCTTAAACGCGATTCTCGACAAAATGAGCCGCACAACTAAATCTCTATTCGACGGCATAGCTAAAATAGACGGAGAGCCCGTGAGCGTAACAATAAGCAAAGGGGCGAAGGACTTGGTAGATGCCATGGGCGCAGCCGGGCTGATTGAAAGGACGTTTAACTCCGCGTCGAGGTTTGTGGGCAGAGACGTGACGAGCGGCGCTGACCGCGGCGCGTACCTAGCCCGTCGGATTTTTGTCGATGGTCTACAGGCTTCGCTTGCTGCACTTCCCGGAAAAGAAAACGTCAAGATTCAGGAACTTTTGGAATCAGTCATTCCCGGAGACATGCTGGCTAATAAGTCACCCTCGGCGTTTTACGAAAAGTCTGCCACTTATCTAGGGTCCCTTGAGGCGGGCATTGACCGGCTCGAAAAGGCTGCAAGTTCCCCCACCATCTCGTCGGAGGACTTGGAGAAACACCTAATGGCGCTTAACGAACTTTACTCTACGAGAAACGGTGTTGTCGCTCTTAGGAAAGAGCTTGATCTACAGCACAACATTACCGGAAGGTAAGCGGCATGGCTGACGAACCGATTGTATTGACCCCGTGGAATCCCAATTGGACGGAACCTTCGGCACCCAACATTTCCGGTTCCCCCGGGGACCAGTATGATGCACAGGGCAGGCTTATGGTCACTATACGCCCGCCAAGAGACGAAGAAAAAGAACCGGACGTAGACGTTGCTTTTACTGAGGCTGATTTCGGGGGCACGTCCGGGGGGTTCACCGCTATTAAGTTTGGCGAAGATGAAATAAACGACACCTTCGAGCGGTGGGGTGCCTCCACGCCTGCCGTCCTTGCCCATAGAGTCGTGGACGACATCTTGGCGCAAGAAGGCACTGAAGGCTTAATGACGGTAGAGAGCCTTCAAGACGGCACCGCGCCATACTTCGACCTGAACCCTGCAACAAGGGACCTTAGACCCGACCAGCGCAAACTTGGTTTTAGCGATATTGTTCGGGAATTTTCCAACGCGGAAGACAGAAGTTTCTTTGAACAGTTGGCCTTAGAAGCGCCTCGCGTGGCGGCGGCTTGGACTGGCGCTACGGTAGGAGCGAAAACAACGGCTCCTTTAGCTAAAAAGGTTGCTAAGGTTCCCGTCGTCGGTCCTTACGCGGCTCCTGTTGTGTTAGGTGCCGGTACGCTCACCGGAATGATGTACGGTTCCGAAGTTTTTGGTGGTGTTCTGAAAGACCAAATTTTTGGGGAGGTTTCTCCTTACACGCCTCGGTCGCGTATCAATGTTGTTCTGGGAGAGGAAGCGGCAAACGTCCTAGAAGGGATTGGAGGCCTAGAGCTTTTAAAGCGTTCTCTCGCCAAAAAGGCCCGCAGAGCAGCCGGAGCCGGAGCCGTTAACGTGCCGACCTCGGGATATAACCCCGACGTGGGGCTTGCTGGCGTTGCCATGATGAAGGGTATCAATGACATTGCCACCAATCCCAACATCCCGACAAGCCTGAAGTTCTTGCGGGGGTTTGAGAACATAATTGGAAAAACCGCGGCGACGGCGGCTCAAAAGCCCGCGCTGACTTACGGCACAGAAGCGGCTTTAGGGGCGACTAGTCTTGGTGGCGCGGCCTATGCAGAAGAGACGGACCCCGGAGATACCACTCGCCGAGCAATCTACGCTACGGGCGCACCCATAGCCGCATCAGCGCTCTACGCCGTAAGCCCGTCTCGCCTGATTCTGTCACGAGCTTATCAAGCCTTGACGCCTGTCGTCGGCAAAAAAGCAGCGGTGCGGACAGAGCTTGACCGAGCGGTGCCGCAATACGAGGCGGCAAGAGCACAAGACCCTGACGCTAAGCCGGAGGACTTCAACCTTAGAGAGGCGGCGGGCGGTACGTACGAGTTGATCGAAGCGCCGGGGCTTATAAAACGCTTGGCAAATGTCCCACGAAGCATTGCCGCTCGTCGGGAGCAACAGGCGGCGCAGGTTCTAGTTGACGACTTTTATAAGGCGAGGTCGGAAGCGGGCGAAGGCCCGAAGGCCATAGAGGCCGCTCTTAACAGCATCATTGAGCGCTTTGCCCGAGGGGACGTTCGCCCGTTATTTGACGAGCCCAGCTTTGCAAAGATGCGTCAAATGCTGGAAAGGCAGGGTATTGATTTTTCCGCGCAGGCGAAATCCGCGCGGGCGGCCACTGACGCTGACGTAGCCAAGGAGGTGGATGCCGTAACGGGTATCATTCAGGCCGGTATTATGTCCAACTCTCGCGACGGCTACCTGTTAGCGTCCACTGTGGCGCAAAAGGCGTTTGAGGCGGGCATGGCGGAAAAGATTGCCGACCGTGCAGGCAAGGTTTTCTCCGCTTATAAACAAGTGGTAGGAAGCGACCAGTTCGATTCAAACCACGCTTCCGAGGCTTTGTTCCGGGCCATAAGCCCGCTTATCGATGCCACGTCAGACACGGCCTCTAATCTGTACAAAAGGTTTCCGGAGCATCGGGTTTTGTTTGGCGACGACACCCCTATCCCAGTCAAGGCCTTGGATGAAAGCAAGCTTATCCCCAAAGACCCGCGTGTCCGGGAGATGCTGCCTGCCGATCTCCAAAAGATAATCAACTACGTCGAGGATATTCGGGCCGACCATAATGCCTTCTTGCAGGGACGCCCTGCGATTAGTGACTTGGTTCGTAACGACAAGGCACTGCAAACCGCCGAACAGAAGTTTTCAAAAGCTCTCGCTGACAGCGAAGGCCCAACTGCCGACACTTTTCGCAAGAAAATTGCTGGCATTGACTTAGACGCTGACGATGCTGTCGAAAAAATAAACAAGGTCATAACGGACGGCTATGAGGGGCGCTTTGGCGCTAAGGGCGCTGCGGCCACCCGCACTAAAAACCTCCTTAAACAGCAAGTTGCGGTATTGAACGAGAGGAAAGCTGCGGTAACGCGAGCTACCGAAGCGGCGTCCGCCGCACCTGTCCCGGCGGGGGGCATAGACGCCCGGACACTAAGCGAGTTCAGAACAGAACTACTGGACATAGCCAGAGACCCCAATGTCAGCCGCAGAAATAAGAACCGCGCATCAGAGCTTGCAGATGCGTTT
>Ga0222715_10005866_pt1 | contig 10426 bp, 9 predicted proteins | sample C33_9DmetaG_FD_165056 | JGI IMG/M metagenome (GOLD analysis project Ga0222715, IMG submission 165056) | Estuarine water microbial communities from San Francisco Bay, California, United States - C33_9D | ecosystem: Environmental > Aquatic > Marine > Unclassified | place: USA: California... | reverse complement strand
CCAGCGGTGACGACCCCGCGTGGCCGAGTCCGTGGGGTCCGGGTCGTCCCGGCTGGCACGCCGAGTGCACGTCGATGGTCCTGTCGGCATACGGATCGAGCATCGACATCCATGCCGGGGGAGCCGATCTTGCCTTTCCCCACCACGCTTATGAGGCGGCGCAGGCTGAAGCGGCGACCGGGGTGAGCCCGTTCTCGCGGGCGTGGATGCGCGTCGGGACCGTGAGTATCGGTGGCGAGAAGATGGCCAAGTCCACGGGCAACCTCGTGCTCGTGTCCGAACTCCTCCGAGAACATCGTCCCGCGGCGGTGCGCCTGATGATCTTGGACCGGCCGTGGGCGCAGGGTTGGGACTACGATCCCGGTCAGCTTGTCGCCGCTGAGGGTCGACTCGATGCCCTGCACTCCGCCGCCGGGCGCCGCGATACCGGTGACAGCGCCGAGCGCGAGGTCCTCACCCGACTTCTGGACGACGTTGACGTGCCCGGGGCGGTAGGCGTAGCTCTGGAGTCGGGAGGTCGGTCGGCTCGCATGCTGGTCCACATCCTCGGCTTGGAGTAGGCCGACGATGACGGCAGCCAGCGATGCACGCGGGGCGAGGCGCGAGGAGATCCTTGGCGCGGCGTCGCGCATGTTTGCCCGGGATGGATTCCACGGCGTCTCCATCGACGAACTCGGTGCTGCGGTGGGCTTGTCGGGGCCAGCCCTCTACCGCTACTTCGCGAGCAAGGAAGCGATTCTCTCGGCGATGCTCGTCGATATCAGCGAGCGACTACTCCAGGGCGGGCGAGAGCGCGCGACGGCAGAACCGGCCCTTGATCACCTCATTGACTTCCACGTCGACTTTGCCCTCGACCATCCTGATCTCATCGATGTGCAGGCCCGGGACCTCGCGGCGATGCCGGACGAGGATCGTCGCACGGTGCGCCGATTGCAGGCCCAGTACGTCGCCATCTGGGTATCGGCGCTGCGTGAGGTGCGACCCGAACTCTCCGAGGAGGACGCTCGGGCGGCGGTACACGCGACCTTTGGTCTCATCAACTCCACCCCGCACAGTGCGCGCTTGTCCCGCCCGGCGATGGCGGGGCTGTTGCGCTCCATGGCCCTGGCCGGCTTGACCGAGGCGCGTATCGGTTAAGGCCCCCCGGAAGGGCGCGAAGGCTGGGGGATCTTGCCGGGCGTGTGGCGGAGGAGTATCGTGAACGATCGTTAACTAGCCGTCTGGTTCGTCCCTGGGAGGCGCCGTGGCCGCGAGGAGCGCCACCTCGACGACCGACGTGGCCGCGCGCCGCGCCGCGCACCAAGAACTCCTCGACGACCTCGCCGCGCGCCGCGCTCGGGCCGCCGCCGGCGGGCCACCTGCCTCCCGGGAGCGGCATGTGGCCCGCGGCAAGCTCCTGCCCCGGGACCGGGTGGAGACCCTGCTCGACGAGGGCACCGCCTTCCTCGAGATCGCTCCTCTCGCAGCCGAGGGGCTTTACGAGGATCAGGCCCCCGCCGCGGGTGTCATCGCGGGCATCGGATCGGTGAGCGGCCGGCTGTGCATGATCATCGCCAACGACGCGACGGTCAAGGGCGGAACCTACTACCCGATGACGGTCAAGAAGCACCTGCGCGCACAGGAGATCGCACGGGAGAACCGCCTGCCCTGCATCTACCTTGTCGACTCCGGCGGCGCCTTCCTGCCCATGCAGGACGAGGTCTTCCCCGACCGGGATCACTTCGGCCGCATCTTCTACAACCAGGCCACGATGTCGGCCCTCGGCATCCCGCAGATCGCCGCCGTGATGGGCTCGTGCACCGCCGGCGGGGCCTATGTCCCCGCCATGAGTGACGAATCCGTCATCGTGCGCGATCAGGGGACGATCTTCCTCGGCGGACCACCGCTGGTGAAGGCGGCCACCGGTGAGGTCGTCACGCCCGAGGAGCTAGGTGGCGGCGATGTGCACGCCCGCACGTCCGGAGTCGTGGATCACCTCGCGGATGACGATCCACACGCGCTGCGCATCATCCGCGAGATCGTCGCGACCCTGCCCCCGGCACCGCCGCCACCGTGGGAGGTGCGCGCGACGGCGGAACCACAGCGACCCATCGACGAGCTGCTTGACGTCGTGCCCGTGGATACCCGAACGCCATACGACGTCCGCGACGTCATCGACCGACTCGTGGACGGCAGCGAGTTCACCGAGTTCAAGCCGGAGTACGGCGACACCCTCGTGACCGGATTCGCGCGGATCCACGGACACCCGGTCGGCATCATCGCCAACAACGGCATCTTGTTTTCGGAGTCCGCGCAGAAGGGTGCCCACTTCATCGAACTGTGTGATCAGCGCTCGATCCCGCTGGTCTTCCTCCAGAACATCTCCGGCTTCATGGTGGGCCGCGAATACGAGGCGGGGGGCATCGCCAAGCACGGCGCCAAGATGGTGACCGCAGTCGCGTGCGCTCGTGTGCCGAAGTTCACCGTGGTCATTGGCGGATCGTTCGGTGCGGGCAACTACTCCATGTGCGGTCGCGCGTACTCCCCTCGCTTCTTGTGGATGTGGCCGCAGGCGCGCATCTCGGTCATGGGCGGTGAGCAGGCCGCGTCGGTGTTGGCGACCATCCGCCGCGATCAGGCAGAGGCCTCGGGCACCGAGTGGTCTGCCGAGGCGGAGGCCGAGTTCACCGCACCCATTCGCGATCAGTACGAGACCCAGGGCTCGCCGTACTACTCGACCGCGCGCCTGTGGGATGACGGGGTTATCGACCCGCGCGAGACGCGGCGCGTCCTCGGTCTTGCCCTTGCTGCCGCAGGGCAGGCCCCGCTCGAGCCGGTGCGCTACGGCGTATTCCGGATGTGATGGCCGTGTTCGATTCCGTCCTCATCGCCAATCGGGGCGAGATCGCCATGCGGATCATCGGGACGCTTCGCCGGATGGGCATTCGGTCCATTGCCGTCTATAGCGATGCCGACGCCAATGCCCCGCATGTGCGCAACGCTGATGCTGCCGTTCACATTGGGCCGACCACGGCGCGCGAGAGCTATCTCAATCCCGAACGCATCCTTGACGCTGCGCTGTTCAGCGGTGCACAGGCGATTCATCCCGGCTACGGGTTCTTGTCGGAGGATCCGCGATTGGCCCGCGCTTGTGGGGAGGCTGGCGTCACCTTCATCGGGCCGCCGGCCGATGTGATTGCGCGGATGGGCGACAAGATCGCGGCCAAGCAGGCGGCGATCGCCGCCGGTGTTCCCGTGGTGCCCGGACGTCACGACGTTGGCATGGACGATGCTGCCGTAGCCCAAGCCGTGCTCGAGGTGGGATTCCCCGCCTTGCTGAAGCCAGCGGCCGGGGGTGGCGGCAAGGGGATGCGCGTCATTGACGAGGCCGAGCAGATTGAGCAGGCCATCGTCAGTGCGCGTCGTGAGGCGCGGGCGTCCTTCGGTGATGATGCGCTGCTGGTCGAGCACTTCGTCACCCGGCCGCGGCACATCGAGGTGCAGGTTCTCGCGGATGCCCACGGGCACGTCGTTCACCTCGGCGAGCGCGAGTGCACCCTGCAGCGCCGGCACCAGAAGGTCATCGAGGAGGCGCCCTCGGCCTTCCTCGACGACGGCGCACGCACTGAACTGTGCGCCTCGGCGGTGCGGCTGGCGGAGGCGGTGGGCTACGTCAACGCCGGCACGGTCGAGTACGTCGTCCCGGGAGATTCCCCGGGAGACTTCGCCTTCCTGGAGATGAACACGCGCCTGCAGGTGGAGCATCCGGTGACGGAGATGGTCACCGGTCTGGATTTGGTGGAATGGCAGCTCAGGGTCGCCGCGGGCGAGGTGCTCTCCTTCGGCCAAGATGGCGTCACAATCGACGGCCACGCTGTCGAGGGGCGTGTCTACGCGGAGGATCCCTCGCAGGACTTCATGCCCACCGGTGGTCGCGTGCGGCGGTGGCAACCGGCCCTGGGAGTGCGCACCGATGCCGGCATCGAGACCGGCTTGGAGATCAGTTCGGCGTACGATCCGATGCTCGCCAAGGTCATCGCTCATGCACCGACCCGGCAGCAGGCGCTCGCGGACCTCTCGGAAGGCCTGTCCCGGACGGTGCTGCTCGGCGTTGCCTCGAACATCGACTACCTGAGGTGGCTCACGAACGAGGATTCGGTCATCAGCGGTGCGATGGACACCGGGACCCTCCAGCGCCTTGCCTACCCGGCCCCGTCGGTCGATGCTGACATCGTGGCCCTTACCGCCTCAGCCCTCCTGCCGATCGCCTCCGATTCGACATGGCACGCCGGTGACTCCTGGCGGCTAGGCAGCCCCGCGCCACTGCGTTGGCAGATCGATGGGCGCGATGTCCGCGTCTATGTCGAAGGCCATGGACTTCGCCTGGATGTCGATGACACGACGCGGCGGCGGCCGGTCGACCTGCCGAGTGATTTCACCGCGGACTTGGACGACGGGACGGCGTGGATCCATGCCCCTGAGTTCGGCCATCGGGAGGTCGACGTGCGCCGGCCCCTCGATCGCACGCTGCGGGGCCGCGTCGACGCCGGTGCTGCCGCGGGCCATTGGCTGGCGCGCAGTCCCATGCCCGGCACGGTCATCGACCTCCCCGTGCAGGTCGGGGACATGGTGGCCGAAGGGTCACCGGTCGTCGTTATCGAGGCGATGAAGATGGAGCACGCCCTGCGAGCGCCGTGGCGCGCCCGCGTCGCTGAGGTTCACGCGGTGCTGGGCAACACGGTGGCGCGACATGACGCACTCGTCGCACTCGAACCCCTCACGGAGGAGGACTGACCATGGATCACCGCTTGAGTTCGGACTATGAGGACCTGCGCAAGTCGGTCGAGGCGTTCGCCCGAGATGTGGTGGCTCCCGTGGCCGCTGAGCATTACGAGGCGCACACCTTCCCCTACGACGTTGTCCGTCGGATGGGGGAGATGGGCCTGTTCGGCCTGCCCTTCCCCGAAGAGTTCGGCGGCATGGGTGGGGACTACTTCGCGCTGTGCCTTGCCCTCGAGGAGTTGGCTCGCGTGGACTCGTCCGTCGCGATCACCCTGGAAGCGGCGGTGTCACTCGGCGCGATGCCGATCTATCGCTTTGGCACTGACGAGCAGAAGGCCACATGGTTGCCGCGCCTCACATCGGGCGAGATGCTGGCGGGATTCGGGCTCACCGAGCCCGGAGGTGGCACCGATGCGGGAGCTGCGCGCACAACCGCGGTCCTCGATGGTGACGAGTGGGTCATCAACGGGACCAAGTCATTCATCACGAACTCGGGGACGCAGATCACCGGTTTCGTGACGGTCCTGGCGGTCACGGGCCGGGACGACGCCGGCCGACCGGAGTTGTCGACGATCATCGTGCCGTCCGGGACGCCGGGGTTCACGGTCTCGGAGCCCTACTCCAAGGTGGGCTGGAACTCCTCCGACACCCACGAGTTGGGCTTCGTCGACTGTCGTGTCCCCGCGTCCAACCTGCTCGGTGAGCGGGGTCGTGGATATGCCCAGTTCCTGCAGATTCTCGATGAGGGGCGCATCGCGATCGCGGCGCTCTCGGTGGGCCTGGCGCAGGGGTGCGTCGATGAGTCGGTGCGCTACCTTCACGAGCGACACGCCTTCGGCAAGCCGCTGGAGGCGTACCAATCTCTTGACTTCATGGTGGCCGACATGGAAGTGCGCGCCCACACCGCGAGAGTGGCCTACTACGACGCCGGGTCACGCATGCTCGCTGGAGAGCCCTTCAAGAAGCAGGCGGCGATCGCCAAACTGCATGCGAGCGACGCGGCGGTCGAGAACGCCCGTTGGGCCACGCAGATTTTTGGGGGATACGGCTTCATGAACGAGTACGCCGTCGCTCGCTTCTGGCGGGACTGCAAGGTCCTGGAGATCGGTGAGGGCACCAACGAGGTGCAGCGGATGCTCATCGCGCGTGAACTCGGACTCGGGCGCTGATGCTGATCTCTGACGCCGACTTCGCTCCACTCGCCGATCTCGCCGAGCATCGTGCGACGCTGTGGCTGTCTCAGCGTGATTACGTCACAACGCATTCCGGTCTCCTCGGTGAGACCTGGGAGGGTCAGCGGCCACCGGAACGGCTGGAGGATCTGCCGACGCTCCCGCTGATCGACAAGGACATGCTTCGTGCGTCTCAGCGCGAGAACCCACCCTTCGGTGCGTACGTCGCGACCGACCGCTCGCACATTCGCCGTATCCATCGGACCGGCGGCACGACCGGGGAGGCGATGAATCTCGCGCTGTCCGCGGCCGATGCCGAACAGACGGCACTCATCGGCGCCCGCGCCCAGCGGTCGGCGGGTCTGCGGCCGGACGACATCGTCGTGCACTGCCTGAACTACCAGATGTGGATGGGCGGCTACACCGACCATGCCACCTTGGAAGCCGTCGGTGCCGCGGTGGTTCCCTTCGGGGTGGGCAACCCCGGCATGCTGATGCGGACTATCCGTGACCTTGGGATCACCGCGATCAGTTGCACACCGAGTTATCCGGCGGTGCTCGAGCAGGTCCTGCACGAGGAGGGCATTGAGCCGCGAACTCTGGGTCTGCGGCTGGGGCTGTTCGGGGGAGAGGCCGCGTTGGATGCGCCGGGCTTCCGGCAGCGGTTGGAGGAGACCTGGGGTTTCGCTGCCCGCAACAGCAACTATGGAGTGACCGATGTCATGTGCAACTTCGCCGGACAGTGCGAAGACCAGGACGCCTTGCACTTCATGGCCCTCGATGTGCTCCATCCGGAGTTGATCGACCCCGCCACGGGCGATGTGCTGGAGTGGGCCGAGGGCGCCAGCGGCGAACTTGTCCTCACCCACCTGGCACGCGAGTGCCAGCCCCTGGTGCGGTTCCGCACCGGTGACCTCATCACGCTGGAGTCGGTGGACTCATGCGCCTGCGGTCGCACCGCACCTCGCTTCCGCGTCACGGGGCGGGCCGACGACATGGTGGTCGTCCGCGGCGTCAACGTCTTCCCGACGTCGGTGGCCGCACTGGTCACGGCCGACCCGGATCTCTCCGGTGAATACCGCATCCGCTTAACAGGGCCCGGTCCCTACGACCGGCTGCCCCTGGATGTCGAGATGGCCCGGGTCCCGGAATCGTCGAGCGAGGTCGTTCGCTCACGCATCGAGCAGGCCGCCCGCAGGGATCTGCGTGTCACGACTGAGGTTACGGTGCTGCCCTACGGCAGCCTGCCTCGCACCGAAGGCAAGACCCGTCGCGTCGTACGCGACTAGCCACGGAAGGAAGAGCCACCATGTCCCCAGTGCTTGTCGAAGATCGCGGTGCGGTGCGGATCATCACGTTGAACCGTCCCGAGAGACTGAATGCCATCACCGGTCCGCTCGTGGAGGAGTTCGCGGCGGCCGTGAAGGAGGCTAACGCCACCCCTGAGGTGCGCGTCATCGTTCTCACCGGTGCCGGACGCGCCTTCTGCGCGGGCGATGATCTGCACGAGTATTCCGAGCAGACTCGCGATCGCGAGACCCTCGTGGCGTACATCGACGCATTGCAGCAGGTCACCAAGGAGATGATGTTCGGGCGCGTACCCATCGTGGGTGCCGTGCATGGCTGGGCGGTCGGTGGCGGCTTCGAGTGGGTCCTCAACTGCGATCTTGTGGTGGTTGGCGAATCGGCGCGCGGGTTCTTCCCCGAAATGGGCCTCGGGCTCTTCGTCACCGGCGGCATCACCAGCCTGCTGCCGCGCACGGTGGGACCGGGACGGGCTCGACGTCTGCTGCTCATGGGAGAGCGGGTCGACTCCGCGCAGATGCTGGACTGGGGCATCGCGCAGTGGCGCGTGCCTGATGGCGAGATGTTGGCCAGGGCACTGGAGGTGGCCGAGCACATTGCCGGGCTCTCGGCGCGATCCGTGGCCGACCTGCGCCGGGTGATGACTCAGGTGGCCATGCATGAGATCGCCGCCGCGATCGAGGCGGAGACCGCGGCCACCGTCGCATCGTTCGCCGACCCGGACACCGCCGCGCGGGTGGCGGACGCTGCACCGTAGGGCAGATACAGCAGCTAAGCCAAAGGATCGACGGAGCGGCCGCGCCGAATGACTAGGGGCCGTCAGCGCGAGCGACGGTTGTGCGTTGCTCAGTCCAGCAGTCGGGCGCGCTTGAGGCCGGCCCAGGTGAGTGGCAGCAGTCCTGCCGCGAGAGCGATCTTGACGAGGTCGCCGATGAGGAACGGCGCGACGCCCAGTTGCAGCGCGGTCGCCCAGGTGGAGTCGATGGCGAACTTCAGCCAGGTCACACCCACGACGTAGATGGTGAGATTGCCGACGACCATGAGACCGGCGGTGCTCCAGACGGAGCGTGTGGCGCCGTTCTGGGCGATGCGGCCGACTAGGCCCGCCGCGACGATGAAGCCCACGATGTAGCCGAACGACGGCATGGCGAACCCGGAGCTGCCCTCGGCGAACCACGGCACGCCAGCGATGCCGGCTGCGGCGTACAAGGTCATGGCGAGGACCCCGCGTAGCGAGCCCAGAGCCGCGCCGGCGAGGAGTACCGCGAAGGTCTGCAGGGTGAGGGGGACCGGCGTGAAGGGAAGGGGGATCGCGATCTGGGCGGCGAGACCCACGAACGCCGCCGCACCCACGACCAAGGTGGCCTGGCGGGCGAGGTGGCCGGCGGCGGTCGTCGCGCGAGTGCTCCAAACATCGGCGATGACGGCGGGCTGGCTGATGGCCATGGGTTTCCTCCTCGGCGAGCCCGCTCTTCGGGCGTGTCGGGAGCCTACCCAATACCGGCATCCCCGGGGCGGAAGGTCTAGGGTGGGAACACCACAGACCGCTGGTGAGGACGCAGGGGAAGGCGACCCTCACGAAGGAGGTCAGTGGAATGACTGCATTGCCGCCGTCGGCCGTACCGGCCTCGACGGGCTCTGGGCGCGCCCAGGGCTATGTCTTTGTGCACTCCGCCACCCGAGCACTCGCCCCCCATATCGAGTGGGCTCTCGCGTCGGTGCTCGACGCCCAGGTGCGGCTGGATTGGCAGCCGCAGCCCGTTGCGCCGCCAACACTGCGCTCGGAGATGCCGTGGACCGGCCGACCCGGACTGGGGTCGCGCCTGGCTAGCGCACTGCGCACGATTCCTGATCTGTACTTCGAGGTGGTCGAGGAGCCCTCGACCGGCCGCGAGGGTGAGCGGTACGCCGTCACTCCGACCCTCGGGCTCCATCGCGCGACGATCGGCGTCCATGGCGACATCCTCGTGTCGGAGGACCGTTTGCGAGCGGCCGTCGCCGGAGCCGCATCCAGTGGCGCGGATCTTGTCGATGGCATCGCCTACCTCCTCGGGACGTCGTGGGATGCCGAGCTCGAGCCGTACCGCGTCGCGACCGAGGACACTCCGGTCCGCGTCCTGCACCAGGTCATCTAGACCGTCGGCTCGGGGCCGCGTCGCGCGCCGGTGTGTGGCGGAGGACCGACCTATGCCGACAGGGCGGCGCGCATCGCGGCGATGTGTGCCGAGGTGGACCCGCAGCAGGCGCCGATGATGTCGAACCCGAGTTCGCGCATCTCGACGGCGTACTTGGCCATTTCCTCCGGAGTGCCATCAAAGACGAAACTGTCGCCCTCAAGTCGCGGCAGGCCGGCATTGGACTGAACCATGAGGCGAACGCCGTCGGGGCGCGCCTCGACGAGTTGTTCGGCGATGATCCGCATCTCATCCAGACCGCGGCCGCAGTTGGCGCCGATCACATCAACCCCGAGGTCACTCAGCGTGGTCACGGCAAGCGCCGGGGACACCCCCATCATCGTCCGGAGGTTGGTGTCAAAGCTTAATGTCGCGAGCACGGGGAGACCCGGGGCTTCGGCCCGCGCCGCCAACACCGCAGCCTCGATCTCTGACAGATCACTCATCGTCTCGATCAAGATCGCATCGACACCGCCGGCCACGAGTCCGCGAATTTGCTCGGCGAACAATTCCTGGGCGGCGTCGGGGGTCAGGTCCCCCATCGGCTCCATCAACTCGCCGGACGGACCGATATCGCCCAGGACGTAGACGCCGTCGCGGGTATCGGCGACGGCGCGGGCCAATTCGGCTGCGGCGCGATTGATCTCCTCGACGCGATCCTCCAGCCCGTGCATCTGCAGCCGAGCCCGCGTGCCGCCGAACGTGTTGGTGGTCAGGAGTCGCGCGCCCGCATCGGCGTACTCGTTGAAGATGGTGGTGATGACGTCAGCGTGCTCGATATTCCACAATTCGGGCGCGTCCCCCGCGTCGTTGCCGCGGTCTTGAAGTGTTGTCCCCATGGCACCGTCGCCAAGCAGGGGAGCGTCGGATAGGGCGTCAAGCAGCGTTGTCATGGAGGAATCCCACCACAGGCGTTCGCCGGAGCGAAACGGTGGGGAGGGACTACAGCGGGATATTGCCGTGGATGCCGCGGACACCGGGGGTGTCGAGGAGCACCTGCGCGACCGTGCTGCG
>Ga0222715_10005851_pt1 | contig 10443 bp, 6 predicted proteins | sample C33_9DmetaG_FD_165056 | JGI IMG/M metagenome (GOLD analysis project Ga0222715, IMG submission 165056) | Estuarine water microbial communities from San Francisco Bay, California, United States - C33_9D | ecosystem: Environmental > Aquatic > Marine > Unclassified | place: USA: California... | reverse complement strand
GGACGGGGACGCGCGCGGGCGCGGACGACGCGACGGCGAGGATGCGAGACGTCTCGCTCGACGACGATGAAGCGGTGGGGATCGGGAACGGGCGCGAGGGGGCGTCGCCGCGAACGCCGACGGCCGGGGGGGGGCGCGGGGAGGCGCTCGACAACGGGAGCTATCACGCGAGCGCGGGGATGTCGTACGGGGATTTACTCGCGCCGCCGCCGTCGTACGCGGACAGCGTGATGTACACGCAGCCTGAGATTCAACCAGCGCGCGATTTCGGGGCGAACGCGGCGGGAGGGACGACGACGACGGTTTTCCTCGACGGCGACGACGGAGCGGGAGACGAGGAGACGCTTCAGATTTGGGTGAGCGATCCTAAGATTGAGGCCGATACGAGCGCGGCGCTCGTCGGTAAGCGCGTGACGCACTACAAGATTACCACGCGCACCACGATTCCGTCGTACATTCACAAAGACGTGGTGGTTTGGAGACGATTTCGCGACTTTGTCGCCCTCGACGCCAGACTCTCGGCGCTTCACCGAGGCTATTTCATCCCCCCTCGACCGGAGAAGACGGTTGTGAGCTCGACGGGAGATAACTTCATCGCAGAACGCGCGGTACAGCTGCAGCACTACCTCAATCGCATCGCATCGCACTCCAAGCTTCGCGTCGGGGATCCGCTTCGAATCTTCCTCACCCACCAAGATTTGGCGTCGAGTCTCGATTGGTTCAACATGACCGCGGGAAGGGTCATCACGACGATCCCGAGCGGTGTACCGAGCAGTCCGGAGACGCCGCAACGCCCTCCGATCGCGGTGGCGTCTCCTGGGCAGCCTCGTGATTTCGGTAGATTTTTCAAAGAACTGAGGCAGACTGTGGTGCAGTCGACGGCGGTGAGCGCCGTCGGCGGCGTGTTGGGGTTGGACACTCCCAAACCGAAAGTGATGGAAGAGGACGCCGCGTTCTTGGTTGAAAAGGATAGAGTCGTTCGCATGGAAAATGAGTTATCCGGGATGTCATCCAAGGCGACGAAGTTGCTGACGTTGCAGCAAAAGTTTGGCGAAGCCGTGGGAGAGTTTGGTTTAGAGTGCTTAAAATTTGCCAAGATTCAAGAAGAGGAGGGTACGCGGTTAGGCAAATACAGCGAGAATGGTCTCGAGTGCATGACTGCTGCGAATGAAATGAGAAAAGCTGGGAACACGTCAATCAAGGTGAGCCGCGTCTCTCGCGCGGCGACGGCGCAGACGGCGCAAGCGCTCGAGCCGCTTCATGACTACTTGAAAATCATGCCCTCCGTTCGTAGGTCCATCAGCGACCGCAACGAATCTCTGCTGACGCTTCAAACCATGCTCGCTGAGGCGGATAGATTGGAAGCCCGAATCGCCAAGCTCACGCCAGACTTCACCAAGATGAAAAAGGTTGAAGATTTGAAGCTTGAACTCGACGCCACGCGCGCGACTGGAGAGCAGGCAAAAGTCGATTACAAAATCATCCAAGATCGTCATCGCGAGGAATTCGCTCGTTTAGAAAAAGAGCGCGTCGCACAATTTCACGCCATGTTGCTCAACTACTCCCGCGTGCAAGTCGCCAATGCCGAACGTTCACTCTCTCTTTGGCGCGGCTTAGCGGAGGAATTCGGCGCATCCGCCGACGAATGGCGCACACCAGAGCCAGAAAAATCTGGCGAAGCCGACGAAACGACGCTCTAAAATCGCATACAATCAAATTCTTGTATCAAATGCATCCTATGTACTACAACACTAATTGACCTTGATCCTAGGCGGCGATCTCGGCACGCTTCCAGTCACCTTGCCCGGCGTCTTCGCACCCCATCGCTCCGCGCTCGGCGTTACTTTCGATGTGCGTTCGAGCGAGCGCGCACCCCAGGTGTAAATGGCAATACCGAACGCGAGCTTAAAACAAATTGCGATGAACATGACCCCGAGACCGATAACACGGCCGCTAAAATGTGCCAATATTCGATCGAAAGCTCCTCGCGTGAGAGCGTCGGAGGACAGCGCGTTTTGCTTGAGTGTTCGATATAGACCTGGAACGACGCGAACGATAACCGCCGCGGGAGCGAGTGGGACGAATCCAACGACTTGATGTATCTTGTATGACTGCGTCAAGTGCACGTGATCTCGACAGATTTGACGATAGAATCGTCGATAAACGCCCGGGCGCAAGCCGTTGAATTTCGCCATGAATGAGTGCTTCACAACGTCGACGAAAATCTCCGAACCCATCACCAAGGCTATGTCGTTCAAAAATTTACGCGTGAGCGCCATCTCAAGATTTCCAGCAGCCATGATTCTTTGTGCGGTGACGAACATCAGACACACGCAGAGATGCACTCGCTCGATGACGTCGAGTCGACTGACGCCAAACAACTTCTCTGGATCCTGCTTCTTGAACACGTGACCTTTCATCTCCGCGAAATTATTCGAGATGAGCACGAGCAACATAGCGTTCGTGTGACTGTTGATCGCCACCGAAAGCGTCACGGCATGCGTGAGAAGGATGAACGTGTGCGCCACCGTCGCGCCCGTGGACAAAATCACATCCACGGCGAGCCTGACACCAGACTTCACTTGATCAACTTTGGACCCGTTCGTCGCCGCGCTGACGCACCCGTGCACGCTGTTTTGTAGCGCATCGAGCACGTTGCTGTTGAACGAGCACAATAACTTATCGAACGTCTCCAGGACGTGACACGCCATGTAAAGTTTAATCACTTCTTGACCTCGAATGTAGTGATAAATCACGCTCACGTCCAGCATGTGCGTGTACGTCACCGCCACGCACAGCATGAACAACCACAAGACATCGTTCAAATGCTCGCGCGCGTACGGGTGTATCCCCCACGCACGACGCTTCGACGACGTCTTGTCTCTCGATTTCAGCCCCGACACCGACCACGCCAAACGCATCGTCTGCGACATGACGCGCACCGGCAGCGACGTAAACAACCCCAAAATCGCATCCGCGCACAGCAACCCCCCGTACAGGCAAAACTTTTCCAACTCCAACGGTATGTACCACAATAAATCGAACACGCGCTCGCGCGCGTGCGACATATCCGGATCGTCCTCGCGTTCGCCCACGCGCAAGCCCAACTCGAGCGCGCAATACTTCCGAATCGTCGTCAGCCCTTCGATCGCCACCGGCGGCGGCGACGATCGCCCTTCGTCTTCCCGCATCACCGTCCAATCTCTCAGCGCCTCCATCCTCGCGCGTTCGCGCGCCCGCTCGTGCGCTCGCGCCACCGTCGTCACCGAATCGTCGTCGTCCTCCTCGTTCGCGGCGTTCGTCGTCGTCGTCGTCTCCGACCCACTCTTCGCGCGTCGACGCGCCCCGATCCCATCGTTCACCGCGCCCGGGGTGACGATCCCGATCCCATCGTCCTCGCGCGTCGCCCGCGCGGGCGTCTTCTCCATCGCCGCGAACCGGCGCCGTCTGCCGACGCGCGATTCGATTCGACGCGATTCGATTCGACGCGCGAAGACGTCCGGGTGTGCGAAAAAACGAACGCCGCGCGATCGTTCGCGATCGATCGATCGATCGCGAACCCGATCGATCGATCGATCGATCGATCGAATCGATTCGCGAACCCGATCGATCGATCGATCGCGCGCGCGGCGCGCCCGCGCGGGCTCGCCGCCGCCGCCGCGCCCGCACACGCCGACGACGCTCGGGCGTCGCGTTCGACGCGCCGTCGTCGAGGTCGCGCCGCGCTTCGCGACGCACGGCGACGCGCGCGCGCGAATCGATTCGGACGCCGTCGCTCGACGCCCGCGGCGCGGGCTCGGTGGATTCGCGTCGCGCGCGCGGAGCGACGATCGATTCGAACGCGCCGACGCAGCCGCATCGTCGCGCTCGACATCCGCGCGGGCGCGCGCGTCGACCGACGGCGCGCTCGCCCGCGCGTCGGGCGGTAGACGCGCGTGCGCGCCGCGAGGACGCAGATGTTTAAATCATCGAGCGATGGCGGCGCGAGCGCGAGCGCGAACGAGGGCGCGCACGACATCGCGGGGACGTCACCGTCGTGGAGGTGCGGGGGTTTCGCGACGCGATGCGATGCGATGCGACGCGCGCGATGGGACGCCGCGGCGTCGTCGACGGTTCGCGCGCGGGCTTCGCGCGGCGAGAATCCGGACGAAGAATTTTTGTCGCGCGCCGCGCGCGGGCGCGGGGGCGGCGCGGGCGCGGCGCGGCGCTCGAACGCGCGCGATTTCGTCGCGGCGAACGCGCGCGGCGCGACTCGAGACATCCGCGCGGCGTGGGTCTGGACGCGGCGCGCGACGTCCGCGCGAGCGCGAGCGCGCGAGACGAGACGATGCGAGGGAGAGGAGATGAAACGCACGCGCGCTTCGGTGACTGACGGACTTCGCGCGCTCGCGCGGGACGCAGGGAGTACGAGAGCACGTTTTCGAGGTTACTGCGGGACGAGACGCGCGCCGCGGGCGAGGGCGCGGCGGACGACCTCGTGCGGAGCGCGTCGGCGGTAGATTTGTCGTACGGGAAGACGAGAGCGGGTGATACCGATAGCGCGCACAACTCTGGACACTTCGGACACGCCGCGGGGTTCGGGAAGGGTGGTGGGTTGTTTGGGGCGTCGAGAGACGACGGGGCGATTCCGTCGGGGAACCATGGACGGTCGAACTCGGTGTCAAACGGGGCGTTCAACGAGAGCGCGTTTGGGTTGCCGAGCGATCTGAATGGTATGGGAAATATGGGGGGTGGTAGTCTGGGACAAGGCGCGACGGATGTCGTGAGCGCGTTCTCCAGCTTTGGGTTGGGGACGGATGTGCCGCTGCGGCCATCCACCGCGCCGCTTCCGCCGCACGGCTCGCACGCTGCTCCTCACGGACAGCAAGCGAGCTTTGTGGGTAACTCATCGCGATTTAGCACCGAAGCGACTGCGCAAAGTGCCTCTGCGGCACCGGTCATGGGCGCTTACGGCGCCGTGGGCGCCGGCGTTGGTATGGATAACGCCGCCATGCTCCAGCTCCAGTTGCAGCAGCTGCAGCAAATGCAGCAGCTCCAAGGCACGCCGTCCATGGCGGGCATGGATGCTTTTGGAATGGGCACTGGTGTCGGTTTAGGCGGCATACCGGGCGGTATGCCTGTCCAAACGCCGGAGATGGCGCAGCTTCTCGCGGCGAACCTCGGCGGCGGGCTCGGCGGCGGCGCGGGTTACGGTGCGAATGGTCAACCGCAATCCATGGCTGAAGTCTACCAAGCTGCGTACGCTGCCGCTTTCTACGCTCAGCAACAGCAGTTGCAGAACTTGATGCGCATGCAGCAACAAGTTCCTGGACTCATGCATCAGAACTTGGCTGCGCAACAGCTTCAGCAATTCGCTGGTCTCGACGGCGGGATGGCCGGGGGCGACAACGGTGGCTACGGCTCGCGCATGAGCGGTCGAGACGATCGCTCTCGCGTTGGTAGAACTATGGGAAGAAGTCGAGCGGGCGATCGAGGCGATCGAAATGGGGGTGGCTCACAGTCGCTCTCGGGTTCGGTTGCGCGATCTGATTCTCCTCCGTCCGAGGCTGAAATCGCGGAGATGGACAGTCGTTTCGTCTCCGTCGACAACTGCGTCGGACAGATTTCTGTGCTCGCGCGCGATCAGCACGGTTGCCGATTCTTACAACGAAAGTTTGACGAAGAAGGTGCCAAAGCCGTCGACTTGTGCTACGATGAAATCATCGCCGAAGCCGTCGAGTTAATGATGGATCCCTTTGGCAACTATTTGGTGCAAAAGTTGATCGAGTGCTGCAGCGACGAACAACGTTCTGGAGTTCTACGCGCGGTTTCTGTCGTCAAGGATGATTCTCTCGATGGGTTGCCTGAGCTTGTCACTATCGCTTTGAACACGCATGGTACTCGTGCGGTTCAAAAGTTGATCGAGATGCTCAACTCTCCCGAAGAGGTTTCTCTTGCGACGAACGCATTGCGACCTGGGGTCGTTACTTTGATCAAGGACTTGAATGGTAACCACGTCATTCAGCGTTGCCTTCAAAGATTGTCGTCTGAAGACAACCAATTCATCTATGACGCGGCCAAGGTGCATTGCGTTGAGATTGCGACTCACCGTCACGGTTGTTGCGTTCTTCAGCGTTGCATCGACCACGCCATTGATGAACAACGTCGTCCGTTGGTGCTCGAAATCGCCTCTCAAGCGCTCGTGCTTTCTCAAGATCCTTTTGGAAACTACGTCGTTCAATACATTTTGGACCTCGGATTGTCTTGGGCCAACGGAGAAGTTATGACGCAGCTCCTCGGCAACTACGCCGAACTCTCCATGCAGAAGTTCAGCTCAAACGTTGTCGAGAAGTGCCTCAAACTCGCCGACGCGTCTCTCGAGAAGAATCGCAACACGGTCGTGCGTGAAATCATGCAGTCACCCCTGTTGGACCGTCTTCTCATGGATCCGTACGGTAACTACGTCGTGCAGTCCACGCTCACTGTCACAAAAGGTGTTCTTCACACCGAACTTGTCGAGCGTATCAGACCACACTTGCCACTGATCAAAAATAGTCCGTTCGGTAAACGGATTTTGCGATTACTCCTGGAGAACAAGAAGTAAAACAGTTGATCCATTTTTTACTTGTTCCCAAAGGGTCAAAATCGTAAAATGGGTGAGAGGGTGATGATTTCTCTGTACAGAGAAATCATGATGTAAATCATGATATGAAAAATGTCTTCTGCGCGCGCGTTCCACGGAGGAGCGCGCGTCGTAAAAACGCAGCGTCGGCGAGCGATGGAAAATATCGCTTCGACGACTCTATGCTTTCTGCGGTGTGAAAACGAACTATACCATAAACTCGCGTGTTTTTAAACGCACGATAGGGGCTCGCGTCCACCATATACGACTAAGAGGTTATGTAATAATAATCGATTCATTGCTTCAACTCACTCCCGCCGTCGCGGCGCGCCGCGGCGTCACATCGCGACGACGACGACGACTGGAATCGCATCCGATGGGGTGCTGCGCGTCGGCGCCGTACGATGATCTCGCCACGGTCGAAGAGCGCCGAGCGATGACGCTGAAAGCCGCGGAGGCGCGGAATAAGCAAAGCGAGATGCGCGGGATCAAGGTGCGCGACGGTTGGCTCGACACGGCGTGACGACGCGACTGACGGCGAGGACGACGACGCGCGGCGACGACAGACCGAAGCGATGGCGAAAAAAGTGCGCGTGTCGAAGGCGGCGCCCGCGAGAACGAGCGGGGACGCGCACGGTGATCGCAAGAGCGAACAGATGGCGCGAGACTGGGCGTCGTGACGCGGCGAGAGGAGAGAGACGCGTCGCGCCCCGAACGGGCGAATGGGAACGATGCGATCGCGCGCGCCGGGAAATTAGACTAAGTAAAATAGACAAACCTACTCGTGCGATGCGTGCGTCAATCCGCGCGCTTGGCGACGTCCTTGAACAACTCCGCGAGCTCGCCGCTCTGGTGCATCGACATCATGATGTCCGAGCCCCCGACGAATTCTCCCTTGACGTACAACTGCGGGATCGTCGGCCACGCCGAGTACGCCTTGATGCCATTTCTCAATTCTTCGCTCGCGAGCACGTTTCTCGACGCGTACTCCACGCCGTGATGATCGAGGATGCGGCACGCCATGTTCGAGAACCCGCACTGCGGCGCGCTCGGCGACCCCTTCATGTAAATCAGCACCGCGTTCGACCGCACGTCGCTTTCGATCGCGCGTTCGACGTCCTCGCTCGAGGCATCGGCGACTTTGGGTTTGAAATCATCGTGCGTGTCGGACGCGAACGCGCGTCGCGCGCGCGAGGCGGCGCGAACGCGCGCGGGGAGGGATTGGGATGGGGACGTCGACGCGCGACTCGCGAGGAACGCCGTCGCGTTCGTGCGCGGCGCGCAGGCGTTGGTGGAGGCGCTGGAGGAGACACCGCGCGCGAGGGCGCGGAGGGCGGTTCTTCGAGCGCTCGCGTGCATGACCGTGACGCGGAGCAGCGGCGAGGGGCGAAGTGACGCGGCGGACGAGTGTCTGCAACAAATTTTCTATTTCACAAGTCTCTGCTACGCGCACGCTCTGGAGCGGTCTTCTATTACTCATAAATTCTATAGCCGATGTACTTCAACCACGACGGCTGAACGCTGGGGTTAAAATTGGGCTTCAGCAGCCACCGCTCGCCGTCCTCGGTGGCGAACATCGTCGGCTCCCACGGCGGGAGTTCGCCGGTTTTCATCGCTTTGTGAAGGCTGCGCTGCCCGCGCTCTGCTTTCTTTTTCGCCTTGCTCGCAGTTTTCATGTCTTTGGCGATGAGAGCTTGGAAAAACTCTCCCCAAAGACAGTGACTGTCTGTGAATCCGTTGAGCGGGCGCGTCACCGCTCTCGGTGCTTTGGACGATGTTGGAGGTGCAGGACGCCAAAACGGTCGCACAAACTCCTTCTTCTCTGTGACCTCGTCCACGGCGTCGTTGAATTTACCCTTGAAGTGCATGAATGTGGTAGTCTCAGAGCTAATCGATCCTTCAATCTTATTCGCATGGCTGCGCAAGCCAGTCGTGCCTCGCGGTTTGAAGTGCATCTCCGCACACAAAGGCGGACCCTCGCTGACGCGCCTGAGCGTGATGTGACCAACCGTTTCAGAATAGCTCCCGCTGAGTCCGAAAAACCGAATAAATAACGAAGGCATATCCATGACGTACTTTTCACCCGTGTGTAAATTTTCGAATCGCATCTCGCCATCGATGAGCACTTGCACCGACGTTCCTCGGAAGACGGGCTTCGCCTTGACGTCAGCCGACAGGTGCAAACCAATTTCTTCGTTTCTCAAGTCCCACGTCGTGATGGGAGGGTGATGACACACTTGTTCGGCTAAATACTCAGTGTTGCCACTTTGAATTCGATGCGTTTCGCCTAAAATCGGATTCAAAGGCTTTTTCATGGCTCCAAACGTGTACGCTGACTTGACCCCAGCACTCGAGCCGTGCTCCGTTCGAATAGCGCTCATGTCTAAGTACAACTTCACCAAACGCGCGATCCGACGCTCGGGATCGGGATGCTTTAACTCGCTCCAATCATTTTTGCAGCCTTCGATCACGTACACGATGTCCTCCGCGACTTGAATCGTACTAAACGGCACGAAGAACGTCGGAGGCAGTTCGATATCCGTCAAGTCTTGACCAACCTTCAAGTGCTTCGTCATTCCCACCAGCTCTTGCGTCCCTTGACCCGAAGTCATGCGTTCGTGCATCGCTCTCTTCTCCGCCGTCATCAAACCCAATCGTTCCAGCTCCGCCGCCTCTTCCTCAGCCTGTTTCACCGCCTCCTCGTGTTGTTTTCGCAACACGTGTCGCACCTTGCCCTTCATCTCCCGAATCGCCGTCGCCACGTAGCTCTGGTGTTCTTCCTGTTCCCAAACCTTGCCAAGCGTGAACGGGAACTCACTGTTCGCTGCAATGGAGATATTCTCATTCGTCAACTCATCCAGGCCATCATCCTCGTCGTCGCCGTAGTGTAACTCTTCGTGCGCGTCGAACCACAAGTCATCCTCCAAGGGTTGAAACCGCGCGCGCCAACTCGCGACATCGAGCTTTCGCGCGCCCTTAAAGCAGCACCAACACGACATCGTGCGTTTGCGCGCTCGTAACCGCGTCGGCAGCCGGCCGCGGAGCGTTCACGCGCGCGCAGCGAGCTTCGAGAGTTCGATCGAGGGCGCGTTCCGAACGCGTTCGATCAAACGATGACGACGCGCGCGACGCGCTCGATCGCGAAGCGCGCGGTCGACGAACGCGATGAACGAACGACTGCGGTGCACTAGCGCGCGACGCGTGACGACACTCGATCGGTGCGCGGAGCGTGGGACGAAATGTGCGGATTGCACGGCGACGGTCGGCTCGAGAGCTCGCGCGCGCCGACGAGCGCGTCAACGAGCGCGCTGAAGCGCGTCGCGTCGACGCTCGGCCTCGAGACGATTTTCGTAGGCGCGAAGTGACTTCAAAAAGTCCGCGGTGCGCGTCTTTTCGCGCTCGAAGCCTTCTTCGCACGCGGCGAGCCGCGCGGCGCGCCGCGACGCGGCGAGCGGCTCCGGATCCGGCGCCTCGGCGTCGGTTTCTTCGATCGTCTCTGGCGCCCCCGACGACGGTTCACCGATCGAGCGTCGGCGGTGCGGTTCGATCTCGCGCAGCGCATCCTCGATTTCGAAGTTTGACTTCATCAAAGCCGCCTTGGTGGACGCAATCTCTGCCAGGGCGTCGGCGAACTCGCTTCGGATCCGCTTCGCGAGCGCGCGCTCCGCGTCCAAACTCTCCTCGAGCGCCAAGACGTCGCGTCGGCGCGTTCGTAGCGAACTCTCCGCGATCTCGAGTTCGCGTTCGAGTTCGTCCACCGTCTGTTGAAGCTTCGCGAACGTCGTCGTCGTCGTCGTCGTCGTCGTCGTCGTCGTCGTCGAGCGCGGCCTCGACTCGGGGTC
>Ga0222715_10005848_pt1 | contig 10444 bp, 8 predicted proteins | sample C33_9DmetaG_FD_165056 | JGI IMG/M metagenome (GOLD analysis project Ga0222715, IMG submission 165056) | Estuarine water microbial communities from San Francisco Bay, California, United States - C33_9D | ecosystem: Environmental > Aquatic > Marine > Unclassified | place: USA: California... | reverse complement strand
GCGCGCGCTTCGTGTTCCCGCCCCCGCTCGACGCGCGCGTCGTCCGTCGACAGCCACGGCGCGTCGTCGACGAAATCATACGCCTTGACGCGCGTCTCGCCGAACAGGCATCGCATGAGCACCGTCATCCCCGGATGGTTGTGCAGCGGTATCGTCTGCCCGCGGTCGAAGACGAACGCGCCGACGGTGAAATCCTCCTCCGCGTGCAACCGCAGGTACGTCACCGTCGGCTGCAGCGTCTCGCGCGTCGACGTCGTCGCTTCCTCGCCGTCGTGCGCGCGCTCGCGCGCGTCCCTCGCCTCGGCGCGCCGCGAGAACGCGCGCAGCGCGCGCAACGGCGCGTCATCCATCGACACCGCGCACACCGCGCGCGCGATCTCCTCGACCGCGCGCGGCGACGCCTCGAGTCGCTTCGCCGCGCCCGCGCGCCGCAGGTGTCGCGCGCACGTCGCGACGAGCGCGTCGAGCGTCGTCATCGCGCGCGGCGCTCTGCGGCGGCGGCGGCGAGGCGATTCGACACTCGACGACGCGACGACGCGACGCGACGATGCGCCCGCAGCGCGGCGGACGCGGCGGACGCGGCGCGCGCGGTGGACGCGGCGCGCGCGGACGCGGCGACGCGCGCGCGCCGTCCGCGAACGGAGGCATCTGGAAGAGCAAAGTCACGTGCTTCGGGTGTCGAGGCGTCGGACACACGCTGCGGGACTGCCGCGTGGCCAAGGGCGGGAGCGCGACGATGCGGCGAGGGGAAAAATCGTGCTATAACTGCGGCGCGAGCGATCACGCGGCGCGAGACTGCGCGGCGGCGTGGACGAATTACGCGCACGCGAAGTGCTTCGTGTGCGGCGAGACGGGACACCTGAGCAAGAGCTGTCCGAGGAACGACAACGGGGTGTACGTGAACGGAGGGTGTTGTAAGATATGTAAGGCGAAGGATCACTTGGTGAAGGATTGCCCGCACAAGGGAGACACGTGCATTCGGTGCGGGGAGCGGGGACACTTCGCGGCGGGGTGCTCGAAACCGTTCGCGGGGACGACGACGACGAAGGCGAAGACGGGGGAGAAACGACGGTTGGGAGGGGATGATTTAGACGATGATTTCGTCGCCGGTGGTCGCGACGACGGCGATGATGTCGACGGCGACGCGAGCGAGGACGCGGACGTCGAGGCCGAGGAGGTAGAGGCGGCATCGAAGAAGGATCCTTCTTCGAAAAAGTCGAAAAAGGACAAGAAGAATCGAGAGGTCGTCTTTTCCTGACGACTCGTTCGTTCGATCGATCGTGCGCGCGTGCGTGCGTTGTAGTGCCATCTATCGCGATGACTTTCGTTCGTTCCGTTTCGTTATTCGCTTATTAAACTCGCATTGATGTGTGTGCTCGTGCGGATGGTTTTGGGAGAGTGCGGCGGCGCGTCCGTAGCGACGCCGCCGTCTCGCGGCGGCGGAAGTTGTTTGTACAGGGATGGAAGGCGCGAATCGTGAAAAGTATTGCGTCGTCGGAACGGACGCGGGAAAAGCCAACTTGCCGCGGTAACCTCGCGGGATCGCGGCTCGTTTACTTCCCGGCGCCGGAGAGGATGCGATCGAAAGACTTGGCCAAGCCGTCGAGCGCGGTGGGCTTGTAGCCGACGAGCTCGGTGGAAATATCAAACACTTCGTTCGCCTTGGCCATGTCTCTGCCTTCCTTCGACGGCTTGTTGTTGAACGCAATCGTGCGCGTGTCGTCGTTGTTGTTGTTGTAGTTGTCCCAAAGTTGGTCGCCACCGCCCTTCCAGGCCCAGTACGCGCCTTGCTCGCTGTATCGCGGATCGTACACGATGGAGGCGAGGCGTTCGCCGGCTTCTTCCTCGGTGACGTAACCCTTGGTGACGTTCTTTTGAAGAATCGGGAAGAACCAGCGGAAGAACGCGGTGTGGTTGCGGAACAAGTTGGAATCCGCGATGCAACCCGGGTACATCGTGCTGAACTTGATCCCCGTGGATTCGCCGTAGCGCTCGGCGAACGCCTTGATGTCGAGCATGTTGCACAGCTTGGAATCCTTGTACGCCTTGGCGCCGATGAAGCGAGTGCCGTCGATCAACGCGCCTTGGTTGCGGTCGCTATTCTTGAAGCCGTTCTTCAAGCCCGACATGTCGCCGAGACCCGCGCGCGGCGGCACTTGACCGGCGAGCGTGTTCGTGTTGCCCGTCACCGACCCGACGATGATCAAACGCTTCATGTTCGCGTCCGGCGCTTGCGCGAGATCATCGAGCAAGAGCAAAGACAACAAGTGGTGACCGAGGTGATTCACCCCCACGCACTCCTCGAACCCATCCTTGGTGTACGACGGCACCGTGGCGTTCGGGAGATACAGCGCCGCGTTGCACACCAACGCTTGAAAGTTTTTCACGTACTTGGATCGTCGGAACTCCGTCGCGAAATCGCGCACCGACTGCAAGTCACCGAGTTCGAGGTACATGATCGCGTACGACGACTCGTCCAACCCCAGTTCGTTCGCCTTGACCTGCATCTTCTCCGGCGAGCGCACCGCGTTGACGACGAAGTATCCATTCTTGATCAACGCCTTCGCCGTGTACAGCCCGAGTCCCGAGGACGAGCCCGTGATGATCGCGACCGGTTTGTTCCCCGCGTTCGCCGGCGTGACGTTTTGTTGCGACGACGCCGCGCGCGCGACGACGTCGCGCCCACCGCGGCGCGTCGGCGTCGCCGGGCGTCTTCCGGACGACGATCCCTTCTTCGCGGTCGTCGCGCGTCCCGCCGCGTTCGGCGTCGGCGACGCGCGGCGCGACGACGCGCGCGCGAGCATGACTGACTGGCTGGTTGAGCGGCGCGCGCCTGTCGCGCGAGGCGTTGCGGAGTCGCGACCGAGTCGGCGTGTGCGGGCGCGACGCCGCCGCGACGACGTCGGCGAGTGGATAATACCTAGCGGCGGAGCGGCGCGAGAGCTCGAGATCGCGACGGGCGGTTTTAGCGGGGCGATGCTTCGTATTTAACGTCGCGAATGTTGCGGTTCATCACGGACAATCGGGTATGGGGTGTCGTCGCTCGGGGGGCGCGATTTCGTGCGCAGACCTCGTATATACGCGAACACAGCGCCGTGGAGATCGGGGTTCAATTCCCCGTCGGGAAAATAAAATAAAATATCAGCCGGATTCAACGCCGGCGGTGACTCCCGCGACGAGTGTTCCCGATAGTATAATGGTTAGTATGCCACGCTGTCAAAGCGTCACGTCGAACGACGTGAACTATAACTTTTTTGGGTCGGGACTCATCAGTTACATTCATTACGAATTAGGGCGCACTACCATCTTCTACCATCTTCTTCAGGAAGCACGGGCCGTCGTGAAGATGGTAGAGGCTGAGGAAATAATCGAGTTGGCCAAAGAGTTTTAATTGCACTCGAGTGCTTGAGATTAAATCCGCCAGATTCGGAGGCACGCGCGATCGCTGCGTTACATATTCATTGTATCATTCATTCGTCAACACTCAAAAGTGGCTTTCTTTTCTAGCTATTGTTCGTCGCCGAAATATTGTTCCAGTCGTCTGGCAAACCGCTCGGGGGTCCTCCGACCTTGTTTTGGTGCACCCAGATGCGCACGATCCACTTCTCTTCGTTCGCCTCCGTGCCCTCGTGCTCGACGCGGTCGTCGAACTCGCCGTCGACGTTCGCCGGAAAGAACACCAAGGCGCGTCCTTTCGCCGGTCGCACCGCGAGGCCACCCAACCGCCCGAACACGGTCTGACCGCCACCGCGCACCTCATCCACATCGTTCAAGTAGACGAGCAAGGTGACTAAAGTCTGCCCGCCGCGATTGGCGTCCTCCACCGCCGCGCCGCGATTGGCGTCGAAGTGCGGCGCCAGCTTCTGGCCTCGCTCGTACCGAATCACCGTCGGCGCCTCGTACGTCGTCCACGACGTTCCCGGGAGCAATCTCTCCGTCGCTCGTATCAACTCGCGCTCACCGACCCCAGAGCCGTCCAACGCCGTGCTCGTGCTCGTTCGCAAATCCCCGAGCTCTCGCTCCTTGTGTTTCACGTACGCCAGAGACGCCCCGTACGCGGCGCCGACGGCGCCCAAGTACCCGACCACGCCCTCGCCGAGCAACCCCAGACCGGACTGCCCGAACGCCGCCGATCCTATCAGCATCGCGAGCGCCCCGACCCAAACCGCGGGTCCACCGGACACCGCGGACGTCCACGCCTCGACGTCGTTCGTCCACCCCGCGTACACCACCGGGCTCCGCGTCATGTCCCCTTTCGCCTTCGCCCGAGCGATGATGTCCGCGCACGCGTCGGCGCTCAGGAAGTCATCGACGACGAAGACGTCGGGGGAGGCGTGCAGCTGCCGCAGACCGTCCGCGTAGCGGTCGATGGGGACGTGCGTGTCTAAAACCGCCGCCGAGCGCGCGGTGGGGACCGCCGCGCCGAAACCGGCGCGCGGAGGCGCGCCGCGCCGCGCGCGCGGGGGGACGCGCGACGAGGTCGACGCCGGCGTCGACGCTCGCCGCTCGCCGAGCGACGGGGCGAGGCGAGGCGCGGACGTCGGCATGACGCGGTGTGACGCGACGCGCGCGAGACGACGCGAGGCGAGACGTTCGTGTTTTGCTTTTCCAGTGACATAACAAGAGACGTTTCCTAGCGAAACGAATCGAGCTCAACGTACACACCGCGCCGCGATAGACTATTTAATTATCAGATTAACCGAGCGACGTTCGACGCGCGCGGACTCGTTCGAGCCCGCGCTCGCGTCGTCGCTCCACCCCCCAAAGAATCTGCGTCCTTCGTCGGCGTCTCGGCTTACGCCTTGACAACCTTGGTGACGAGGAAACGAGTCATGGATTGGCGATGACCGTTCTTCTTGCGATAGTGCTTCTTCGGTCTGTACTTGAAAACGATCACCTTCTTCGCGTCAAAGTTCTCCAACACCGTCGCCTCGACGCGCGCGCCCTTCACGTACGGGTGGCCCCAGTTCGGCGCGTTCCCGTCGTGCGTTCCGAGCACGCGTTCGAACGCAATCTTCGAGCCCGGCTCGACGCCCTTCAGCGAGTGGCACTCGTAGAAGCGGCCTTCGGAAACAAACTGCTGCGAGCCGCCGACTTCGATGATGGCGTCCCACTTCGGGGCGGCGCCCGCGGACGGGGGCGTGTTGAAACCGATTTGGTTGATCGAGCTCTCCGCCGTCGCTGCGAGGGACGAAACAAGCGCGCCGTCAGTACGCGCGATCACACGACACCGTCCGCGCGCCGCCCTCCGCGCGCGCGTTCGCCCCGCGTCGCCTCCTCGCGCCTCGCGTTCGCGTCGCGCGCGCCCTATCCCCACAGGTTTTAGGTTTTTCGCGCGCCCGCCCGTCCCATCCTTCGTCGTCGCGTCGCGTCGCACGTACCCTCCGCGCGCACGTCGCGTCTCACCGCGCGCGTCGCCAAGGAAACCTTCGCGCCGTTGCGCTCGACGCTCGCCTTCGCGCGCATTCGCATCGCGCGGTTGCCCGCCGTCGCGGGCGTCGCCGTCATCGCCGGCATCGCCATCATCGTTCGCGTGCTTCGAGCGCGCGCGCGCGTTCGATCGCGTTCGAGCGCCTCTGCGTCGCTCGTTCGGCGCGCGAAGTTTACGTCTCGCGCGTCTGGCTCTCGCGCGTCGCCGTCGAGCGTCGTCGAGTGGCGCGCGCGTCGCGGTCGCGCGCGCGCGGTCGCGCGCGCGCGCGGCGCGTCCCCGCGGTCGCAAAACCCTAAACCCTGTTTGCGCACGCGAAGTCGCGCGCCTCGTCGCGCACATGGCGTTTCGGGACGCGCTCTACGACGTCCGACGCCGTCGCGGATTTATTTACGCGCGTCGCGTCGCCGCGTCGCGACGCGGCGTCGCGAGAGCGCGGCGACGACGGCGATGCGCGCGACGGCCGTCGCGCGCGCGACGCCGTCGACGACGACGACCGCGCGCGCGCGATCGACGGCGACGCGCGCGCGACGCGCGCGACGCGCGACGACGCGCGCGGGCGTCGAGGAAGAGACGAACTTTGCCCGCATCGACGCGACGTCGAGCGACGCCCCGGGAGGCGTCGCCGAGAGACGGTTCGGGCCCGAGTGCACCCTGCTCGTGGGGTTCACGAAGCGCGAGGTCGCGCGATGGCGCGAGACGCTGGACGCGATCGGCGCGGATTTCGTGCGCGCGACGGCGTGCGAGCGCGCGATGCTCGACGCGCCGCTCGGACGCGCGTTGGAGCGCGCGCAGGCGGACGCGAGCGCGGTGACGCCCGCGTTCGGGGTGCCGAGGATGATGTTTTTGAGCGGGATGAGCTCGGCGGAGGTGATGGAGATCGTGGACGTGTACGACGAACTCGAGTGGGCGCCGTGCGTGTTCGCGTGCGCGGTGCCGAAAAATTACGAGACAAACGTGCGCGCGCTGCTGGCGGAGATCATGGACGACCACGAGCGCTTGACGGGGTCGCAGGCGCAGTGTAATTTGTAAAACACGCAGCACGTTGTTCGCGCGCGCGCGATGTCTCGGGCGGCCTCTCGACGTTCATCGACGCGCGAAGCGTCGACGGCGACGGCGACGCGCCGCACACGCGCGCGCGCCATGCTCGCCCGCGCGTCGACGCGCGCGACGCTTCGCGCGTCGACGCGCGCGACGGCGGCGCGCGCGACCGCGCGGCGCCGCGCGCGTCCGCGCGCGCGTCGTCTCGAGCCGAAGTCGTCGCGTCACCTCGTCTCGCGCGCGGGCGACGGCGACGACGGCGATCGGCTGTGGAGCGACGTCGAGCGCGGCGACGATGGATGGCGACGCCGCGCCGGGTCGCTCGGCGCGTCCGTGGCGCTCGTCGCGGGGACGACGCTCGGCGCGGGGATGCTCGCGCTGCCGCTCGTCCTGCGCGACGCGGGCTTCGTGCCGAGCGCGGTCGTCATCGTCGCCTGCTGGGTCTTCTTCGCCGCGACGGGGCTGTGCGTGCTCGAAGTGAATCTCGGGACGATGTGCGAGCTCGGGCGGGGCGGCGGGACGTCGGTGAACGCGATGTGTCGAAGGACGCTCGGCGGCGCCGGCGTGAGCGCGGCGACGGCGTCGTTCGCGTTCATCCATTACGCGTTACTCGTGGCGTACGTGCAAAAGGTCGGGGAGCTCGCGGTTGAGATTTGGCCTCGAGCGCCGGGAGGGGCGAACGCGGCGTCGGTGGCGTACGCGACGGCGATGTCGACATTTTTGTACCTCGCCTCGCCGGCGAAAATCGAACGGTTCAACTCGGCGCTCTTCGCGGGCGTCGTCGGGACGTTTGTACCGCTGTTGCTGCTCGCCGCGAGCAGCGAGACGACTTCACTGGATAATCTGCTCGCCGTGTCGGATTGGAGCGAGGCGCCGGCGACGATTCCAATCGTCGCCGTGGCGTTCGTGTATCACCAAGTCGTTCCAGTCGTGGCGACTTCGTTGGAGGGCGACAGGAAGCGCGCCACGACGGCCGTGCTCGCGGGCACGGCGATACCGGCGTTGATGTTCATCTTGTGGGACGCCGCCGTGCTCGGAAGCGTCGGCTCGGGGGCGATCGATGTCGACCCCATCAGCGCTCTGCAAGCGTCTTCGCCGTTGACGGCGGCGCTCGTTCGTGGGTTCGAATTCTTCGCCGTGTCGACGTCTTTCTTGGGATTCGGATGGGGTCTCGCGGATTTCCTCGCGGATGGCATGAAGACGACTGATCTTCGCGATCCGCGTCCGTGGGCCTTGGCGCTCGTGCCTCCCGTGATTTTCGCGCTCGCGTGCCCGGGCGTCTTCCTAGCCGCGCTCGACAGTGCGGGCGCTTTCGGGGTTTTGGTCGTGTTCGGTATGATTCCACCCGCGATGGTGTATAGACACAGGCAGATGCGAGACGAGTGTGCGCTCGAGAACGACCCAGTGGGGTGTTTGCCGGTATTAGATCCCGTGCTTCCGGGCGGTTCTCTCACGTTAGCGCTCATGTTTGCGTTCGCGGCGAGCGAGGTCGGTTCGGAGACCATCGGGCTTGCGCGTCAGTGGTTCCGCCTGTGAAGCGTATGTCTAGGTGTATTATATTTCTAAGTGTATTATTGATTCATTCTACTAGCCGCTCTTTTTGCGCTTCTGTAACTCATCGCCGCCCGGACCGACGGTGACTTTTCTCTTCATCGCGACGACGTCGCCTTTCTTCGTCTTAAAAACGCGACCGCGTCCTGCTTTGTCGTTGTTCCACCACGATGATTTCGATTCACGCTGTCGTTGCGGCGCATTGGCTGCGCCTTCGTCGCCTTCATCATCGCTCCCTCGCACGGCGTCGTCGTGTTTGTGCGCGCCGCCGACTCTCGCCGCTGACGCGGTCGCCTCGTCGTCATCGTCTTCGTCGCGTTCGAGGTCGCCGTGCTCGTCCGCGGGCGCATCGTCGTAGCGATCGGCGTTTGTGACGCTCTTGGTGCTTGGTTTTGGCAGCGCTTCGGCGACTTTGGCCAACACTTGCAAGTTTGGATCGACGAAGTGACCATCCTTCTTGAGCAGCTTGACCAAATCGCTCGCGAGCGGTGTGAACTTGCGCGTGAAAAACGAGAGTGCGGCGCCTTTCTTGCCTTGTCGTCCAGCACGACCGACACGATGACGATATTGCTCTATGCTTCCTGGAAAATCCCAATTCACCACGTACTCTAATCCCGCGATGTCCAAACCGCGACCGGCGACATCCGTGGCGATTAACACCGGAGTCTTCCCCGCTTTGAAATCTTTCAACGCCTGATCTCGTCTTTCTTGCTTCATCGTCCCGTGAAGCGTGCTCACTTTTTCATTGTGTCTCTTGCACAAATCCGCGATGAACTGCACCGTTTTGATGCGATTGGCGAAGACAAGGACTCGGCTACGAGCGCGCCCGTCTTCGGCGCGAAGCTTTGTGATGTACTTCATCAATTTGCGACTTTTTTTGTGCTCAGCGCACACGTGTACCGTCTGTTCCACGATCGCCATATGCACGTTGACGTCGTCGTCGTTCTTTGGCACCGTCGCCTTTTCTGAATCAATCTTCACCGTCTCAAAGCCTTTGCGAAGCCACGTCTTGCCGATGGCGCGCACCGCCTTTGGAAACGTGGCGCTGAACAACAAGGTTTGGCGCCCGCTGTCTTTGTCGGGCAGCGCTTCGCGAATCGCAGAGAGCTGCTCCTCAAAACCGAGGGCGAGCATGCGATCGGCTTCGTCTAACACGAGCATCGCGCATCTATCCAACTGCAGGGCGCCAGATTCGAGAACGGCGAGCAATCGCCCCGGGGTGCCGATGACGAGTAAAGCTTGCGACGTATGCTGAGCCAAGGCCTCTTCCTGCTCCTCCTGAGACGCTCCACCATATACGGCGACCGCGCGCACCGGCACAGCTTTCTTCAGCTTGTTGCAGACGCCAGATATTTGCAAAGTCAGTTCCCGCGTCGGGGCGACGACGAGCACCGCCGGCGCCCCGGGCCGTTTCTTTCCCACGTTTGGATTTTCTCTGTGATCTTTCAGCGCGGCTTCGATGGCGGGTAATAAAAACCCTAACGTTTTCCCGCTTCCAGGTGGCGCGATGGCTAAAACATCGCTACCCGCGCACGCCGGTGGCCAACATTGTCTTTGAACCGGCGTCGTGCGACGATGCCCGATGCTCTTCATCGCATCCATGAAATAATCCGGAACATTCTCCGCATTCACGCCGTCGCCGTTCGTTTCCGTTCCATCCGCGTCATCTTCTTCCACCTCTTCCCCGCGCGCCTTCGCTTTCAGCTTTTTCCTCAGCGCCTTCGCCGCTAACCGCTCTCGCTCCGCCTTGCGCTTCGTGCTCCGCTCCGCCGCCGCTCGCTTCTCGTCCTCTTCCTGCAGCGCGGGCGGCAGCGGCGGTGCGCTCGAGCACATCCCGCGCAGCTGCCGTTTCACTCCTCGCTTGGTTCGGATTCGATTCCCGTCCGCGTCTTTGCGCGAGAGCGCGCGCGCTTTCTTCGCCTCGCGCTTGCTTCGCTTTCGCTGCAGGAAATCAACCGTCATGGCGCTCGCGACGACGCGCGTGCGCGATCAGCGCGACGCTCGGCGCGTTTGCGCGCGTAAACGATCGTTTCGCACCGCTCGTCCGCGCGTCGGCGCGCGAGACGCGTCGCGCGCGACGGTGGTCGGTCGAACGCGCGCGCAGCCGCCGCCGCCACGCGAGCGGGCGAGGCGACGCGTCGAGGCGACAGCGCGCGCTGTGGAGTAGACGGCGCGCGTCGATTCCAAGGCGCCGCGAAAGTCGCGCGGCGCTCGCGTCGGCGCTCGCGTCGACGGTGTCGCGCGCGATAGTGAGAACGAACGCGAGCGGACTCTCCCTCTCGCGACGGGACGGGACGGGACGCGACGCGACGGATAGTTTTGGATCCTCTTCGTATTCTAGAAATCGTAAATCTAAGAAGTTGTACACCACAAACGCGCTCACAGGAAATAGTCCGGACACCGCTTCGCCGCCTGCTGCTCCTC
>Ga0222715_10005846_pt1 | contig 10446 bp, 5 predicted proteins | sample C33_9DmetaG_FD_165056 | JGI IMG/M metagenome (GOLD analysis project Ga0222715, IMG submission 165056) | Estuarine water microbial communities from San Francisco Bay, California, United States - C33_9D | ecosystem: Environmental > Aquatic > Marine > Unclassified | place: USA: California... | reverse complement strand
GCGCGCGCCCGACCTCGCGCGCGCGCGCGCCGGTCCTCGCGCGCGCGACGCGTCGCGCGCGCGACTCGTCCGCCGACGCGCGTCGCGCAGTGTCGCCGCCACTCGTCGACGCCGCGCGCGCGTCGCGCATCGCGCGCGCGCCTCGCGAGCGATGCGCGCGACGCGCGGCGACGCCGCGCGATCCGTCGCGCGTCGACGCGCGCCGCCCGGCGCGCGCGCGGCGCGAGGCGCGGCGTCGGCGTCGCGATTTCTCGCGCGTCGGCGCGCGACGCCGAGGGCGCGCGCGCCGCGCGCGCTCGCCGAGGACGGCACGGCGCGCGCGGACGTCGACGCGTGGCTCGAACTGTACGCGCGCGACGCCCCGCCGGCGGTGTTCGCGACGTTCGACGCGCGAGGGACGTGCACGGGGGTGGACTACGCGACGAACGTGGCGACGGCGCTGCGGGCGCGTCGAGCGCGAGGCGGCGACAGCGTGCGAACGGCGCGCGTGATGGCGTTTCGGAACAGGGCGATGGCGACGCGAGAGGCGCTGCGCGCGGAGGCGCGACGGTGGCGGGAGGCGCTGGGAGAGGGGGAGACGCCGGAGTCGAACGCGACGCGGGACGCGGAGGACGCGGCGGCGAGCGGGACGGCGGAGGTGAAGGTGACGACGATCGAGCGCGGGGACGCGCGCGAGGACGAGACGCGCGTGGGGGTGGGCGTGGTGAGCCCGTTCGCGGAGGCGGCGAAAGAGGAGGACGCGGGCGCGGTGGACGACTCGCCGAAGTTGCCGCTGACGATGGAAAACGTGGACGAAGCGCTCGACGAGGTGCGACCGTATTTGGTCGCCGACGGTGGTAACGTCGAGCTCGTGAAGATTGAAGATAGGATCGTCGTCGTGCGGCTAAATGGGGCGTGCGGGACGTGCGCGTCGTCGTCTGCGACGATGAAGGGCGGGATCGAAAAACTGTTGAAGCAAAAATTCGGCGACGCCGTGGAAGAAGTCGTCAACGTGAGCGGTGACTTGGAAGAGATGACGATCGAGACGATCGAGGAGCATTTGGAAAAGCTTCGAAAGTCTATCACGAGCTACGGGGGCGAGGTGAGCGTGGAATCGCTCGAAAGGGGCGTGTGCGTGTTGAAGTTTAGAGGACCGCAAGCGCTCGCCTTCTCCATCGCGCAAGCCATCAAAACAAAATTTCCGCTCGTGCGCGAGTGCAAGATCAGACAAGTCAAGTGACCGTCGCATTCGTTTCCCTATTATTTAATGACGCACCCATTGGATGTTGTAGCTAATAATTAATCGATTACACGCGTTCGAGTTTAAACGGTGAAGTTGTCGCACGCGAACGCCTTGTCCACGCGCTTCATGATACCGCTGATCACCTTGCCCGGACCAACTTCCGTCGCAGACTCCAAGCCCTTACCGAGGAGCGTGGTCATCGTGGTTTCCCACTGCACCGGGTTGGTGAGCTGCTTCGCCAACGTGGCGCGAATGCTCGCGGCGTCCGTGTGCGGGTTGACGTCGACGTTGGAAATGACCGGGATGCGCGGCTCCTTAATCGGCGTCGCTTCGAGCGCAGCCTTGAGCTTGTCCGCGGCCGGGGCCATGAAGTCGGTGTGAAACGCGCCGGCGACGGCGAGACGCACGACCATGCGCGCCTTGAATTCCGGCTTGGCGAGTTCTTCAACCTTGTCGATGGCCGGGATGGCGCCGGACACGGCGTAGTTACCGTTGCACAAGTAGTTGGCAACCGAGCACGGCGCGCCAGACTCGGCGGCGGCGCGTGCGGCGAGTTCTTCAGCCTTGTCCGCGGAGAGACCGATGACGGACGCCATACCGGAGGGCGTAGCATCGGCAGCCTCTTGCATGGACTCGCCGCGAATCTTCACGAGCTTCAAGCCGTCTTCGAAAGACAACGCCTCGGCAAAGGTCAAAGCCGTGTACTCGCCGAGAGACAAGCCCGCGGCGACGTCGATGGAATCGATCATCGCCTTACCTTCGTCCGTCATCTTCATCTTCTCGAGCGCTGCCAAAGAAGACACGTAAATCGCCGGCTGGGAAACCGCCGTCGAGTTCAAGCGCTCCGCCGGGCCGTTGACGCACACATCGAGCAAGTCGTACCCGAGCACGCCGGACGCGGTGTCGAACATCGCCTTCGCCGCGGGGCACTCTTCGCAAAGCTCCTTCGCCATGCCGACCGTTTGCGCGCCTTGTCCCGGGAAGAAGAAGGCCTTCTTCGGCGAGTAGTCGGCGGCGGCGCGCACGGTGACCGAGCGGGACGCTCGAACGCTAGCGCGTCGGGTCCTGCGTATCGCACGAAAACGCGGCTCGTCGTCAGTATACTTTGTCGCTTCGTGAACGCGCCGTCACTGGTCCGCGAAACGCCGTGACACTGTCGTGAGCGGTCGGTCTGTCCTCCCTCGGCGGATAAGGCGGATTACTCGACGTTCGCGACGTCGTGACGCGCGACGCGACGCGAAAACGCGACCGAAAACGTACGTGCAGGCGCGCAAGGCGACGGTAGACGTGGTGCAGAGGGAAGCGGACATGGTGGACATGGTTGCGTGCGTGTATGCGGTCGTGATGCTTCGAGTGGTTGCTCGGACACCCGAAAGCAGGGTTAAATCCGGCGCGGCGTCGAGTGATTTGTTTTGCATGTGCATGCGCGCTAAAGGGTCAACATGCGCGAGCCTATGTTCGATTGTCAATACTAGGGGTTTCATCAATTCGTCGCCACGGCTTGTGCACCGCCAGAGATGATGGCGTTGTCGAGGATCAACGCGGGCCGCGTTTCTAAAGCGACGGTCACCGGCGCCGGGAGTGGTTCCTGTTGCAAGGAAGCGCGTGAGATCATCTCTGCCGCCGCCTTGCGAGCGGCTTCAAGTAAATAGAGATCCGTTGACATCGATGCGTGGAATAGGTTCACCTGCTGGCCGCTTTGTTTCGTGCCGAAGAGCTCGCCTGCGCCGCGGAGCTGCAAATCGCTCTCGGCGATTCGGAAGCCGTTGTTTGATTGCTCGAGCACGCGAAGACGGTCGCGTGCGCGATCTCCCTTCAACTCTGCGTTCTCCCCTGCACCGGGAGAGTGTAACAAGAAGCACTTCGACTGACGTGCGCCGCGTCCGACGCGACCTCGAAGCTGGTGAAGCGCAGCGAGACCGAAACCGTCTGCGTCTTCGATGATGATGACGCTCGCGTTTGGCACGTCCACGCCGACTTCAACGACTGAGGTGGCGACCAGGGCTTGGGTTTCACCAGAACTAAACTTTTCTAGCGCCGCGGCTTTTTCGTCCGCGCCCAACTGTCCGTGCAAGAGTCCGAATCGTACATTTGGATACTTGCTCACGAGACGAGCGTATTCCTCCTCCGCGCCCTTCACTTCAGACATGCGAGACGATCCCGACTCGTTCACGAGACGCAAGATGACGTAAGCCTGACCGCCGCGGCTCACTTCTTCGCACATCGAATCGTAGGCTTGCGAATGCTCGTCGACGCCGCACACCGTCGTGATGATTGGCAAACGCCCCGCGGGTTTCTCGTCGATGACGCTCAAAGCCATCTCGCCGAACTTTGTCATCGCGAGTGTGCGCGGAATCGGCGTTGCGCTCATGGTAAGCATGTGCGGTGGGAGCTTACCTTTTGCCAACAAACCAGCGCGTTGCTCCACGCCAAATCGATGCTGTTCATCGACCACGGCGATGCCGAGTGAGCTGAAAACAACTTTTTCGTGAATCAAAGCGTGCGTGCCAACAATAATTCCAATCTTTCCGTCATTCAACTCCTCGAGAATTTGCGCACGTTCAGCGGTTTTCGTTGAGCCTGTGAGTAATGCCACTTTAGGTGGATCTCGCATTTGTGAAAGCAAATCCGTGAGCACGCGGTGGTGCTGCGTGGCGAGTACTTCAGTCGGCGCCATGAACGCGCCTTGATGTCCGGCACCGACCGCCGCGAGGAGCGCCATGGCGGCAACGACAGTCTTACCGCAACCCACGTCACCTTGGAGTAGGCGCAACATCGGCGCCGGCCCGGCCATATCACTCAAAATTTCTTCGAGTGAAGACTCTTGAGATCGCGTGAGCGCAAACGGTAACTCGCTTCGCAACTCGTCCGTGAGAGCAGTGCCGACTATGCACACGCCTTCGGTCGACTCGGACACGGGGAGCGCCTGTAAACGACTGCGTTCTTGTAGAAGTGCCACTTGCAATAAAACCAATTCTTCAAACGCCAATCGCTCACGCGCTTGCGCCACAGCCTCGACGTTTCGTGGCCTGTGAATATTTTTCACCGCCTCCGAATGCGAAAGCAAACCGAGTTCGGCGAGCAACGGATTATCGCGGCCCATCGATACCTCCATGGGATCGGCGGGAAGCTTCGATAGGAAAATATCCATCGATGCGTCCACCGCGCGATGCCACTCAACGTTGCTCATCGCTCCACGCTTGGCGTACGTGGCGACAATTTCCGACGAGTCGGACGCGAATACCGGCGCATCTGCGGCAATCGGAACGACACGACCGCCGTCCACGCTGAACTGGCAGTTCCTATCGCCCGTACCCAAAGTGCCGCGGACACTCACCCGAGCACCGATCGGCATTTCCTCGCGCGCATCCTTCGAAATGTAGTCCCACACTTTAACTTTGCACCGAGGCTTGTTCGCGCCCCACGGATCGTCCTCTGTCGGCGCAAGTTCGTCCTCGCGTACGTCAACTTCAACCAACACCGTGTTCGGGATCGCGCGCCCGCGATAAAAATCGCGTACTTGCATCGAACGAACTGTTCCAGTGAGGGTCACTTGCGTGCCTTGTGCGAGCGACTTGTTCCAAACGCTGTACTCTTGATACTTGCGCGGGCAGTTGCGCAATACGGCTTCGATCGTGTTGACACCCTCGGCTTTCAGCGCCTTCATAGTCGACTTCGGGACTTTGTCCTTGAGCGCTTCGATCGACGTTTCTTTCCATCGCTCTAGATCGAGACGAAGCTCGGAGGTGTCCGTCTTGGCAGCAATTTCGGCGAGTTTCTGAAAGTCGACAGTTTCGGGGAGAATGCCGTTGATGGGATCCTCGGCGGCCCAAAACGGCTTCTGCATACCTCGAAGAGGCACATCGTTTGACGACATCGAGCTCGAATCGCTCTCAAATTCCATATTTTCTTCGTTTTCGAATTCATCGACGGCAGCCCACCCACCACCGACGTCGGCTTCTTCGCCGTCGCTCAAGTTCACGGTCCCGCCGCCGCCCCAGCCCGGTGCGCCGCCCGCGTAAGACGAGCGTTCGCTCTCAGACTTGGCATCCGCGGTCGCTCGCTTTAAACTCCCCGCGCCCGGATCACCCAGCGAAAATGAGTACTTCTCCAAGCACCCAAGCTCGTCGTCCTTCGCTTTGGGATGCTCGAGTAGTTTGTTGACAATTTCAGCCAACACTCGAGCGTCCGTCCCTGCGCGGTGCATTTGTGTGTCTTCACCGTCGATCGACACGCCGTAGTATTCGCGTAGGACATCCATGTTGAACTTTGCCAATCCTTCCGGACGAAGCAGCGCGCGTGCGAGCGGCAAGGTGTCACAGAATCTCCAACTCGACGGCAACTCACGCCCGAGACGACGATATTCGTGCTGCATAAAAGCCGCGTCAAATTGACGCGCGTTGTGCGCTACAAGCAAGATCGGCGCCCCGGGGCGCGACTGGCGGGCACTTTCAATGAATGTTTCCAACTGTTCTGCCGCCATGGCGAACGACGGCACGTTTGATGCGCTCACCATGCTGTTGGTGATGCCCGTGAGCGAGGTGATGGCGGGTGGAATCGTAAACCGACCGGGATTCACGAGCGTGCTGAACGCCGCGGACGGATCCGAAAGCGACTGCGCCGCGAGCTCGATAATGCGACTCTTCTCCTTGCTCAACCCGGTGGTCTCTAAATCGAAAACAATAATGGTGGGGAACTCGGACGAATCTCTCGACACCGTCGGCGCCTTCGTCTTCGACGCGTCGTCCTTCGTCTTCGCAGCCGCCACCGCCGGAGTCCGCTTCGACGCGCTCGCGACACCACCCATGTTCGATGAAACCACCGACGTCGCCCCCCCGCGTTCGACCGCCGGCGCAGCGCTCGGCGGCGACCACGCTCGCGGCGTCTGCGGCGCCCCCGCCGGCGTCTGCGGCGCCGCCGTTTCGCCGCGCTGCATCACCCCAGGCAGCGCCGTCGACACATTCTGCAGCAACCGCTGCCGTCGTTCGACGTCTAAATTCCCATACACCGTCGAATCTCGCACCATGTGCGCGAGCATCGGCGACGCGTGCGTTCGCTCCAACTCCCGAAGCGACGCCGTGAGAAAGCTCTGAAAATCGTCGAACGCCTTCCCCTTCGCGTTCGCGCACCCGTTGCTCATCTCGTACGCCAATCCCGCGCGCAATCGATCCTGCGTCGTCGTCCACGCGCGCGTCGTCGTCGTCAGTCCGCCGTCGCTCGCGTCTCTTCTCGCGCCTCGTTCGCGACTTTTAAAAATCAAAACTTCGATCCCTCGCGACGCGTCGCGTCGCGTCGCGCGCTTCGTTCGCGCACCACGACCGCGCGCGCGTCGAGCGCATCGCTCGTCGCGACGCTCGCGCGCTCCCGCGCGCGCGCGCCCTCGCCGTCCGCGACGCCGCGCGTCCACGCGCCGCGTCGTCGCGGCGTCAACCGAATCCGTTCGAGCGTCCTCGCGAGCGCGCGCGCGCCGCCGCGACGCATGGCGCGTCGCGTCGCGGTCGTCGCGTGCGTCGCGCGATCGACGCCGGCGTCGCGCGTCGCGGTCGTCGCGCGCATCGGTGTGCGGTCGACGATTCGACGCGGATTCGAATCCAATCCAATCCGCACTGCGCGACGCGATCATGGGCGCGGCGTGCGCGCGCGCGGTCGCGCCCGACGGCGCGACGGCGTCGACGAAGCGCGCGCCGCCGGGCCCGGACGCGCTGCCGGCGCGATCGATCCTGAAATCGTCGTCCATCGCGGGCGAGATGTCGAGCGCGCGCGATTCGCACTCGACCGGGACGGCGGCGTCGAGCGCGGCGACGACGCCGTGCGGGAGCGAGCGCGATCTCGACGGACGCGATCGCGCGATGACGCGAAAGGTGTCGCTGGTGAAGTTCGCGGGACTGAGCGACGACGAGGCGGAGGCGGACGGGGAGGGATGGCGGGGACGGCTGTTCGGCGGACGCGCGGTGGCGAGCGGCGGCGGCGGCGGCGGCGAGAGGGACGACCACGGCGCGACGACGCACGGGCACGGGAACGGGCACGAGAGCGATTCGTCGCAGCGCGAGGGCGGCGGTGGGACGATGTACGGGATGCCGACGCACGAACGACGGGGAAGCTTCACGAGCTCGGTGCCGGTGGTGGAGCACGAGGAGGAGGCGCACTGGTTTCTGTCGATCGGCGTCGATACGCGGTTGGCCGCGGCGCGCGTGATGGAGAGCAGACTCGCGGCGGCGCGCGTGGAGGAACAGCGGCTGCGTGAGCTCGTGATCGAGGCGGAAGCGGCGACGCGAGAGGCGGAAGCGGAGGCGCGCGCGAAGAGCGAAGGCGAACACGACGAGCCGCGCGCGGATTCGAGCGGCGGCGGCGGCGAGGACGTTGGTGCGGTGGAATCGACGCCGCCACGCGTGAAGACGACGACGTTGATGCCATGGGATGTGATGGTGACCGTCGCGCGAGCTAGAGAAGGCGATGCGCGCGCTGCGGCGCACAAAGCGACGCTCGTGGTGAAGAAGCTCGCGCACACGGTGGCGCTCTGGGAGCTCAAGTCGACGAAGCGAGCGCATTCGGATATCGGTGAACACTTGACGAAAATTAAAGAAAAGAAGGGCAGACGACTGGCGTCCGCGACTCGCGCCCGGGCTACGTTTGTAGCCGCCGAAGAGACGCGCGATCGCGAGTTTGAGAACACGCGAGTGTTGGAAGACAAGCGTCTCGCCGCCGACGTGAACATGGCGGAAGCTTCGGCGCGAATCCACGCCGCGCGGACGGCGTTGAAGAACGCGCGCGACCGTAAAAAAGGTATTTTGTCGACATTTCGTCAAGCTGTGCGAACGTCCATGGACTCGAGCGTTGATTTGTTGGAGTTTAGGCAGAAGGAGTTCGCCCTGCGAGCGTCAAACGTCACGAAGACGATGTTCACCGCGTACGACGAGATGACGTCAAGGCTCGAAGAGGCGCTCATGAACGCCATGGACGCGGTGGGGCGGAATTCACCGAAGAAAATCGATAAAATGTTCGACATTGAGGCCGCCGCCGCGCTCACCGCGCGCGATCGCGCCGAAGCCTCGTTAAACGACGCCACGAGCCAGTGCATGGCTGAGATGCGCGCGCTCGAGGCGTCGACGCGTACGTTGCTGGATGATGTCGATGAGGAAATCAAAAACGGCATAGAGGAGTATTATGCCGCCGCGGACGACGAGCGCGTGTGCTACATGGAGGCACAACGAGCGACGATCGCGTGCAAGATGGCGCACGCTGCCGTCAAGGTGTACGAAGAGCAATACAACGCCACAAAGAACATGTCCGACGAGGCTCACACTTGGGCAAGCTCACTCGACGACGAAATCGCACAGCTGAACAAAGACTACGCGATCGCCGAGGAGCGTCATCTCGAAGCCGCAAAAGTTGTCGACGCAGCGCTGGTCGAAGTTGAAGCCGCGGAGAAGGACGTCTTGTCGACTTCGACGCCGGACGACTCGAATCAAACGAGCGCGCGACGACAAAGCGTGCGAAACGTGTTCGAAGTCATAAATCGATTCAGTACCATGGTGCGTGATAAATCGGCGAGAGGCGACAGCGATACTTTCGCGAGTCTCAAACAACTCTCGCTTCAAGCTGGGTCAGATTCGCCGAGAAATTCCGACGAGCAACATCGCGTCTCAATGCTCGGATTTTCCACATCGTTCCCCGACGCCGACGCCACGATGGAGAGCATCATGGAAAAGGCGCACGAGCTGGAGCACTCGAGAGACGTCCAGACGCTCACGCGGAACGTATCCCGAAGCGCCATGGCGTATAATCCGCTGCAAAAGTGAAGAGCGACTGCGAAAAGATTGAATACGAATACGCATGTTATTGACAAGATTGTATTATTTGTAGCCTACTTTGGCGTGGATATACAAGTAGATCTGTAGAAAGGAGACCGGTAGAACATATTTATTCATGTCGGTCGACGTACACGTTGGTTTTGTAAAACAAAATTTGTTCGATGAGTCTGGTGCGACGACGAACGTTGGCCGACGATTATTGCCCCATCGCGACAGAGAAGCCAGTCTTGTAGTGATGCCCCTTGGACGCCATGCGCAAGCACCCCGTGGCGGTGGCGCCTTCACAGAGCGTCGTCGTGTACGTCACGTCCGTGTCACCGTGATTCGAGTGCACGACACGCATGGTGTCGCCGGATTGGAGCGTCTTGCTCACGCCGAGCGCGTAGCTCAACGAATTGCGTTCTCCGCCCATCGCGAGCTTGGCTTCCAAACCCGCGGTCGTCTTCGCGTCGAGCTCGCTCGTGACGCCAAGAGCAACGGTGTTCCCACCATCGCTCAACGCCGCGCTCAAAGTCGTCGGTCCGTCTCGTCGCTGCGCCGCGAGCGTCCAGTCCGCCAGACCGCCGCTCGAGGGCGACACCGTCGCCTTGGCCCCGAACGCGGTGTTATCATCGAACGCGTAGCACGCGCTCGCGACGACGTCGCCGCCCGCCAACGCCGAGTCAGCCGTGATGCCGACGGAATCGATCGCGAGCTTTGCCCCGATCGTCGCGTTCGCGGTGTCCCGCGCCAAGCCCTCCACCGCCACGTCGAGTCCGCTCAGCCCGAGTCCGCTCGCCGCCACGTCCGCGCTCAAATCCCCGTGATGATTCGCCTTCGCCACCAACTTCACCCCATCGATCGGCAGTTCAAACGTTTGCTTCGCGTCCACCGCGATCGATCTCGCCGCGCCGTTCACGTCCACGGTCACGTCCGCGTCCGCGAGCGCCGAATTCTTCGGTCCCTTCGTCGTCACCTTCGTCGCCCCCACCGCCGCGGGTTCGAGCAGATCGCGCAGCGCTTCGCCGAGCGCTTCGAAGTACGTCATGTCGCGTTCGAGTCGCGGCGTTTCGGGCGCGCGCGCGTCGCCGTGTGTCGCGTCGCGCGTCGCGAATCGTTCAATTCCGCTCGAGGGGACCGTTGCGCGCGCGGCTTTTTTTCGTCGCGCGTTTTCGCGCGCTTTTTTTCGACCCGCGCGCGCGAGGGTCGATCTTTCGCGGTCGACCCGCGCGCGAGGGTCGGTTTTTCGCGGTCGACCCTCGCGCGAGGGTCGCGCGCGATCGCCGCGCGCGGTCGCGGCTGTCGCGTGTCGAGGGTTTCGCGCGCGACCCGCGCGCGCGCGCGCGCGACCGCGCCGCACGCGCGCGCGCACGACGCACGACGCATGCTTCGCCGCTCGGCGAGAGAACTCGCGCGGCGCGCGCTCGACGCGCG
>Ga0222715_10005845_pt1 | contig 10446 bp, 6 predicted proteins | sample C33_9DmetaG_FD_165056 | JGI IMG/M metagenome (GOLD analysis project Ga0222715, IMG submission 165056) | Estuarine water microbial communities from San Francisco Bay, California, United States - C33_9D | ecosystem: Environmental > Aquatic > Marine > Unclassified | place: USA: California... | reverse complement strand
GAGCGCCCTGCTTATAACGGGGTAGTCTGGGTTCAACTCCCAGTACTCCTATTAGTGTAGATGTGATGTAAGGAAACACACCTCTATGAGGGTATGCAGGTATCAAATCCTGTCTTCTACACTATCTTGCTGGTTTAGCTCTCTGGTTGAAAGCAGCGAACTCATAATTCGCCTAAGGTGGGTTCGATCCCCACAACCAGCACCTTGCGAGTATGGTGGAATCGGTAGACACACCAGACTTAAAATCTGTTGGGCATTGTGCCCGTGGGAGTTCAAGTCTCCCTACTCGCATAAAATAAATAAGACAAAAGCATCTACTATGTCTTATAAGATTGACACTGCATACTGTTGGTATTTGGACCACAGTATGATAGTGAAGATGTATTTTATCAATCAGGTTCCATTCACCTTTGATGAAATGCCTGATGGGCATTTGTATGATCAGGATTTGTGTAAAGAAGCAGATAAAAATCTGCCATACGAACCAGAAGATTTATATAGGAGTTCTTTCTATCTGATAGATGAGGAAGTGCATCCTTGTTTGTTTCCAGTGGATTTAGAAAATCCAGAAGATATGCCAAAGGATGAAATAGAATATCATTATGATGAGGAAGATTTTATGGGTTAATAAATAAAACATAGAAATATCCTGGACGCAATATTCCGATGCCTCTTAATAAGCTGGAAAATTTTATTAAGAATACAGAAGGTCGTATTCTTTACGTTAATCCAAATGACCTTGATTCTACCGATGGTGTAGAGAATCAAGGAAATTCATTAACAAAACCTTTCAAGACTATTCAGAGAGCACTGCTAGAGGCAGCGAGATTCTCATATTTAAAAGGTGGTGATAATGATATTGTAGAGAAGACTACAATTTTACTATTTCCTGGTGAGCACGTAGTTGATAATAGACCTGGTTATGGTATAAAAGATGTCGGTGGAACTGCTACGGCAGTGTCTCCTTCTGGTTCAAACTCTGTTGCAACTACGGAATTTAGTTTATCAACTAGTTCTATATTTGATTTAACACAATCCGACAATATTTTATATAAGTTTAACAGTATTTACGGTGGTGTTGTTGTTCCTAGAGGAACTTCAATCGTTGGTCTAGATCTTAGAAAGACAAAAGTTCGCCCTAAGTATGTTCCCAATCCAACTGATTCTAATGTAAATAATGCAGCAATCTTTAGAATCACTGGTGCTTGCTACTTCTGGCAGTTTTCATTATTTGATGGTGATGAGACTGGATTAGTTTATACAGACTCAATTGATTTCTCTTCAAATAATCAATCAAAACCAACATTCTCTCACCATAAATTAACTTGCTTTGAGTATGCCGACGGAGCAAATACTCCATCTGGATATACTCTCAGTGACCTTGGAATGTATTATGCAAAACTGTCTAATGCATTTAACACTGAGACTGGTAGAAGTATTGATCAGAAATGGCCAGGTGTTCCTCTTGGATTTGCACCACAAAGACCAGAATATGAAATCGTTGGTGCATTTGCTGCCGATCCAGTTAATATTTCCAACATTATTTCTGGAGATGGTCTGACACCTGGAGCAGTTATTACTGTTACAACAAATATTGATCATGAACTTAGCACTGGAACTCCAATCAAAATTAGAGGTGTTGGGGTAGATGATTATAACGTTTCAACAAAGGTTCAAAGTGTAATAAGCGGAACCCAGTTTACATATGTCTTACCATTCGTAAGAGTAAACTTAAATGCATCTCCAAGTGCTTCTAGTGCTACTGTAACCATCGAAACTGATACTGTTTCTGGCGCATCACCATATATCTTCAATATCTCACTCCGTTCTATATGGGGTATGAACGGGATGCACGCTGATGGCAGCAAAGCATCAGGTTTCCGTTCAATGGTTGTTGCCCAGTTTACTGGTGTTTCTCTACAAAAAGACGACAGAGCGTTTGTTAAGTATAACAAAACCTCTAGAAGTTATGAAGGAATTTCAGTATCTAAAGTAACTGGAGCATCATTATCATCTCAATCATCATCAACATCTGCAGCAACAGTTTATCACTTAGATTCGGATGCTGTTTATAGAAATGGATGGGAAACGAGTCACATTAAAGCAAGTAATGATGCTTTTATTCAAATCGTTTCTGTGTTTGCGATTGGATATACAAGACACTTTGATGCTCTGAGCGGTGCAGATTATAGTGTAACAAACTCCAACTCAAACTTTGGTCAACTTTCTCTTGCTTCATCTGGATTTAGAAAGGAAGCATTTTCGAAAGATGATAAGGCATATATTACATCAGTAATTACACCAAAAGCAATTACAAATACTGTAGAAGATATTGATTGGATTTCTATTGATGTAGGTCTTACAACTTCTGTTGGTATTAGCAGTCACTTGTATCTTTATGGATACACCAATGAAAATGATAAACCTCCAGTAATTATCCAAGGATATAGAGTTGGTGCCAAACTTAGAGACAAATTGTATGTTGTTGGCGCTGGAACTACATATTCTGCCAATATCTACATGGCAGACAATTCACCAACTAGTTCCGTAATTCTGGGAACGAATAGTTCATACAAGACATATTCAGTAAGTTCTGTATCATCCAATGTCTTTACAATTGGATCTAATCAATTACTGACTGGCGAAAAAGTTTTACTGATTAGTGAAACTGGTGATCTTCCAGAAAATATTATAGACCATAAAGTATATTATGTAATTGGTAGTGACACTGATTCTGGATTACTTTCTAATGAAATTAAACTGGCATCTTCATTAACAAATGCTGTTAATGGAACTTCTATTGCAGTTTATGGTGGAACTCAACTTAAGGTTGTAAGTAGAGTATCTGATAAGGGAGCTGGTGAAGTTGGATCACCAATTCAGTGGGATTCTTCAAATTCTAACTGGTTTATTCATACAGAATCTAGTAGTGGAATTTACAATGCTCTCAATACTCTTGGGGTTGCACAACTTACAGAAAGAACTAACAATACTTTCATACAAAGGATAGAAGATCCAAGAAGTATTGATGAAAAACTTTATAAGTTTAGAGCAGTAATTCCAAAAGAATTTGACAATACAAAGAATCCTGAAGAAGGATTTGTTATTCAAGAATCTAGCACCACAGGTGTAAGAGCAAATTCTGATTTTACATTGGAAACTATTTCAACGTCAGATTATGATTACAACAGAAATCCAAGATTCATTAGCACTTGCTCCGTATCTGCATCAACGGTTACTGTAGTTGCAGAGTTGCCACACGGTCTGAGTGTTGGTAATAATGTTGTTGTTAGAAATGTAACCAGTAGCGACAATGCTTCTGGAACTATTGATGTTGGATATAATGGAACATTTGAAGTTACACAAGTAACTAACGACAAGACCTTTAAATATTCTACAATTGATGTTAAGGGAGTAACTCATACTCCTGGATCATTTACGAATGATACTTCAAATAGAACAACATCACTCCCTAGATTTGAAAGAAACGATCTTAAGAGTAATTACTACATCTACAGAAGTGATGTAATAACTCCACACATTTACAACGTTCAAGATGGTATTTACCACTTCTACGTATTAAATGCTGATAATGCTATTGAAACTGAATTTACAGATTCTAAGTTTAGCCAAAACGTAACTGATCTTTATCCACAACTTGATAGGGATAATGTTGACGACAACCCATTAGCAAGTCAAACTTATGCAAAGAGATCACCTATTGGTCAAACAGTAACAAGTGATCTTAAGAAGAGTCTCACTAGAGAAACTGCTGATAAAGTTCTTAAAGACTTCTCTATTGGATTACCAATCTCAAGTGTATCTAGTAGCGCAACGTCAGCAACTATTACATTTTCAGGTAGACACAATTTAAGTGGAATTGTAACTCATAGTGCTCTCACTGGTGGATCTGGATATACTAATGGAACGTATTATAACGTAAAACTGTTTAATAATGGAACTTCAACTTGGGATGGAGCAACTGCTAAAGTAACAGTTGCTGGTGGATCTGTTACTGGAACAGAGATAATTGCTGGTGGATCTGGTTATTCCAATAATGAGCAACTAGATTTTGATACGGCAGTAATCGGTGGTGGAACTGGGGCTGGCATAACAGTTACAACTGCTGGAATCTCTACAGTTGTAGGTAATGTTGTTCAGATCACTGGTATTGGAACAACTGCCAGTGGATATTATCGTATCACTAATGTTAATTCTAGAACTGCAATTTCAATTGCAAGAACTTCTGGCGATCCTGTGATTGTATCTGGTCAATATGCAATTAATATTGGACCTGCAATTAATGTTTCATCTACATCATATACTGCCTCTACTGGCATTTCTGTATTTACAACTGGAAACGCACATGGATTGGTTGCTGGTAATAAAATACAGATACTAAATTCTTCCAATGCAAATCTTGGAGAATATATTGTCCTTGAGAAGACGGCATCTACAGTAACTGTGAAGACAAATGCTTCACTTTCTGCGAAATACATTCTCAGAACTGCAATGTCATCAAATGACAAAACATCTGACATTGATGGTGAAAACTTAGGAGCAAGAGGATTCTCATTCTATGGAAATGAATATCTTTCCCTTGCAGCAAATATTACATCTGATGTTGCCGATACAAGTTTAGAAGTATCATCACCAAATTCTGGAATCTCAACAACAACTAGATTCCCACTTGGTTCTTATATTCAGATTGATAATGAAATCATGAGAGTTGCAAGTAGCACTCTCTCTGGAAGTAGCAATAATGAAATTACTGTTATTCGTGGAGCACTTGGAACAGTTAAGGAAAGTCATTCGACTGGATCTTTAATTAGAAAAATTAATCCACTTCCTGTCGAATTCCATAGACCATCTTATGTAAGAGCATCTGGTCATACGTTTGAATACCTTGGTTATGGACCAGGAAACTATTCAACAGGTCTGCCCCAAGTTCAAGTTAAGTCTCTTGATGAAAAAGAAGAATATCTCTCCCAATCACAAGAAAGAGATTGTGGTATTGTAGTCTACACTGGTATGAATAACGATGGAGATTTCTTCATCGGAAACAAGAAGATTAACTCTGCAACTGGTAAAGAAACAAACTTTGATATTCCAGTATCAACAATCACTGGTGAAGATCCTTCTAGACTCAGTGTAATCTTCGATGAAATTATTGTTAAGGAAAGAATTCTTGTTGAGGGTGGAAACTCTGGAACTGTCTTATCACAATTTGATGGACCAGTTAAGTTTAATAATGATATAAGAATTAATGGTGAAACTGTCACCAATGATATTGTTACAATTAAGTCTGGAAATGAATCAACATCTACAACAACTGGCGATCTAGTTGTCTTTGGTGGTGTTGGAATCGGAGGAAATCTAAACGTTGGTGGTGACTTTGAGGTTGATGGTCAATTAACTCTCAGTGGCGAAACAACAATCAGCACTGGTTTAATTCCAGATAGTAATCTGGGAGCATATGTTGGAACAGCAACAACGAGATTCAGTGAAGCATATTTTGGAAACATCAGAATTGCAGTAACTAATGATCAAACAATAGATACTCTTTCTGGAAAACTTATTCTCGACTCTTCGACTAATGAAGTTGAAATCAATGCAGATCTTGACTTAAATGGTGATGCAAATATCTCTGGTGACGTTGTAGTTGGTGGCGGTCTTTCCGTAACTGGTGACATTACTGCCTTCTATACTTCAGACCAAAGATTAAAGGATAATGTAACTCCTATTGAAGATCCTCTCACTAAAGTATTATCAATCAGTGGTAATACTTACGATTGGAATGAAAACTCTGGTAAAGAAGGTCATGATGTTGGTGTGATTGCACAAGAAGTCCTTGAGGTCCTTCCAGAAGCGGTCACAACAAGAGATAATGGTTACTTAGCAGTTGACTACCAAAAGATTGTCCCTCTCCTTGTAGAGGCAGTTAAAGAGTTGTCCGCTAAGGTTAAAGACCTTGAAAATAAATAACTAAAAAACATGATCTATCACATTGCAAAAGAGCAAAACGTTTTAGGAACTACACGCACAGTTTATTTTAAGGGTGGAACTTCTTGGACTACTGAATTTGTTGATAGAAAGAAATACACAGATGAAAATGTTGCCACCAGTGAAATTTATAGTTTTGGTGGCAGCATAATAACTGAATAAATAACTAAAAACCATATAAGATGGCAAATTATAGAAAGTCTTTCAACTTTAGGAATGGTGTACAAGTTGATGACGACAATCTGGTAGTAAATTCTAATGGTTTGGTTGGAATTGGTACAACCGTTCCTTCCGAACTGTTAGATGTTAGGGGAACTGCGAAAGTAGTTGGTCTTGTAACTACAGATAATCTATATGTAAGTGGAATCTCTACCTTAAGTGATGTCACCATTGGAACTGGAATAACAATATCTGCATCTTCTGGCATTATTACTGCCAATTACTTTTATGGTGATGGATCAACATTATCCAACTTACCAACATCACAGTGGACAGACGTTGATGTTGGTTTAGGATTTACTTCAATTTATAATTCTGGATATGTTGGAGTTGCAACAACGGATCCAAGAAGCACTCTGCAAATTGGTGGAAATCCAAACAACAGCGAGAATGGTGTTGGATTAAGTTCTATTGGTAATATAAGAGCATCGGGAATTATAACTGCTTCTAGTTTTGATGGATCTGGAGCAAACTTAACTGCTCTCAATGCAAGCAATATATCTTCTGGAACTATCTCATTAGATAGAATACCAACACTTACCAACTCTAAGATTCCTTCAAGTATTAGCGTTTCTGGTGTTATTACTGCAACCAGTGGATTTGTTGGAAATCTTACTGGAAATGTAACTGGTGATGTTGTTGGTATTGCTACGACTGCTAGATCTCTTACAGGAACTCCAGATATTACTGTTGGTGCAGTAACAGCATCAACAATTTCTGCATCTAGTTTATCAGCATCTGGAATTGTAACTGCAACCACAGAATTAAATGTTGGATCTGGTGGAACTGCTCTCACTGCTCTAAGTAATGGAAGACTTGGAGTTGGTACAGCAAATCCTGGATCAGATCTTCAAGTTAGAAAAGAATCTGGTTCACTTTTGGAAGTTATTTCCGATAGTGGTGAGTCTAAAATTAGCGTTGGAAACTCTGTAGGAGCAGGAAGCAGTTCTGCTATTCTTAGATTTGGAAATAAGTCTGCAACACTAGATCTTGTTAATAATGATTATGGAGATATTCAAACTATTATTCATGATGGAACTGGTGTAGGAGCCACTGGAAACTTTAAGTGGATTTATGGTCAAACAAATGATGAGTTAATGACACTCACTTATGATGGAAATCTGGGTATAAATGAAGCTTCACCAACCGAAAAATTACATGTTGGTGGTGGAGCAACTGTTGATGGAAGTGTTTATATTCAAAATGATTTAGAAATTGGTGGATCATTTACTGGCAATATAAATTACCCATCTGTCATCAACGGAACTAACTTAAAAAATACATCAGGAATCACAACATTAAACAATCTTGAAGTAACTAATGAAGTAGATTTTTATGATGCAAGTATTGTTGGAATGACAACGGTTAGTATTGGAACTACTATCCCAGATAGTTACTATTCTACCGTTGTTGGATTGACAGTTGATAATGTAATTTCAACAAATCAAATCGTAGTATCAGAGTTAGTTGCTGTTGCATCTGGTGTTGTTACTGCCGCAACAGTGAGTGCTAGATTTAATAGTAGTGATTCCACTGACAGCGCAGTAGCGATAGAGGTTTTAACCTCACCAGATAGAATAGTATTTTCTGTTGCAGGTATAGGGTCAACTTCATTCCAGTTATTCTAACATGTCTCTTACAAGAACATATCCATCTGGTGCTGGTCCATTTTATACTAGTGGACCAATATCTTTTAGTTCATTAAGAACTAACTTCAAACAAACATCAAGTGGAAGTGTAAGCGCATCTGAACTTCGTAGGGATACGGATGTAACAGAGACAAATCCCGTTGTTCCAGATTGCACTGAGAATAGAACTACTGTTACTGTATCTCCTCCTCAGGGAATATCAACACAAAATAATTTGAAATTATCTCAGTTTAGAAATTCTATCAAATATTATGATTTAACGCAAGGATCTGATACGGATATAAACTTAAACATTGGTGCAGCAAGTCTGTGGAACTCAAATCTCCAATACAACATTAATAAGAGAGTTGCTTTATCTGGAACAAGTGGATCTACAAACAGCACTGCTGCTGCAAGATTAAATGCCACTACTGTTTATAATGTATTGCTGACTATTACTGGCACTATACGGGGAAGTGGTGGCACTGGTGGAACTAATGGTGGTAATGGTGGAGATGGAGGTAATGCCCTTTATATTAATACCAACAACACAGGAACTGTTACTGTATTAACTTCTGGATCTGCTGCCAAAGTTTATGGTGGTGGTGGAGGTGGAGGTAGTGGTGGAAGAGGTGGAAAAGGTGGTAATGGTCAATGGACTACTTACTCTACTTATTATACTTCTGTAGGTGGTCCTGGTGGTACTTATGGTGGATCATACGACCAAAGATGTAGATCTTCATGTTCAGCAGCAGGGGCAGAGTGGGTAAATAACTGCTATAAACATACTAGTGAAGGTGGTCAAAATTGTGGAGGAGATCCCAATAACTACAGTAATGGGGTTTGTTATAGTGATGATGCTAGTAGCTATGCACAAGTAACTGCATGTAGAAAATCAAATACACAAGCTACGACCAACAATTCTACTGGAGGAGATGGTGGTGATCCTACAGATGGTGGAAATGGAAGAGGATATACACAGGCAAGAACTAACGGTCAAGCATTTAATAGTGGTGAAAGTGGTGGAACTAATGCTGGAACTGGTGGAAATAGTGGAACTGGTGGAAATGGTGGTAATTGGGGTCAAGGTGGATCTTCCTTCAATGGAGGAAATGGTGTAAAAGGAAGCGATGGAACTCAGGGACCTGCTTCTGTAACGGAAGCACCTGATTTTGGAGAAACTAATGGACCAGTTGTTGGTGGTCAAGGTGGATCCGCTGGTGCCGCAGTTTCTGGATCTGGATATACAATTGACACCAATGGAGTTAATTCTGCATACAAGGGATCGAAGTAATATACATAAGTCAGCAGTGAATTTTTTATGCAAAACTCAGAATTTTCGTCCTTACAAGAAAGTGCAAAAGATTTAGGTAAATTTACTTTCGAGATTGTAAAAAGAGCAATAGCAAATGGTGGTGCTTCTTTAGGCGTCTCTAGAAAAGTTCAAAAAGGAAGATTAGATACATGTAGAGAGTGTGAAAAATATGATGAAATGCAACACATGTGTATAGAGTGTGGTTGCAATTTGGGTATGAAAACTAAATTTGCATTAGAAACTTGTCCATTAATGAAATGGAAAGAATCTGATGAAGATTGGATGAATGGTGAGTATGCTCATATTCTCAAAAACCTTCATAGGGAAATGCCAAGAAACATCCCTAATGAACCACAATTCCCAGATCGTAAGAAATACAATCTAAAAGTTGGTGACATATATGAATGGAACTTTAGAAAATGGAGATGGGATGGTCGTAATTGGGTAAGCTTGACAAACCCATAAAACCCCTGTAGACTACCTTTGTCCCGGTTGAAGATGAGAGTCTGAGCTCTTACCGGGACCAGTTAGGAAATCGTCACAGGGTTCATCGGTAGAGTCCCCACCATGCTATAATAAGTGCATCAACGACGGAGACCTGATGCAGTTACGACCCCACCAGCAGGATGCAGTGGATTCTATGCTGGCATTTGATAAGGGTCAACTGGTCATCCCTACGGGTGGCGGTAAGACTCTTTGCATGATCTACGACATCATTCAGAATCAGAAATATATTGATAATGGCAACACTATTGTTGTAGTTGCTCCTCGTATTCTTCTTGCTGAGCAGTTGTGCTCTGAGTTTCTGGAGGTTATTGATACTACCAGCACTCATGTTCTTCACGTTCACAGTGGTGAGACTCATCACTTCTCTACTACTAACCCTAGTAAGATCAACCTGTTCGTCAATACTGCACGGACTGCTGGTGAGAATGTAATCATCTTCACCACCTATCATTCTCTGCATCGCCTACAACAGGCAGATGTTGAGGTCAATACCATTTACTTCGATGAAGCGCACAATTCGGTTCAACGTAACTTCTTCCCTGCTACGGAGCACTTCTCTGCTGTTGCTGACCGCTGCTATTTCTTCACTGCTACTCCTAAGCACTCTCTTACTATTTCCAAACCTGGGATGAATGATCCTGAGGTTTATGGTCAGGTAATCTGCAACGTTCCTGCTCCTAAGTTGGTTGAGGAAGGTTACATTCTGCCTCCTAAGGTTGTTGTGAAGCAACTGGACATGGTGCAGGACAAGCAGATGATTGCTGACCGTGATTC
>Ga0222715_10005841_pt1 | contig 10448 bp, 6 predicted proteins | sample C33_9DmetaG_FD_165056 | JGI IMG/M metagenome (GOLD analysis project Ga0222715, IMG submission 165056) | Estuarine water microbial communities from San Francisco Bay, California, United States - C33_9D | ecosystem: Environmental > Aquatic > Marine > Unclassified | place: USA: California... | reverse complement strand
TGATGCATACGATACAACAACTGGTTTTGGATACGGCCCTGCTTACTCCGGGGCTACACGCCTAGAAGATTCAAATTTTTATGTCCTTACAAATCAGTATAACGTATATAAATGCATATGGAATAATGTTAACCAACCATCTACTGTAATGCCTACAGGTACGACACCTGATGTATTTGAAACTGCAGATAAGTATAAATGGAAATTTATGTATACAATTCCGGTTTCATTAAGAAACAGATTCTTATCATCACAATATATGCCAGTATCAAATGCTCTAAAATCACAATTTTATAGTTCAGGAGAAATAACAAATATTTCTATTGAAGATGGAGGAGCAGGATATAATAAAGCAACTACACAGGCATTTATTACTGGTGATGGTTATTTAGAAGATAACCCATACACTATAGAAGAAATTCAAATTACAAATGATGGAGCCGGATTTACAACTATTCCTAATGTTATTATGTCAGAACCCTTTGATGAGTATGTTGTATTTACACCAAACTTAAACGTATCAGTAGGTTCTTATATTAAACACATTGATCCTGGAACGCTTAAAGAAAATTATTATTATGTTGTATCTGGAACACGTGTAGGATCAACTGGACCTACCCATACAGCAGGAACTGTGACTAATGGATCTACACAATTAAAATTTGCTGGTCAAAGATCAAGAATGTCTGCTAGTATAGTTAATGGAAGTATATCTGCTGTTCAATTAGATGAAAGAGGATTTGGTTATCAAGAGCAACCTATTGCAACTGCAGATAATCCTGTAACAAAAGACGCTGATTGGCGAATTGCTTTAACCGTGTCTTTAGGTGATATTTTATATTATAATAATAATTATTATGAAGTGACAACTGCTGGTACATGTGGCACTACTGCTCCATCACATGCAACTGGAACACAAACAAACGGAACTGCTGAATTAGAATATATTGCTAGTAATGCAATTCTTCTTCCAATTATTGAAAAGACAGAAGCAATTATTGATTTAGATATTTCTCCAGGAATTGATTCAGTATTTAGAGTTATAGTTTCAAATCCAATTATTAAATACACCGAAGAACCCCCAGTAATAATAGGAAACGAATGGCAAGCATCAACTGCATACTTAGTTGGAAATAGAATTTTTTATACAACTAATCAGTATGAAGTAACAGATATAGTTGACCCGGCAGATCCAAATTACGTTGATGGATTATCTGGCACAGTACCTCCAGCTCATTCAACCGGTACTGTTAAAAATGGAGATGTGTATTTAACATATGTGGGTACAACTGCAACAGCAACTTCTTCAATATTAGATGGAAGAGTATCATTAATTAATTTATTAACGCCTGGAAGTGGATATGTAGATGCTCCAAATGTAACTATAAGTACTCCTACTAAAACTTTTAATCCTAGTGAGCAAATTGTAGCAAATGCAATAACATATGATGAGCATCTTTTAACTACCGGAGATGAACTAGTCTATAGTAATGAAGGTGGTACAACTATTACTGGATTAACAAATAATACTACATATTATGTTATTAAAATAGATGATAACTCATTTAAATTAGCAACATCATTAGTTAATGCAGAAAATGGAACCGCTGTATCTATTGCAACAGGTGCAGATGAAGATCATGTATTAACATTAACAAGCGGTGCAACAGGTGTAGCAACATTAGGAACAGGCGGAGAAATAGTTGGATATCAAATTGTAGATCCAGGATTTGGCTATACAAATGCCAATATCCAAATTATTGATAGTTCTGGATTAGGATCTGGCGCAGTTCTTGTTGCAGATTTTAGTGAAGGAAGTGTTGATACTTTACAATCAAATGTAGAATTACTTGCTGTTAATGGGGCAATTAATACCGTTAAAATGGTTGCCGGTGGTTCTGGATATTCTGCTGCTACAGTCAATATTTTAGGTGATGGCGAAGGCGCAGAAGCAATTGCAGTTGTAAATAATGGTGCTGTAACACATATTGAAATAACTAATCCTGGTCGTGGATATACATGGACAGAAGTTGAAATTTCTGGTAATACAGGATCAAGTGGTGCCGTTGCACGAGCAATTATGACTCCATTAGGTGGACATGGTTCAAATGCAATTGATGAACTCAATGCAAATGCTATTGTTTTCTATACATCAATATCACGCGATAAAAACCAAGGTTTAGAAATTAACAATGATTATCGTAAAGTTGGATTAGTTCGTAACTTTAAAGAATTTGGATCAAATAGAAGATTTAGTGAAGATATTGGGTCTGGATGTGTACTTATTACCGGAACATTTAACCCAGCATTCCTAGAATATGATATGTTATTAACAAAAGATGGTTATAAAAAATATCGTATTGTTGAATTTACTGATACACAAATCTTATTATCAGTATTTAACAACTTTACAATTGATGTTGGTGATGTACTAACAACAGATCCAACAAATGCAGGAAGAGTTGAACAACCTACAGTTCCAATTTCTAATATTACAGTAGAATCTGTAGCTGAAAGAACGATTGATCAGTTTTCTGGTGACTTCTTATTCTTTAGTGTAAGAGAATCTTATTCACCTACTTCAGATCAAATTATAACTGTTAGAACAATCGTAGAAATTTAATATAAATAATATAAACAAATAAGAAGAGTTTAACTATGGCAATTAATTTTAATACCAATCCTTACTATGACGATTTTGATGAAGCCAAAGGGTATCATCGAATACTATTTAGACCAGGATATGCTGTTCAAGCAAGAGAACTTACTCAATTACAAACACAACTTCAAGATCAAATTAATAAATTTGGTGATCACGTATTTGTAAATGGAACACGTGTATTAGGTGGTGGTAGAACATTTGAAAATGATGTAATTTCTGTTAAAATAGAAACAACATTTGCTGGGCAAACAATTAATCCAACAACATTTGATCAAACAACAATTATTGGTCAAACGTCTGGTGCTGAAGCGGTTGTTAAAAAGGCCATAGGTTTAACTGAATCAGATCCTATTACATTTATTATTAGTTATACTGCGGGTGGACAATTTGCTGCAGGTGAATCTGTAGAAACTTCTGATGGCACATATTCAGCAACAATTCAAAATACAAATCCATTTAATCCAGCAATGCTATTTTCAATTGATTCTGGTGTATTTTTTGTTGACGGAAAATTTGTTTATGCTGAAGCACAATCGGTTGCTGTAGACAAATATACAAACTTATCTTCTAAAAATGTAGGATATTTAGTTGTTGAATCATTAGTTGATTCTGATGTTGACCAAGAACTCCTAGATAAAGCTCAAGGCTCACCTAACTATGCAGCGCCCGGTGCAGATCGTTATAAAGTTGCATTAGAATTAATATCTAAAGACTTAATAACTGAAATTGATAATTTTATAGAAGTTGCTCGAATTATTGATGGCACGTTAGCTATAAATAGAGAAAAGACAGTTTATTCAGAAGTTGGTAAAGAATTAGCAAGAAGAACATTTGATGAGTCTGGAGATTATACAGTTAAAAGATGGCCAATTCAAATTCTTGATCATCAATCAACTTCACCTGATCCAGACAAATTTACGGTTGCATTAGACCCCGGAAAAGGCTATGTTAAAGGTTATGAATTTGAAACAATTAGCCAAGAGTTTTTAGAACTAGATAGAGCTCGCATTACAGATCAGGCATCATTAGTTGATACATCAACTTCATTTGGTAATTATGTTTATGTAACAGGCTTATCAATCATTGCTACTGGTGGTACATATCCAAAAACAACATCACCAACAACACTTACAAGTAATACTAGCACAGCTAATTTATATCAAAATACTACAGTAATTGGTACATGTAGAATTAGATATTTTAAATATGTTGATGGCACAGGAAGTGGATCTGGTGCTAAATATAGACTATGGCTATGGGATATTAACTTTAATGCTGGAAAATCTTTTGGTCTTGTTACAAAAATCGGTGATGCTAACTGGACAGCCAATATTGATAATTTAAGTAAATACACTTCAGACGGTGTAACATTTGGTGCATCTCTTTTAGGTGGTGCAAACTCTCCTGGTCTTGTATTTAGAATGCCTAATGAATATATTGAAACAGTTAGAGACGCATCTAATAATTCAGTATCTCAATACAAAGCTCAGAAAAAATATCAAGTTAGCTTTTCTGGTGGAACAACAACTTTAACATTACCACAAGGCGAAACTTTTGTTGGTATTGGAACTTTAACATCTGACCAAAAATTTCAAAACTTTATTATAGCAAATCCTGCTGCTAATCAACCACCAATTAACTTAGCAGATGGTACAACAACAATTAATGTGACAACTACAGGTAGTAACGTTCAAACTGCAACTATTACTACATCAGCTATTACAAGTGGCACAACTCACATGTGGGTTACAATTAATGTTAATAATGCTTTAGAAAAAACAAAAGCCTTATCAGCATATAAGTATAAAGTATTTAATGGATCATTAAATACAACACTTGGTGGAATTGATAATTTGGCAGCATCTGATATCTATGATATTGCTGCAATTTATAATACCGGTACTACAAACCCAACAACACACGTTGGATCTAATTTTAATACAACTACCGGAGTTATTAATTGGTCAGGATTTGGCGGAACTGCTACAGACGTAGCTAGTAATTATATATTAGATAATGGTCAAACTGCAGAGGTGTATGATCACGGTGGTGTAAACTCGTTGGTACTGCTCCAAGCGCTTCTCAAAATCTTGTTGTAGTTTATAGAAACTTTACACATAGTGGAAATGGTTTCTTTACTGTTGATTCATATGATTCAATACCATATGAGGATATTCCATCATTTGCTGATCCAGCTACAGGAAATATATACAACTTAAGAGATTGTATAGACTTTAGACCAAGAAGAACAGATAATTCATCTAATTATGAAGGCGCCGTTATATGTGATCCTTTTGATTCATTTGATGCATCATACAGATATTATCTAGCTCGAATTGATAAAGTGATTGCTTTACCTGAACAAAAATTTATTATTAAACAAGGTAATCCTACACTCAATCCAAAAGTTCCAACTGATGAAACAAATGGAATGACAATCTATATTGTACTCATACCTCCATATACAAGTAATTTAAGAGATGTCCAAATTAAATACATTGATAATCAACGTTATACAATGAAGGATATTGGTAAATTAGAAAAACGTATTAATAACCTAGAATACTATACTCAATTATCTTTATTAGAAAAACAAGCAAAAGATACTTCAATACCTGATTCATCTCTTTTTGAAAAATTCAAAAACGGATTTGTTGTTGACTCATTTACATCAGCTGATATTTTTGCTGGAGCTGCAGTTCAAGGATTATGGGCACAAAGACGATGGGGTTGGTGGAATGCGTGGTTCAATGGTTCAAACAATTGGAATATGGCAGCACAAAATTACAATGATAATTCTATTGCCATGGCAGACAATGCTGACTTTAATGCTGCGGTTGATCCATTAAATCAAGAACTTCGTGCACCGTTTTCTACAGAATTCCATTACTTTAATGTAGGAACTCTTACAAATACAGAAAGAACTGGCGATAATATTGCACTACAATATACTGAAGCTGTAGCACAAGAACAACCACTAGCATCAACATATATTAATGTTAACCCATTTGGTATTATTAAATTCTTTGGATCAATTGATTTAGAGCCATCATTTGACCAATGGATTGATACAATTAATCTACCGGCTGTTAATAAAGTTGTTGATGTACAACTTCCTGATGCAGCTGATCAATTTGTACAAAATGTTACTGCCGTTAAATCAATTGGATTATTGTGGAAACAAACAGGAACAAATACTACTGTAGTAACTAATGAAATATCTAGCAGTACATCTTCATTAGGTTCTACAGTAGTAGATATTCAATATGTTCCATTTATGAGAAATAGAGGTGTTGTTGGTATATGTAATGGCTTTAAACCATCTTCAAGATTATATGGTTATATGGAAAATGTATCTATTGATGCATATTTGAAACCATTAACTTTACTTGAAGTTGAAAATCATGTTGGTCCATTATTTGTAGATGACAAAGGTATCTATGAATCATTATCTATTCGAAATGATCAAACATTAGTTTCAACACAAACAGGTACAGCAAAAACTGCAATATATTCTGATTCAAGAACATCAAATGCAACTAGAAGATTATTAACAATATTTGATGAAACTGCAACACCTACAATTGGACAATATGTCGTTGGTCAAAATGGAAACTATGCAAGGATTGTTAATGTTACTACATATGCTTTAGGTTCTGCTCTAGTTCCGGATGAATACGGAAACTTAGGATTCTTATTTGATATTCCGGCTAATACATTTAAAACTGGTGAAAGAACAATTCGACTTATTAATAATAATACAAATGATGTCGAGGCACAAGATTCTTTCGGTGAAACTAAGTACACTGCGATCGGTCAAATACAAACTAAACAAGAAACAATTCTTACTACAAGAACATTACAAAATCAAAGAACTGTTACTAGAACTGGATTCTATTATGATCCTATTGCACAAACATTTAACGTAGATTCTGCACAGTACCCTGAAGGTATGCATTTATCATCTGTTGATGTATACTTTAGATCTAAATCATCTACAGTTGCCGTGACAATGGAAATTAGAAGAACAGTAAATGGTTACCCAGAATCACAATCAACAACAATACCATATGCTGTTAAAACATTGAGAGCTGAGCAAGTTGTTGTATCAAATAATGCTAACCTTCCTACTAAGTTTAGTTTCCCTGCAATTCATTTAGTTCCTGGTGAATATGCTATTACATTATTATCAAATAGTAATAGTTATGAAGTTTATGTTGCAGAAATTGGTAAGAATGTTCTAGATGGAACTTCAAAAATTGATAAGCAGCCGGCAGCAGGATCTTTATTCAAATCTCAAAATGCTTCTACATGGGAACCAGATCAAAATAAAGATATGAAATTTAAAATCTATAGAGCTGAATTTGCACAATCAGGTTCTGCAGAATTTAGTATTATAGATCCTTTAGTAATTAAAGATTATCATGCTTTATTTACAAATATTTCATCTATTACACCTGGCAGTACGAATATTAAATGGTATGCTCGAGCATGGGATGGCGCGCTTCATGACAGTGAATGGATTCCTATTGATATTAATCAAGATATTGAATATATACGTTTATTAAAAATTGATGCGGCATCTAATACTGGAAATACACCAACATTAAGACTTCGAGCAGAAATGACTACTGAAGATGTATATGTTTCACCTATTATTGATGTTGCATCTATATCCGTAGTCACTACAGAAAACTTAATTAATAATGTTGTAACCGGGGAAACTAACCCAATTGGCGGAAATGCATTGGCTAAGTATATTACAAAACCAATTACTCTTGCTGATGGGTTTGATGCATCTAACTTAAATGTTACGGTAGATGTTAATCGACCATCTTCAACAAATATACGAGTATACTATAGAGCATTAGGTGTTGGTGATACAACTCCAATTACAGATAAATCTTGGATTGAAATGGAACTAGATCCTACTGCAACAATTGCTCCATCAACAACGAGCTTTGAATATCCAGAATATAGATATTTCCCTCCAGGATCATTTGATCAATACGGTGTACCAGAAGATGATCCTATTGATGAAAGATTCCAAGTGTTTCAAGTTAAGATTTTATTATTATCTGATGCTAAGCAATTTACTCCTAAATTAAGAGACTTAAGAATTATTGCATTGGATAGTTAATGAAAATTAAAATTGAAAATGAAACACTTGTTAAAGATATAGATACTGGTGCAGTTATTGAAACTGATGCTGGTAAATTAAAAAAACATAGAGCAATTAGAAATGCATTAAAACAACGTGAAAAATCTATTGATGTATTAATAGAGAAAATAAATAAATTAGAACAACAATTGGAACGGATGACAGATGGCAAACATAACGTATAGAATAAAACCACAACTTGAAACTGGAGTTGCGCCTAAAGGTACGCCATTAACAAACTTAGAAATTGATAATAACTTCTTTAATATTGATACAGAAGTACATGAGAAGTTAGATTTCCCAGCAAGTGCTGGTATTGCGGTAAGTACTAATGGTGATGAATCTTCTATTGCTAGATCAATACAAGTATCTGGCAATGGTATCTCTATTGCAAATGCTAATGGTGTTTCTGGTAATCCAAGTATTACACTTGCTTCAACAACAAATAATACGCCTAATACATTAGTTTATCGAGATGGTAATGGTGATTTTTATGCAAATACGGTAAGAGCCAATCTTATTGCTGGTAACGTTTATTTAGATACTGGTGAAGCAATTATATTTGAAGGAAATGCAAATGATTTTGAATTAACAATGCTTGTTCAAAATCCGACACAAGATAGAACTCTTGTAGTTCCTGACAGATCAGGAACTCTTGTAACAACTGGTGATACATCTACTGTTACTAATACTATGTTAGCTGGTTCTATAGCAAATAATAAACTTACAAATAGCGCTGTAACAATTAATGGTAATACAGTTTCACTAGGTGGATCTGTATCATTATCATCAACTAATTTTGTATGGACAGGAACTCACGAGTTTACTGATAGTAAACTCACTATTGCTGATGATGCTGTGCCATCTAAAAAAGTTAGATTCCAAGCTTCATTGATTCCATCTAACACTACAGTTACATTAAATTTACCAAATGAAAATGGTCAAACATTAGCCACACAAAACTGGACAAATGTAAATTTAATTAATAAAACCGGTGATACAATGACTGGTTTCTTAACACTACACGCAAATCCAACGTCTAGTTTACATGCAGCAACTAAATCATATGTAGATACAAAAACAGTTTTACCAACAACAATACTGTATAAAACCGGCGGTACAATGACCGGGTACTTGACATTAAACGCAAACCCTACATCAAGTTTACACGCAGCAACTAAAGCATATGTTGATTCAAAAACAGCAACTTCGGCATATTGGGCAGGAGCAACTGGCAATCCCGGAGCAACACTAGGTGTATATGCAGCATACCCAACTGGTACATTAGTTTCAATGCAATATAACTTTATTGAAACATATTGGGCAGGTAATGGTGGGGCAACAAGAAGTGTTACACAATATTTAACATATATTAAAACTGCGTCAAGCAATTCATGGCAATTGGTTGCTAGAGTATAATAAGGGAAATATAGATGAGTGAAATAAAACAATTATTTGAAGCGATACCATCAGATCAATCAGTTGAAGCATGGGCTGTATTCAATAAAATCACAGGTGAATATATTGCTATAGTACAAAAAGTAGATCTTGAAACTTTAAATCACGATTTTTATAACTACGCTCCAATTAATATTAATTTAAATACGCAAGTAGTTAAAGGCGCATATGATAATTTTGAAATAGCTGATATTCAGAATGAATCTCTTAAATTTTATGAAAGAGCATTGGATAATGCTGCACAATTTAAGATCGATAAATCATATGGTGTTTATAAAAGGTTAGAAATACAAGAACTATTACTTGAAAAAATTTCGGCGGCTTTAGAAATAGAAGATGAATCATTCTTAGAAATGAGAGACTATATTGCTGAAGTAAGATTAAACAATAAATTATATAAAGAATCATTAATGAATGATCCTGCATATGAGTTTGTTTCTTTACAAGATGAAGCACTCATAAATGAGAATCAATTAGAAGGCGGTATACATGAACTTATCGGACCACGCGAGCTTGCACCAGATGTTTTGGCCAAGCCAGAAGTGTAAGGAAGCATTAGAAGAAATACATAAATTACATCCAGCAAGATTTGTTAAAAAACAGAAAATGGATTATGTAAGAGCGATAGGTGATAATTTAGAATGTAGTTATAGCATTGCATTAAACGAAACACTTGGCAAGGTTGCACTAGAAAAGTTGAAAAGTATGGCTCCAGAATTTGAAGGGAGCACTTTAGCAGAAGTCGTAGTTAATAAGTATGAACCTGGTGATTATTTACCACAGCATACAGACAAAACTTCATATACTTATAATGTATTAATTAATCTTCAAACGAGCGAAGATGGAATACAAATTGAAGATACACACTACCCAGATGAAGAAGGTAGAGCAGTAATTTTTAAAAAATTGGGTGTTCGACACTCTGTACCACCGGTAAAGAATTTAAGGTACACATTAATATATCTGTACGAAAGAGGATAATATGTATAAAATATTGGATAATTTGACTGAAGAAAACAAAAATGCTTTGTTAGGATTGCAGGGTGAAGTCTATATGAAAGAAGCAACTTCGTTTAGAAGACGTGTTGGTGTGAATGGCCCTAAAAATCTTAGCGTTTATAACTTTAGTAAATACTTAAATGGTTGGACAAGACACCAACGTAAAAC
>Ga0222715_10005838_pt1 | contig 10451 bp, 12 predicted proteins | sample C33_9DmetaG_FD_165056 | JGI IMG/M metagenome (GOLD analysis project Ga0222715, IMG submission 165056) | Estuarine water microbial communities from San Francisco Bay, California, United States - C33_9D | ecosystem: Environmental > Aquatic > Marine > Unclassified | place: USA: California... | reverse complement strand
TTCCAAACTACATTTTGTCTATATATGTGATTGGTATCTGCGAGACCATCCACAGAAAAAATAACACAACCGCGCCGGCCAAACACCGTAGCAAGTTCAGTCCAAAATTTTTCATCTTTAGCTCCTCCATTTGTATTCATACTTAACCACATGTTAGGGTTATGTTCTCTAAAGTATTTGAATATTTCTAGTGTATCCTTAGCAACAATAGGATCTCCTAAGTTACCACACATATACATACTATCTAATTGTGCTATAAAGGAAGTATTAAATATCTTTACGCAATCTTCATAGTACAATTCATCTAAATTAATATGAGGATTTATTCCTTCACCATTCATATTACGATCACACATAGGACATGCCGCTTGACAATTCTGCGTAACTTCTAAATGAATAGTTTTTATATCTTCAAGTTTATACATCTAATACCAACTTTACATCTTTGCCTGGGCCTGTACGACTAGGCAAGTCTCCGTATTCTTTTACATACCAATCAATAACAGCCTTATACCAATTCTCACTATTATGATGAGCTTGTTTGTTGAATTGCCAAATATTATTATTTGTTGCCTGCATAGTGCTTAATGCTCTTGCACTTTCTGTTTGCAATTCCCTAAGTGTTAATTTCTTTTCTTCCATAGCCTGTTATAAATCCTTTTTGCAAGATCATCATGATAATCTTTTACTATGTGATTACATCCTGTATGTATTTTCATTTCTTTATTATAATTAGGTACAAGAGTATCAAAAATTTTAGGTTTGATGTTTTTACTTATTATATCATATTTGTTATTAGGATCTACTTGATTAATATGATATGCCGGTGTTTCAATTAGTAGTAAATCAACGTTAGGCATCCAATCACACATTTGAATGATTGCTATTAAACTAAGGACTCCGTTAAGTTCTAATTCTTCATTAGTTAATCGCTCTGCATAATTCTCAAGAATACATCTTTCTATTTTACCATAATTGTTAAGAGGATTTTTAAATAATAAAGTATTATTAGGCGGACGAGGATAAAATAGTCTTTGCGGATTTGTTAAACCAATAATAGCAAGAATTTTTTTATGTTTTTTACTTAAATCAATCAAGTCTTTTGTACAACTAAATGCAATTTGCCCTAGCCCTGCTCCACCTTGAGCATTGTTTAATACTTCAGTGTTTGCGAAAAAACCTAATGTAGCAGGATAAGCTCTTTGCCGTTCTATATTGCTCCAATCACTTGTACATTTCGCTTTTTTCAGTTGTGTTTGCTGTCGTATTTTTTCTGTAACTGCATTTCCGTCTAATGGTCCTATGTCGTAGTACACTTCCTGTGCTAGACCTGATCCAGCTGTATAACTATCACCATTAGCGTAAATTAAATCATACATAACCAATCCTCATATATCTTGTATATTTTTCTAATGGTAATTCTCCTGTAAACAATACTTTGCTTAACGGAGACATTTCAGCAAAATGTAAACTATCCTTTACACAATTCACATGTTCTTCAACTTCAGTAAAATTATTGCTTTGTAATATAACTAATTTACCTTCAGGTATTTTTTTATACCAACTATCAAAATCTATAATATGTTCGCAACTTGTGTTTATAATTGTATCTGGAGTATCTGTAATAGGATAACTCATTCTATTATTTTTATTTGACCAGTACTGCCAAGTGTGTGTTTTGTAATCAATATCATGTATGTCAGCAGTTAATGCTTTAAATTTCCACTCTTGTGTGAACCAAGGCTTATTAAACACTTCGGCAATATCTACACAACTAGGATCTAGGTCAAACGATCTAACTTTATCTACATTAATGTTGCTTTCAAATAACATTGTAGCAAGTGTAGCATACCATCCTGCACATAGATATACTGTACCTAAATCAACATTACATTTCTTTAATTCTTTTACTAGCCATAATTTACTTTGTAGTTGCCCTCTTGCAAAACAATCTGTGTCTATTTTTATTTCGTTTACAAAAAAGTTTTTAAATGCCTTTACAAATTGTGTGTCTACATAATTGTCTAGCAAAGGCCACAACTTCCATGTGTTATCTTCCATGACAAGTTTACGCAAATCTTCTTTGTTTTCATCAGTTATCAATCTAAAAATGCTACTTAGATCTTTATCTATATAAGCTCTACGTAAATCTGCAAGTGAACTTTTTGTAGGATACAATAATTCAAATCTATCTAGTAGTTCATGTGTTTGCATCAAATTGTTCCTTTAACCATTCAAAATCGTTTATCTTTTTAATTGCTTCTAGATCACCTTTGTTTTTTAGCCCGTATTGTTGTCCTGCTTTTGCACCTTTGATAGCATAATCGGCATAAGGTGCATCAGTAGTTTTTGTACACCATATTCTTAGTCTTTCATTTGTTTCGTCATCTTTTTGTCTGTCAATTACTTTACTTGCTAATTTTACACATTCTCTAAAAGCACTTTTCCAAGTAGCAAACGCACTGCTGTTGAAACTTGTTACACAACTAATTGCATCTACTGCTTTGAACTTATTACTAATGCTTGTAGTCATATCAGCAGTATCTACATTCATATTGATTGTTTTTTCTCTAGGAAATAGTTTTACACCACCGTACCCATATACTAAATCATTAATCGGATTTCTACTGCGCCAAACATGCACAGCATCTTTATTCCATGCCTCTACTTGGTAATCAAAATTAAATTCATCTACAATAGTAGCATCGCCATCTACAATATAAAACATATCAGTCTTACATAGTTTTGCCGCTTCTATATGTGCTTGATGAATACCTTTCACACCGTCAACACGTTTTGCAGGGAACCTACTTGTAAGTAATTCGTAATTGTCATCTGCTGTTGGTTCATTATAACTAATCATTACAATATCATATTTAGGTATAATAGGATTACTTGCTACAATATCTAATTGTTTTTTCTTTGCAAAAAATCTATAACCTAGTTCTTGTTTGCTTGGTGAAGAATCTTTTGGGAATAAGCACATACCGTCATAGTGTTTACCGTTTTTAAATATATGAATATAGTCTGTACTATAATCGTCAACTATATAATCAAAATTATAATCTACTTTGATATCATCCCATATAGCATAGAAGTATTTGGTAAGACATATTTCTTTAGCGTGATCAAAATCTTTGGCACGTTTAAGGACAGGTATATCCTTTTTGTGTATATTGTAGTTTTTTGTATTAGTTCCTACGTATATTACATCATACATTTGTATACCTCCTTTGCAAAAATTTCGTGCATTTGTTCTGTTGGATGACTTCCGGGCAATCTTGTATGTTTATCTTTGTGTTCAATTAACAAATCTCCAAAATTAACTTTTACATCTAATAGTTTATACAGTTCTAAATCTCTTTTCTTAGTATCATCTACACTAAATGCACACATACCAGAATCCACAATTAAACATTTTATACCTCTTGATTCTAATAATCTTTTTGTACCTGAAATAGTATTATGTGTCCTCCAAAGATTATCGTAATCATTAGGTTCTGCAAGTAAGTCCTGTAGCCAGCTAGGTTGACTAGGTAGATAACTTCTAAAATTATAAGGTGTTTTTTCGCTATGGAAACCGTGTCCAAATCTTACTGGGGCGGTTAACATTATAATAACTAGGTCAGGTTTTCTAAAATTTCTTGATATTTGTTTTAAAACACGCCAGCAAATTTCTTCATTGCTAATACCGCCTTGTGCAACATTTTGAACTTCAAATGAATTATCTAATTCTTGTAACTTAGCAGGCCAAGCACGTTCTTTTTGTTGTTCTAATATTTCGTTATATCTGCCACGATCATTATTCCAAAACTTCCCCATTTGTTTTGTATGTTTAGAAGACAATTCATCATTTGGTCCAGAATTAAGATATCCTGGAATTAGCTCAATAAGTTCGTCACCTGCGGTAAAACTGCAACCCGAAGCAATTATTTCCATTGTTCAAAGACTCCTTTGCAGTACTCATAAAATTCTTTATATTCAGGAAATGTTTCTAATAGATTAGTTCCTAAGCGTTTGTCATTTTCTCTAAAGAAACTGTAAAAGTCTCTTTGACCTTGTTTGATCTTTTGAGGATCAACAGGATTTTGATACATGTAATCACGTACTCGTTGCATTTTTGCAATTTCAACACTGGTAAAACTGTCTTTGTTACTATTCATAAACGTTAAATGTTGGTCCATGTGCTTGTTAAATGATGTTGGTAAAATGTTTAGCATCCAATGAGGTGGTTCTTTCAAATAGGGTGTATCAAATGCTAGAGCTTCTTTGCCATAAATTTTTCGCCAGTACATTACACGATTCAAAAAGTTTTGGAATGTTGCAACACACAATACATTGAATGTACACATAATGTTAACTTTAAATCCACGTTCTATTGCTTGTGTAAAGTTACGCTCCCAATGATCGCATTTTAGACCTGTACGCATATATTCTGCTTGAGAGCCCCAACCTTCGATACTTGTAAACAAACTAAACTTACGTATTTTCTTTTGATCTAACAAGCTCTGTATTCTATCAAACAATCTATCTATTTTTGCTGTGGTTACACCTAAGTTACTATTCAAACTAATTTCAAGTTGTGGTGCAGGTTCTTTTTCAAGCAAATCAAAGAACTGCATTGCACCTGGATTCATTAGAGGTTCGCCGCCTGTAATTCTTAGTGTATGTAAATCGTTACGTAGATCAGGCCACCATTTCCAAAATGCTTCTATATAAGGATTTTCATCTTTTGGTGCATAATATCTACCGTTATCTAAAAACTCAGTACCGTATTGGTTATATGTTAGATCGTAATTGCCGTGTTTTTTAATTTCGTCCATCCACATGGTGCTGGCTTGCGGGCAACAATATCCACAACGATAATTACAACCGTTACCAAAACTTACTTCAAGATATTTAGGATTAACATTTTCTAGCCAATGTTTTTTTGCAAGATTTTCAATTTCAGGTTCAGCCCAATCACTTGCGCTATGAATCATTCTATCCGATATTTGATCGCCTTCGAGATCTTCAATGTTCCAACAGTAGTAACATTCTTCAGGGCGTTCGCCTTCTAGCATTTTTTTACGTTGTTGCTTTTTCCAACTTGTATTGTGCAATGCACTAGGATCTGCTTTGATTTCATTAAGTGGAATATGCTGAGGACGTGGATGGTAACAACTGTGGTTATCTCCTGTGTGTAAGTAGAGTGTTTCGTGCAACCATTTCATTGCACAAAATCCTTTGCCAACTTTGTTTAGTCTATCTCTTACTTCTTTTATTTCGTCTACTCTACTCATAATAATGTCCTAACTCAGGAAAAACTTTCTTAAAATTTGTGCCTCGTCTTTTGTCATGCTGTTTAAAAAATAATTTAAAGTTTTTCTCTGCTGTATCTACATCAAATCCTGTATCGGCTTTGATCCAATTGATAAGTCTTTTTACCTTGTTTATTTCAAAGTCACTAAATCCTTTGAATTCGTTTTTGTCACTATCCTTGTTATACTCCATATAGTTTACAACTTCTTCTAGCACTATTGCTTTATGTGCCATGAGCTTAGGATTTAAATAATCAGGGTTTGTAAGTTGTGGAATATCAAACCAAATCATTTGTCTGTCATTACTATACTGTTGTCTTAACTTGTGTATTTGTTGTATATAATTAAATATACCACTGTAACTAAGTGTGTTAAATGTAATAATGAATGTTAAACTATGTTTATCACACTGTTCTAAATATTGTGTAATATTTTTATAAAACACATCAAAATCTAAACCGTTACGAATGTATTCAGCCTGTTCACCCCAACTGTCTAAACTTGCAAATAACATAAAGTGATCTAAGTTTGGTGTAAGAGTTTGCATACTATCAATAAACTTTTGCCACTGCCCTTTAGGAGGACAACAGTTACTTGTAATACTCATATGCAAATCTTCCTTTGGATTTGCTTTAACATAATCGAACATTTTAAAAGTGTTCTTATCCATCAATGGTTCACCACCTGTCATTCTAAATGTTTGCAGTGTAGGATATATTTCCGGTAACCATTTCCAAAAAGCATTAAGATAAATGTTGTCAGGACTGTTATCAACTTTTTCCATATATTGCATGTCGTTATGTTTTCTGTTGTGAAGTTGATACGGGCCTTCTTTTTTTATTTCTTTCATCCATTCTGTGCTTAACAAAGGTGAACAATAACTACATTTAAAATTACATGCTTGATTAAAATTAACTTCAACATATCTAGGACGAGCATTGCCGTCCATTCCTAGTTGTTTTGCTTCTTCTATCAGACCAGGTTCGTACACATCTTTACTTCTATATGCTCTATCACTTAATTGTGTACCACTGTCTTCTGTTTGCCAACAGAACTCGCACTCCGGCGGGCGTATTCCGTTAAGCATCATACCACGCTGTTCTTTTTTGTGCTTGGTATTATGTAAGGCGCTGTTATCATCTTCGAGCTCTGTTTTTGGAATGAGATGACTTTTGGGATGATAACAGCTATGTGTCTTTCCGGTCGGTATATGTATGCTTACATTAAACCATTTGGCTAGACAAAAACTTGGGCTAACTTCGTTAAGTTTTTCTAACACGACTTCAGCATCGTGCATATATCGACTTTCAAACTTTCCGTCGATTTTTCTTAATTCGTTACCTTTTATGTTTCTATTATATTTCATTCAATATCTATAAACTGCTGATTGCTGTTCCTACTAGGGTTTTGATATACTGTTTTAAAAAATTTACTTTGATTAGGAAGTAACGGATTTGGATCAATCGGAATATCAAGGTTATTAATTAAATCATTGCCTAATGCTTGTATCTGTATAAGCAATCCATCTTCTTTTTCTTTTTCATGTTGCCACATATTATTCAAATACTCAAAATCACGCACATTTACATAATCCCAATCAGTACACATTGTCATAAACAGCCCTTGTCTTGCACCGTAGATTGCCCACAAGCCGTTTTCAACATCCGATCCTACCATCAACCAAATCCATAGTCTGTGTAAGTTTTTCCAATGGCCGTTTAAGAATTGTTGTTTAGATGGTTTGACGCCTCTATCAAGTGCCATTTTAACACCTTCACGGAAACCCGCCCTCCAAGCCTGCTGTGGAGTATAGTTATTCCATACATCTGAATAACAACTATTCTGTTGTATATATTTTAAGTCCCAACAAAAATCAACTTGAGCATGTGGATTGTCTGGATCTGCATTTTCGTGTGTACGCATGTTTAGGACAAACTCTTTTGGCCAACATTTCAAACCACCGTTACCGTACATCAGTCCGTTAATTACATTTTTACCACACCAACTTATGACACAGTTTTCTAAATCTGTATGTTCATCAAAATCAATTTCTTGTTCTAAGAATTTAGGGTGTACGGTGTTATCACCATCAACTGTAATAAAGCGAGGAGTTTCACTTAGTTCTGCACAAGCCTTATGTGCGGCATCTGATCCTTCTACACCGTGTACACGTTTTGCCCACGGAACTTTTGTAAGTAAATCTGCATAATTCTTTTCTGCATTGGGCTCGTCATAACTTAGATATATGATATCATAGTCGATTACTTTAAATTTATTCATGATATTATCCTATAACTATATTTTGCAAATTGACGTTTAGTATAGATACTAAAAGTTTCATTGTCAGTATATAAAAATTTATTTTGTTTTCTTAAATCTGCTTGAAGTAGCAAATACAATATATGAGGATTATCTTTTTCTGTAATACTAAATGTAACTTCACTATTAATATTAGTTGTATCTAAAACTTTTTTTACATTATCACTTGTAAAAATTTCAATCATTTGATTTTTAGGACTAAACAAAATTTCTATATCTGCATCTTTTATATCTTTTTCAATTTCAATAAATCCTTGATAAACTGTTTGTACTTCTGATTCGTGTTTTAACTCAAAGGACTTGTTAAGAGTGTTAAAAACAACTTTGTAATCAGACTTTTTATCCTTAAATTCTAAAATACGTTCTACTTCTCCATAAGAAACTTCAATACTTTCCATAGTATCTGATTTGCTAGGTCCAACTGACTCTATTTCTCCAGTAGAGATATCAAAGTTAACAAATATTTTAGGAGTACAATCAATTAACATTTACAACTCTTTCATATTTTTCAAATAACTTATCTGTTACAAAATAATTTTCTGTATAATGAAATATACCATCTTGCTTAAAATTTCCTATGTGTAAGTCTAATGTATTAGATAATGTGTAAGGAACACGGTCTTGCCAATTAAACGATTCTTGTCTCCAATTTTGTATCTTAGATTTCATATGTACAAAAGTAGGAATAGTAATTTTAGGATTAGTAACTTTATCTTCAATGCCTAATATTTTAATTGCAATACTTGCAGTCAAATCCATGCTTGCTTGTTTTGGATATTTTTTCGGAACATATTTTCCGTAGAACAACTCCCAATTATTTGTAATAAGTTCTACTGTTTTATAAAATTCAAGAGCAAGATCGCTTTTCTTAAAATAATGATAACCAAAATAAACATTAGGTAAATTATTAACAGCAAATGCTTCTCTATAATAACTGTTAGTAACTATTTCACCTCTATATGTTTTTACGTATTGTGTAAAATATAAATCATAGTTTTTTAATAGTTGCCAATAATGACTTACATCTGATAAAAACAACATATCACTATCAAGTACTACAGTTTCTTCATATGGTGACACATGATAGAGTTTCCATCTATGTTCAATAGCATATCGTTGTTCTTCAACCCAAGGAACATCGATAATATTGTCAAAAAGATTTTTGTATTTCTTCGGTACAGGTGTGTCAGTAACAATACTAACGTTAGATAAAGTTTGTGTTTTTTTAATGCTCATCGCACAAAGACACGCCTGCTTGATATATTCTTCTCCTACTGCTAGTATAAGATATCCTTTAGACATTAATCATTTCCTCACGTATTCTATCATTAAGACTAAACTTATTCATAACATGAACATCAATATCATTTGTACAAATTGCTGTATATTCGCCAATGTAGCCTTTCTTTTCTACAAGAAAAGTATTTTTGCCTGCTTCCATTTCAGCAAATAAATCTCTATCTAATGTATAGAACAATTCGCCGGGAAATTGTTTTGCAAAATTACCAGACTTGTTTCCATTAAGTATATGTAATGCTATACTGAAAGCATGGTCATTTCTAAATGTTTCAGTTCCTACATCATAAATCAACCTATAATGGTCATAATTATCAACTACATGATTTAATGTATTAAAAAACAATTTTGCTTCCGGTGATTTTCTAAAGAAAAAGCATGTAGCCCAATAAAATTCTATTCCTGTATCGTTAATATAATCAAACTCAGGATCTTTCCGCCAGCCCGAAATATCAACTGCATCTTTGTAAATTAAAAAATTATTTTTATCATTAAAGACTTTAAGTAATTTTTTACTGTTTATTACATAATCAGTATCAATAACAATAGTTTCATCATACGGTGTTATTTCATATGATTTACATCTATGTTTATTTCTAAATTTTAAAATTTTATAATTGTAGACACCGTCATAATATCTTTTATAATTTATTTTAGACGTATTTCTACCTTCTAGTTCAATAATTTTATCAAACAAGTTTCTATATTTTTTATATTTCTCGAAAAAATATTCTTTATCAGTAGTAGCAAGAGATACTGGAATATTTAGAAATTGCTTTGCTCTTTTAGCAACGAAACAAGCCTGTAAAAGATAATCTATATTATCGTTGTTTACTGCAAATACAAGAATGCCTTTAGTCATGTTTTAGCAATCCAGACACTGATCTATTCTTAATTAATTTATGATATTGAGTATGATAACGATTAGATGCTGTAAAATAAACATTTTTAATTTCATTTAAAAATGTACTTAGATTTACTTCTACAGGAGTATCGTTGTCATCAATAAGAATGAGGGTATCTTGATTACTATCTACCATGTGACTTACAAAATTTATAAGCTGGCTATTAACTGTGAATTTAGAACCAGCATGATAAAAAATTAAGTCTTCTTGGTATTTTTCTTTTAAGATTCTTTTTTGATTGTTTAAAGTCACATTAAAGTTAGCAAACTCTAATGCTTTTTCAAGTCTTTTATCCATATCTCATTCCTTATACTTTGTTACAAGTATACGATATTTAAAGATAAAAGTCAAGTAAAATGTTAGATCTGACTAGCCTAAGTTGCGTGTTGTAGCAAATACAGGCTTATTAACGTTAACGCTGTTTACGTTTGATGGTCTGTTTACCTGCACTGTGCTTGTAGTACGTGGTGTAACAGTTTCGTCTATGTTAGGATTAGGACCTTTGTCATCGTTAAAATATATTCTAAATCTTAAAACTGCACCTCCAGAGGTGTCTTCTTTTGCTTGAATAGTAAAATCGTTGTCACTATATGAACTTGCAGTTTTTGTAAAAATAGTTTGGAATGATGTT
>Ga0222715_10005837_pt1 | contig 10451 bp, 15 predicted proteins | sample C33_9DmetaG_FD_165056 | JGI IMG/M metagenome (GOLD analysis project Ga0222715, IMG submission 165056) | Estuarine water microbial communities from San Francisco Bay, California, United States - C33_9D | ecosystem: Environmental > Aquatic > Marine > Unclassified | place: USA: California... | reverse complement strand
TAAAAGAGAAAAGAAACTTATTAAATAATCTTATTAAATAATATATGAACAAATACGATATGTATATTTCTTTAATTTTTGCAATTAAAATAGCATTTATTTTAATGACCGTTTCACATATTTATATGAAAGCGACATCTAAAATGAATACAGACTTAGATAAAAAAATTGTTTATTGGAAAGATAGATTAGAATTCATATTTATTGCATTAATGTCAATATTGTTGATTTATGTTTTTAACCCAAGAAGAGATAGAACTGCGATGATTGACGGTGAGACAAAACTACTATTCTATTTGTTTGGTTTCGTTTTGATGATTACTGGAAAATGGGGCTATTTTATCCATGAAACAAAATGGTTAAGCTATATTCAACAGTCAGTTGGTAAATAGAAACAAAATGATATTTATATTCGTTTTCGTTGAGCTAAATAACCAGCAGCAGTTCTGCCAATAATGCCTGTATCGCTATGTGGTTTATAAATAAAAGTACCTTTGCTAACATTATAACATAGTTTTCTACCATCATACATTTTATTGTATGACAGTTTTGTTGTATTAAACATTGTTATAAAATTACTAGATTTATTTAATCTATTTGATGGATAAGAAGAGGGTCCCATTATAATATTAGTATATACAATTAATATTATATTATGTTATGTTTATTTTCTACCACAAGAACCGCAACCTGGCTTAATAGTATGGATACGAGAAATCATAGGTGCGGCCAATGCGTTTGAAACATTATTTGCTAAATTAGTGTTGACACTTAAAGAACGAAATTGAGATGAAATAGTATTTCCATTTGAAATAATCATATTTATTTTTTTAGGCATATTATAATTTATATGGATAAAATAATTTATAATAAAACCTTAAAATATTAGTTCATTTGTTCGTTTGAGTAAGATTAAATTGCGTTGTCATCATTATACAGACGAATATCTTGGCTGTTGTCACTACAATTTTGTAAATTAGTTCCTGTTGGACACTTACAATTGCAACCATTCACAATATTAGTTTTTACAGACGTCTGATTTACAAAACTGGGTGGTACAAATCCGCGCCTTAACGGTCCCTTCCCCTTTAATCGATTTAAATATCTGTCATATGAATTGTGTTTTATATCACAGCCAATTCCTCCAGGCGTTTGACTTCCAGGTTTACTTGATGTAACAGATGTATGGCGTCTATTCATTGATGAATTTTGTCCCGTAGGAATCGTTACTCTTTGAACACTTGGAACAGGTCTATCACTCATTTGGTTCCAACATACTCCATAAAGATTAGATTCTGGAACGTTTTTATAACTAGTTAATGATCCTAAATTAGATGTATAGAGAGAACCTTGAACACGAACTGTTTTTTGAATAATTTTTTGTTTCTGATATTGTTCCGCAGGAGTATTGCCGTTTAAATTATTGTTAAACCCAACATACCTATAATAATATGGTGGTAACCCATACATTTTTGAATTGTTATTAAATACTATAGCATTCATTATATAAAATAGATTATATTATTTTTAATAAAATTGATATGAAAATGTGTGAAAACAAACATACCACAAAACAATGAATAAAATAACGAATATTCCTAACAAAATTAAACAACCGTCGCAATGTTGTGTTCATTGTGGTAAAAGCTATGTTAAAAGAGCGAATTTGAACAAACACATAATTATTTGTGAACTTCTGCATTCCAAAAGAAATACCACATTGATAATTGAAGACGATGAGGAACTTCCTTCTCAAAGAAAAATGTTTAATATGTTAATTGAATTGGGGCAAAAGTATAACAAATTAGAAGAAAAGGTCACTGAATTAAACAAATGGGTTATAAAAAAGAAGAAAAAAATAAATATTCTGGAATGGTTAAATGAGAATAATAAACCTAATATTTTGTTTGATAACTTAATTGATAAAATAACAGTAAATGAAGATGACATAAAGAGTTTGTTGGAAAATCCTTTTAATTATGTTTTAAGCGAACTATTTTCAAGAACATTTAATAATTTAAATGAAGAAAATCCTATATTTGCGTTTGTTCAAAAATCAAATGTATTTTATGTGTATCAATTAATGAATGATACAAAAATATGGGTTGAGTTGTCGAAAGAAAAATTAGTCAGGTTTTTAAGCAAGGTTCATACAAAAATTTTAAAAGCATTTTGTGATTTAAAAAAGGAAAAAATACACGAGATTAAATCAAATGACGCATATTCAATCAAATTTGATAAGACTATGGTAAAAATAATGAGTGTTGAATTGAATCAAGAATCGGTTTTATCAAGAATTAAAAGTATTATGTTTTCAAAAATGAAAACCGATATGAAGGCTCTTGTTGAATTTGAGTTTGAATTTTAAGGACAAAGTAGATGTTTAATCATAATTTTTTACTCGTTAAATTGTAAAACAAAAGTATATTATTACAACAATAATGAAGATGTAATTCAATAAATATATTTTTACCCCCTTGTATCATTTCAAACGCCCAAAATAAATTACAATTGTATTATTCTAATAATAAACAAAATACACCATCACGAGATTTACCTAATTTTTCGTCAATCTTACTTTTTAAATATTCAATTGGTTTTCCTTTGCCTTTTAGATACCACTTACCATTTATTCCATTTTTAATTATAATAGGGCACTCATTTTTGATAGCTAAATCAATCATTTCACCTTCAGTTTTTGTTTTTTCAAATCCATACAGTTCCACGTTATTTTTGTGAAGTAAAATATCGCATTTTGAAAAACGTGTAATTCTGGTGTAACTCATTGTATAAAGAATGTAATAATTTATATAATGATGTAAAATAAAAAACCATTTCAATTTTATTATAATACCTAAATAATGGGCGTTTGAAATGTTACAAGGGGGTAAAAATATATTTATATAAAGAAAAAACGAACAATCCAAGCTTAAACCACAATATAACTGGGTTGAGCGGCTATTCCACATACACCAATATCATTTGTAGAAGAAGATTTTTGGATGCGAACATAACCTTGTTCTCCCCATGTTGAACTCCAAGAATTGCGAACTTTCCAATAATCTATTCCATTTTCTGTTCCATAACCGACAATTTCAACAGCGTGGTCGAGAGTTGTTCCGCACTGAATAGCATCTGTTAATATTCCACTCGAATATGATTGAAAATATCTGGTGTCTGCTTCAATTGCGATAACAACTGGTTGTTGGGAAACAGCAGCTTTCAATGATACTTGGTCGTTTTGTTTAACATCATAACAACCAGAAAATGAAACGTCAGCTGAAATGCATTTTTGGCAAGAACCGGCAGTTCTTGTTACCCCGGAAGTATAAGGGTAAGATGTCTCGGTACACTGACCATTGTTAATCATATATTTAAATGCTGAGTCAGGTTGTCCGCCATTACACCCCAAATTAAAATAACCGACACCACTTGCGCAATCAACCAAAAATTCTTCAGACAAATCTAATAATTCTCCCTTAGAAATCGACCATACGCTTTCAGCATTTGCGGTAGTAGCAAAAGCCCAGCACGAACCGCATTGTCCTTGGTCTCTTACGGAATTGACAACACCGTTTTTAGTCCAATCAACGGAGGAAGGAGTGTTTGAATCAGAACTGGAAAAGGTTTCGCAACCGAATGATTGTAATGGTTTGTATCCGCTAACATATTGAGACTTAAATTCTTCAGGTGTTAAATCAGTAAATTGGTTAATTCCCATTGTGAAATTTTGAGCATGGTCAGAATTGTGAATAACAATATTACGTAGATTGGTGCGGAAAATTTGAAAACGGTTTTCAAACTCATCGATGGAGTCGTATTTTCTCTCGAATCTATCTATGAAATTAGAAAATTGTTGCCACTCGTCGTTAAATGCGTTGCCGCAAGTAAACATCGACAATAAAGAAGTACATAAAATGAAAAAATGAAACATAATATTATACTTTAAATATAGAAAAGTTTTTATTATGTTTTTTATAAATATAATTAACTGTCTAAATAGGTTTATATATATTTATTTACAAAATCAGCGTGTGTCATAAGTGGAACGCCCAATTTTTTCGCATCGTTTGCCTTACCAGTATCATCGCTATCAATATTATCTTTTACTAAAACAATAAATGTATTTTTTGATACACTTGTTCCGTGTTTAGCTCCAACATTTTTAAGAGCATCTTGAAGTTTGCTATCTCTAAACCCGGTCATAACTATTGTCTTTCCAAATAAAGGATGTGAGTTATTAACCGTTTTTTTATCGGCATTTTCTTGCACTAATTTTTTAACCAATTGTGTTTCTTTAATGAAGTGAATAAAATATGGTATTCTCTCGACAAATGTTTCGGCAGTCTTTTTAGCCATACCTTTAATTTCTGTAATCTTGCTTATTTTTTGCGCATTTGTTTCTTTTGATAAAAGCACATTTGGATAAGAATCTATAATAAGTTCCATTTTTTTCTCACTAAATCCTCGTCCAAATATATTAGATGATGACATAATTGTTATTAAATTTGCGGTTTCTATTTTGTCTTTTATTCCATTATATAGTTTATTAGCTGTTTTTTCTTTAAACCCATCAACTTCTAATAATTCGTGAACATTCATTTTCAAAATTTTGGGGATGGTATCATAACCAGATTGAATAATTCGAGAGATATTTCCCGAACTTAACCCTTCAACGCCAATTCCTCTAAAGAAACCAGTAATATTTTTTTCTTTTACAGTATCATCCGTTTCCAAATTTTCAATCATAACATCAACTTGTGTATTATTCCATTTAAAAGGAACGGATGGCATTTTTGGTTGTTGTGCTGGAATGGTTACTTTGCGAATATGAGGAATTACATCGCCACTTCGAATGATCTGAATAACCGCACCAACTCCAATCTTATTATCATTAATAAATGAGCCATTAAAGCCAGTTGCGTATTCTATACAAACCCCACCAAGATTTATGGGTTCAATTTGAACACGAGGTTTTAAATATCCATCTTTACTTGGTGTCCAAATAACATCAACAACTTTTGCTTCGGCAATTTGATCAGATAGAACCATTTTAAACGCAAAAGCGTGTTCCGGATTTCCAGATTTTCTTGTATAATTTGCGTCATTTGTTACAATAACACCGTCAATTTCATAAATATATTTTTCACGTAAATAAACAAGGGTTTTGGACAATATTTCGTTTGTCAAGTTCTTTTCAGGCTTCCATAAAACAACTTCTACATCAAGTGTAGAGAGAAAGGTCATTTGTTCTGAAGGTTTTTTTACTGGTATGATTGTTTCATACGCAACAAAATGTAAGTCCTTAATAGTTTCATTTATGGTTTTATGATTAATGATTCCGGCTGCCATATTTCGTGGATTGGCAAATTTGGTTTTATATTTTGTTTCAAATATATTTTTAGGAATAATAAATTCGCCTCTTATGACAATGCCTTTGGTTTTGGGCAGTCGCAAATAAGGTATTAAATGACTGACATCTTGTCCAATTTTACCATCACCTCTTGTGTACAATTTGGGCGTTGTGTCTTCTGTGCTATAAAGACCACTTACACCATCTAACTTACAAGATAATAAATAAGGTCCGCTATATTTTGACTTCCAATTTGACAACAATCTTGTGTCTGGTTTTATCTTGTCCATGGAACCCATTGGATACGGAAGAGTAACCTTATTACGCTGCACTTGAGCTCCGATTTTAGCAATTGATGTATTGCTAGGATAATTTTGTTCAATATATTCTTTAATAATATCATATTCGTTATCAGTAATAAATGGTTGTTCATTAAAATATGCCTTATTTGCTTCACGAAGAATAAATGATAGTTGATTTTCATTCAGTTTTTTTAAAACAGAAATACCGTTTATCTTAAATTGTTTAACAGCATTTTGGAGTATATTTTTACTGTTATTGTCGTCACTCGCACTTTCATCGTCATTGTGGATTTTTAGTTTTTTTTTAATAACCGCTCTACCATCGGTGCGCTCAGTTGGAGATTTATACACCAACCCCAAGAAATTGAAAATATCCTCTTCGTTCTTAAATGAATGGAGCACCTTATCTCCCTTCTTTTTTTCAACCATCCTGTTCAATCCGTGTTCGTTCATAGTATAACCTTTTTCGAGTGCTATGTGACGCATAACAGTATTGAAAATCTTACTGCCAGTAAAATACAATATGGCAAATGGAAATTGTTCAACCGTTGTATACAAGAAATCAACACGTCGAACTGTTTCAGAAGAAGGTAACTTTGCCATAACTAAACATTTCGTAGTCCCTCTAGAGAGAACCTCTAATATAATATTGTTTTTAATTAACACATCTATAAAATTTATAAACACTTTGGGCGAATCAGATGTAATAATTACGTCAATGTCCCCAGAAGTTTGAGCACCACGTCGATACGAACCGACAATTTCAAATTTTGAATCAGTATCAGAAACTTTATTAAAAACAAACCCGAATAATTCTTTATATTTTTCTATTTCAGAACGCGGTATTCTTTTCAAAACATCTTCATAATATTTAAGACCTACTTTTTGAATATCATTTATCATATGTTGATTTTCTCTTAATTGTGACACCGTTGTAATACCATTATCAACTAAGTCCTTTGCTTTCTTAGGACCAATGCCATAAATGTCTGCTAAAATATTAACGGGGTTATTTTTCTCTCTTTCTATAATTTTTAATCTCCCTGTTTCAAAATATTCAATCAACTTATCCATAATTGTTGGTCCGATTCCCGGTTTTCCTTTCAAATCATTGGGACTTACAATATCATCATTGTATGACATAATAGTTTCCTGTGCTTTTTGATAAGCTCTTGACCTGAATGGTTCTCCTTGTTTCAACATTATATCAGAAATATTTGACATAATCTCAATAAATTCTTCGTTTAATCTCCTTTTTGACATTTGTTTAATACTTTGAATATATCTTTAAATTATCTTTTATTTATAGCCATATTTATGTGACAAAATAATCATTTTTTTTAACTTTTATAAAAAAATGATACAGAATTGTATTTAATTACACCAATCACAACTATAATATAATGAGTTCTTCAAATAATCTCGATGAAATAGACTTTATTCCTGGTAAATTTGAGTATGTAACTGATGAAAGTACGAGAGAAATGTTGGTAAATGCGTGGCAGGCAATTAATGAAACCGAATTATGGGATTTTGTTAAGCAAGAGATAGATTCCTTTATGTTTTCAACTGATAAAAGGTTGAATATTATAAACAATAAAATGGAACAATTAGGCTATAGTGGTCATTCTGGTTCAACGTTTGGTTTTACTATGCGGGTAATGCAGTATATCGCAAAAAATGGAGAAGAAAAATATAAGACATTTGTGTTATCTCAATAAAAAATAAAATTATAAAATTGTGAGGTTTTACACTAACAGATTTTTTAATTTCTCTCCAAATTCATTTTTTCTTTTTGACATATATTTAACTCTATTATACCATTCTTTATCGCGAACTAATTCATCACGTATAACATTAAATGATGCTGTTGAACCTAAAATTAGATATTTATTTTTTTTAGGACTATAAACGCGTCCAAAATTTCCCCATATTTTGTTATTCTCTATTTTATTAAATTTTTTATTATTGTTTTCTTTTCTATTTTTTTTTGATTTTATTATTCTAGTCTTCATTGATGTTCTTTTTTTTAAAGTTTTGGACATACTGAAATATAAATATATTTTAAATCCTTTTAATGAAAAAAAAGGATAACCCAAATGGGCAACTTATACCTTTCGGTAGCCTTAGTTTTATTTAATTTATTTAAAATTACAAATACAAATACTAGTAATAATTTAGAAATTTATAATATATCTTACCTTTTATTTCTTTACGCTGTCGAACTCGACCCTCTTCATCGCGGAGATTGCCTCCAATAGAGCCGTCGTCTTCACTGTCTCCGTGGTATAAAGTTTGTTGAAGTAATCCACTTGAGAGCGCAAATACGCATTCTCCTGCTCGATGGTCTGAACATAGCGCGTGTCAAACGTGGCAAGATGCTCGTCATCTGCCTTTCTTTCCTCTTCAAGTTGGTCCATCATTGCGTCCTGTTCCATTTCCTCGAATAGCAAATCTATCTCTTGCTGGCTCATAACAGGCTGTGTAGAAGAAGTTACAGCTTGGCACCACTTTTTACTGTCAAGTGGCAGAGGGGTCAAAACAGATTTGGTTGGTTCGTCTGTCTTGTGAGCAGGACCACTGAACGCGTCGATATCAATGGTGGGTTTGCGCTGTCCAGGAATGTGTTTCTTACTCTTGTTCTCGAGAACAATCCAATACCAAGGTTTGTCATATACAATTCTGGCCTCTTTTTCAGGGTTGCGTAACAGGTCCTGAAACTTACGGGTGTGCTCTGTATCATACCACTCGTAGAAATGGATGTATGCGGCGTGATACGTGTTACCATCTTTGGCAGACTTGATGATAAAATCAACATTCTTAACGGAACCAATACTCTCTTCAAATGCGCCTTTCACCATTTCTTCGGTGTAATTAACATACACACGAGGAATGAAGAGACTGATATTTTCAATTCTGGACATGATTTATTAATTGATTGTTGTATTAGCTTAATGCGATTATGTATTACTGATGTCTTTGGTTGTGGAGAGAAAAAGCATTTCAATTTTTTTTATTTCTACATTTAGTATGTGATACTAAAAAAATATAATGAATAAAGCAATCCATTACAAGCCACAGCCACACACCAAACCAAAGCCAAACAAGCAACACGCCAAGCCACAGCAATCCAAGCCAAAGCCAAACCAAAGCCAAACAAGCCACGCGCCAAGCCAAGCCACACGCCAAGCCAAGCGCCAAGCCATGCCACACGCCAAGCAATGCGCCAAGCCAAGCCAAGCCAAGCATCAATCTAATAAAAAATAAAATTGAAATACTTTTTAATATAATTGTTTGAGACATAAATTATTAAATATTTGTATTAATACTAAAATGAGTTCCACTTGTGATTGCCCCATTTGCATGGAGCCGGTTGAGGCAAATAAAAACTGTGTCACTACTGAGTGCGGACACACGTTCCACTCAAATTGTCTTATGACAAGTGTTGCACACAATGGGTTTAGATGTCCTTATTGTCGAACAGATATGGCACAGGTTCCTAATGAAGAAGAAGAAGACGAATACGAAGAGGAATACGAAGAGGAATACGAAGACGATGAATATGCTCTCAGGGGCTTCAGGCTCTTTATGAACAATATTAATGCCGAAGAGCACAGCGATGAGGATATAATAGAGGAAGATGTTTATTTTCAACATCATGGAAATGATGAACCAGAACCAAACTTGGAGCATCTTCCTACGTGCGAGTTTATTGCCAGGAAGCTTGTCGAACAAGGCGTAACAATGGAAAATATTGTGAAAACGTTGCTTGTGCACCATGAGGAGTATGACTTACAAAATGAGCAACTAGAACGGGCAGAAGATGAACTCTTTGGTAAGATGCGTATTATTATTTCAAATTTCACTCCATCAAATGTGTAAGTAATTTTATATTGTAAACTTTTAATTAAAAATACTTTGAGAACAATATGTTCATTATATTTTTTTAGTATCACGTTCAGAATGTAGAAATAAAAAAAAAATGAAATGATTTTGTTGATATATAAGAAAAGCATTCTTAAAACACACTTGGTATTTAACTAACACAATGAATTCTTCTTGCAAAAGTATCTATATCCCTCGTATGCGCAATACACATACAGAGGATACAATTAAAAGGGTTATGAGCTTTTATGGGATTGGAATTGTAGTGCGTATTGACTTTACGCAAATCAACAAGAAGCCTGGGTTTTGTGAGATTGCTGACAATAATTTGATGTCAGCTTTTATTCACTTCTCTGACTTAGATTACGGGGAAAAGCGCTTGATGGGTATAAAATTTTGGGAACAGATTGAGTCGGGCAAACCACACGGACTTGCGATTCCACATATGGCCCCAGATGGCACGCCATATGTGGTGGAATCGAAAGTCCGTCATGAATATTGGATTTGTTTGAAGAACAAAAAGCCAATACAAGAGACGATGATGAACATTCATCAAGTTGTGGAAAATGGGCGTTACTTAGAAAACTTGGTCGAAGAGCAGAGAAAGACAATTGAGAGACAACAGAAAGACATTGAAACACTGAATGGGAAAGTGGATGAATTGATAAATAATTTGTGTATTAAAAATTATAATACGGACGATTTTATGACCGTTAACGAATTAGAGGGATGTGAAGACGAAGACGGCAATAGTTGCAGCACTCACTCGAGCATGCCGTCGCTCGTTGATTATAATTGAAAGGTTGTAAAACAAATAACTAAAAATAAATAAAAACAAATAACTAAAACAAATAACTAAAAATAAATAACTAAAAACAAATAACTAAAATAAATAAAAAATTAAAAAACAA
>Ga0222715_10005836_pt1 | contig 10451 bp, 10 predicted proteins | sample C33_9DmetaG_FD_165056 | JGI IMG/M metagenome (GOLD analysis project Ga0222715, IMG submission 165056) | Estuarine water microbial communities from San Francisco Bay, California, United States - C33_9D | ecosystem: Environmental > Aquatic > Marine > Unclassified | place: USA: California... | reverse complement strand
GGAATACCAAATGCGTGTACGGTGTGGAATATGTGTTCGAATATTTCTTCTATGTCTCTACGCTGTGTTGGAGGATTGTTTCCGTTGATATTTTTATACCATACCATATCCTTTTGAGCAACACTATCATTAAATGCTTGTAGTCCTGCATAACTTGCCACGTTAACATCTTCTAACCAGTTAGGTGTATATGTACTTCCGCCGCCATAGCCAACTCTTTGTACTGTAGGTATTCCTGCGTGATATGTTCCTGCGTCACCACGCAGTGTTTTAATAAAGTTACGTTGATGTGTAGTGTTAATGCCAGCACCGTTAGGATCAGTCATTAATTCAAATGCTCTAGCAGTTTTCTTTGCCCATTCATCTGGTACTGCCAGTTGTCCGCCTACTGCTCCTGCAACAACCAGTTTCAATCCGTTTACAGTTAGGGCTCTGTCAAACACTGTACCATTGTTCTCGGCAATTAATGCGCCATTATTGTATTCTGCATCTGCTGGTGCACCTCCTTGTGATGATGTGATTGTTGTTTTAAATTTTATATTTTCTAAATTAACTGTTCCAGTACCGCTACCTCTTAATTCTATGTCAGAGTTTGTGTCTGTGGCTTGTATGATGTTGTTGTGAACTTCTAAACTGCCTGTTGAAAATCTTGTGCTTTCTAGATTCTGCCAACGCTTTGTGCTGGATCCTATATTACTTTGAGTATCTTGACTTGGTAATAAATCTTGTTGAAAGTCCATAGCAAAATCCACAGTGTCACCTGCTTCATTTCCAAAGTTAATTGCAGAGCCTCCAATAGTTACATTGCCTGTAACATCAACGTTTGGCATTAATACATTTGAATTTAAATTTACATTATTAGATCCAGCCGCACTAATTGTTAATCCGCCTTGTAAAGTTTGTATTTTGTTGTTTGAAATTCTAAAATTGGGAACATCTATTTTTGTAGCATCTATTAAAGTTGTTGTACCAGCCACACCAACAGTAAGTGTTGAAGCACCTAAATCTCCATCATTTACAGCAATTGATGTTGTGCCTTTGCCAAAGTCAATTATAAAATTGTCACCAACTCTAAAGTCTCCTCCTTGATCTTGACTGACATAATAGATTCTACCGCTGTTAGTTTCTTCTGTTTCGTTATTTTGATCAATTAAAGATTCATCGTTTTCGACATCTTTACCTGAACCAACATAAGCAAAATTATGAGATATAGCATAGCCTTTTGTGTTTAATCCATCTGCTGTGATACCTTTATTACCGTACACACTGGCAGAAGCAATTATTCTTGCTTCAGAACCACTTAATAATTTTATACTGGTATCGGAAAAATATGTAAAACAATCTATAATTTCTGCTCTGGCTTGATTTTTTAGTGTTATACCGTCTGCCCCTGGTGTGATAAAAGTGACTGCGTTGAACAACATTGATGCTCTTGGAGAGGCATTGTCTAATACCGATCCATCTACCAATGCGCCTTTACCAGCATCACCCGAATCAAAACCTCTTGGATCATCTACAGTTCTTGTTTCTCCTTGCGTAAGAACTGTAACGTTTTGTATGTATGGAGATTTTGTAACAATACCGGCATTTGGTGCAAATCTAAAAGCATAACCTTTATCATTTACAGCATCATATTGAAAATCTTTAATAGTTAATTCTGAAACCATAGACGCATCATTTAACAAAAATGCATCTTGAAATCTTCCAGGAACTTTTGGTTTAATAATTACCGATCTAATGCCGGCACCTTTAACAGTTACGTTTGCTGGTACTTCTAATGGAAATTCTTCTATGTAAGTGCCGGGTAAAATGTGTACTTCATGTGGACCATTTGTGCTTTCTTCTAACTGTTGAAGTGCGTGTTTGATTGTGCCAAAAGCAAAGTTAGGATGATTTCCTGTTAATAAATCTGTTCCGTTAGTACTCACATACCACTTGTTCTCTATACCTAAGTTTACTCTTACACCTGCTAGTGAGATTGTATTATCAACAACAATATCATTCAATCCAGTCATTGATTGAACATTTACTTGTCCCCAACGTTGATCCGTTTGTCCAATATTGTATATTCCTGTTTGATCTGGAATTAGATCAGATTCTATATCTCCTTCAAAACTCAATGTGTCGTCTTGACTGTCTCCACCAATGAAAATATTTCCATCAAATGTGATATCGCCTGTGGCTCGAATATTTCCATAAGTTTTTAAATCTGATGGAATATTAAAAATACCTGTGCCTGGACCTGGGTGGATATTGATATTATCATTGTTGTATGCTCTAATTCCACTGTTTGTAAATGCTAAATTGTCTGTTCGCAATTCAGTCATTTGAAAACTAGAACCTGAAATCATATTGATTGGTCCTGTCAGTGTTGAAACAGTTTGTGTAGGACCGTCAATATCAATATTACCTATCGATGCAGAATTAGTTGCTATTAGATTTCCTCTGTAAATAGCATCTCCGCTTACTTGTAAATCTCTTGTAGGAGCGTCATTTCTTACACCAATTTTACCATTAGTGTGTCCAATAAACAATAAGTCTGTTTCAAAAGCCAAATCACTATTTCTAGTTAGATTTGCTTTCAATAATGGACCTGATATCCTACCTACATTGGTTACTGGCATAATACTCCTTTTTTAGTATTTATTGAATTTTTGAAAAGGTATTATTTGTCAAAATTATGTAAAATTGTGATCGGCTTGCCTGTGGGCACTGCTGTACCGAATGTGATGTATTGTCCTGATGGATATGCTAATCCTGTTATAGAACTTCTTCCATCCATTCTGAATGTGTTTCCGCCACCTAAATTTGCTTCATCAAACATCAATCGATTTACACTTAGATGTAAAGGTGTAACTGCTGTAACTGTGTATGTTCCGTTGTTAGTTGCTGAGCCTGTTACTATGAGAGTTTGATCCACGTGATAACCTTTTGATTGCCAATCTATTAACTGTGTGTTACCACTTACAAATGCTCCAACACCTGTTGAATTGTAATCTCTCACAGCAGAAATAATATTGCTGTTTACATCACAAGGATTCTGTGTTAGTGTGTAGTTGGTGTTAGGAATTTGTAAAACGTTTTCTACCATTACTAAAACGTTTTCTGGAGATGTTGGATACCCTAAACCTGATCCAAATCCATCATTTAAAACTCCAAAGTTTACTTCTGTGTCATCGCCATTGCCTAAGTTTTGTACCACAATATTTTGTGGTTCTGATAATCTAAACTGTTTCCAAACAGGAGCACCGCCTTGTAATGATTCATACACTTCTAATTGTCTCAATGTAGTGTTAAATCTTAATTGACCTTCTTGAGGACTTGCAGGTCTTTGTGCTTGAGTTCCTTTAGGAACTAAAAAAGCACCCGTTGATTGTGCTTCAATCTCTTCGTATTGAGTGTATATTAAACCTTTTCCGTTTAATAATCTTTTGTTTGTACTTTGACGTTTTAGATATCTCATTACACCTCCAAGTAACTGACCACAACTGATAAGTTGTTAGCACCTGATTGAGCAACTCTGATAAAGTCACCAGCACTCAGAACAATTTTTTCTGAATCTAAAGTGAATGTTTCTGCTCCTGGTAATAATGCGTTGTTCACAATCATCGATCTGTTGGCATTGTAAGAACCTGTCACGGCGTACAATGTAAAATTACTGTCTTCACCGCCTGTGGCATCTTCTGGTCCAATGTTTGTGATCAATATAGATGTGATAGCATAACTTTTACCTGCAGGAACTGTTAAAACATCAACTGTACCGTTTACTTCTGTGTTTGTTATTGCCATTGTTTCTCCTTAAAATAATAGTCCGAAAAGCAGTGCTCTGTTCTTACTGATCACTTCTCCTCTTGTGTCGTTTGTATTTACAAAATATAATCCTGTATCGCCACCAGATGGTGATTTCGCATACAATTTAACGCCATTGGCGTCGAATAACGGGTCAATTGCAGGATCTTGAATGCTTGGTCTATTGTTGATAACAAACGAGTCATTTACCCTTACAGACCCCGTTCCTGGTGCTACCAATTCTAAATCTTGGTTTGAATTCAAACCGCTGATTTTGTCGTCTTCAAATCTAATGCTACCAATATCTGTAGTTTGTTGATACAATTCAAATCTAGTAGGTTCCCATAATCCTACCAATGTACCATCAATTGTGATTTCAATTTTAGATGTGTTACCTGATGAAGAATTGTCTGTGATTTTTACTTCTGTGTCACCGTCAACTATTCTCGGAAATGCCGCACCAACAACGATTGCGTTGATTTCATCATCCACATATTTTTTATTTGGAATATCATTGTCATCATTCATTCTGCTGACATAATTTGCTGGAGCAATACTGCCACCTAATCTTAGTGTGCCTCCTCCACCAGGTTCAAAATAAATTGCATTTGAGTTGTTAATATTGGCAACTTTTAATGCTAACGTATCACCTGAAGCAGAAACTACTTTAAAAGATCCAAAGTTAGGACCTTGTCCTGCTTGTTGTCCAATACCTGGACCTTGTGAAGTTGTTTGTGTGTTGGGATCATTCCAAGCAATCTTTTCATCGTACACAAAACGTACATCGTCAAGATTTCCTCTGTCTACTCTGATTCCTGATTCTTGATTATTGTCGGTGATGCTGTAACCAGTTTCACCTTTGTTTAATAAAATTTCGTTATCTTCAATGTCGAGGTTTGCTGTGTTTACTGTGGTTGTTTCTCCTTCCACAATCAAGTCACCAGTAATTCTTGTGATACCTGTATTACCTGTATCTAAAATAATTTCATTAGAGTCTGACACTCTAATTTTATAATTACCTGTTTCTAAATAAACTGTTTTTGACATCTTGTTCCTTATTTTAGGGAGTGTTGCCACTCCCTAAAAAATGATTATTATATTGCAGTTAACACCATAACACTTGATGTTGAGTCATCACTCAATGTCCAAGTATATCTGTTGTTAGAAAAATCTCTACAAGTTCTGTTGTAAAGTTTTTTGACATTAACACCATCACCTGCGCCACCTACATAACCTAATAAACTCATTTCATTGTTGCCTAAAGCACCTGCATCTTTGTTAACAAGAGTACAGATTCCTTCGTTCCCGCCGCCGTTAGCCGCATCGTCAACTTTGAATTTGTTTACCGATCTTTGACTTAAGATGATACCTGCATTAGAAATTGAATTTGCACCAACTTTAACGTTCACGTTAAAATTAGCATCAGCGCCATCAATAGCACCGAAATTTCTTTTGTTTACCGGTCTTCCCATTTGTTTTCTCCTTTTTTGACGTTCTAGGTCTACGAGGTTGTGTCCCCATAAGTCCAGCCGAAACTGGCCCAAAACATATGTTTACAAGAGTATTTATCGTTTGCTGAGTGATGCCAATAGCTCTACTTTTGAGAATTTTTTTGCTAGTTCTAAGGCTTGTACAAGCACTTGATTGGCTTGTTCTAAATAGTGTTCACGTTTGGTCCTGCGATAGTCCACCAGTATGTTGGTGTATTCATCATACATTTTATCCAATGTGCGTTCCAGTCTTTTGATGTCGTTTATGAATATGCCGTGATTGCGTTTCCACACCTGTAATCTTTCCTGATATTCTTTAAATTCTACAAGCAGTTGTTCATGTTTCATACAATTATTTAAAATGTTTTACAAGGTCTCTTGTGCCGTATGACACCAAAAATTTTACTCCTGCTCGCTTGTAAACTTCAGCAATCTCCAGTTGATGTTGGAATGTGGGCAGTCCTCTATACTCATCAGATACTTGATATAATCCAACAGGTTCATACATACCACACTGTATATTTGAAAACACACCCAGACTGTGCTGTGCTGGTTTTAACAAAATGTAATCTGCTTTTTGTTTTTGATAATCATTTGCATAAGCAATCATGCTCCAATTGTTGCTGATCGGCAGTTGATAACTTCTGCCTGTGGTTGGTGTGCTGTTGGCTAGATCTCTGAATGCACTGTAAAACACACTGCGATATTTTACATAAGCCATCACAGGTTTATTGGTTTCTGTTTTTAAATTTCTTACAGTGTGATCGCCCATGTCCGAAGGAGCCAGTATGTCTGCACCTGCTGACTCTAATTTTTTACCCAAATCAATCAACAGTGCTTCACTGGTGTCTGGTTTATCCAACACTCTACAATGTCCATCTGGCAGTGTGGAACATAGACACACATCCACAATTAATTCTATATTTGGAAAACGTGTTTTAATTTTATTCACAACCTCAGCATTAAAACTCCAATCAGGAGTCCATGTTTTGGTATCAGGAGTTATAAACAACAGGAAACTGTCTACTCCAACATCAACATCTTGTTGAATTCTATCTAGTATGGTGTCTTGTGAATAACTGGAATTTTCTAAACCTAATCCAGCCGTCTTATTGCTACCAGATTGGTTCACAAAGATTGGCTGGATTAAGTCCATCGTGTTTTACTTCTTGTCTTTTTTAGGAAGTGCCGCACACTGTTCTGTATCTGCTGGTAAGCCAGCATTTTTGTCATAGATCCAAACGTATGAGTATGTTACTTTGTCATCACTCACTTGACATTTTTTTCCAAATGCTACTCTTGGTTCTTTGATAGAACAAGCAGACACTAACAACATGGTTAAAAGTATCGCGATATATTTCATTTAAGTTCCTCGTTTTAGAGTTTCCAAAGTTAATTATAGCACATTTTGGTTTGGATGTCAAGATTTGAAAAGGCGACAAAATTGCCATAAAAAAAGGGGGCCGAAGCCCCCTTTAGTGTATTCGTTAACGTTAAGATTAACTGAATGATGTGTTCGATACACCGATCGTTTCAACATAATCAGCCGCGTTACCTAAAGATGACGCTGTGTTGTTTAACTCTACATAACCATATCTAGTCATGAAAGAAACAACTGGCTCAAAAGTTGATGGATCTAGAACAACACCAGAAGACATTAACGGAATGTATGGGCAATAGAATGCCGCCGCATCTGCTTCTGATGATCCTTTGTAACCAACAAGTACATCTGTACTGTCAGCCGCATAAGTGTCAACATATACTTTCATCGCACTGTTTAAAGTTCCAACGAATTTTTGGTTAGTTGGTGCTTCAAACGTACCTTCAGTTGTTCTTGCGAACGCTGAAGTTGTAGCAGACTGAAGTACTGTTAATGCTAATGGAGATACCACTGCAAAATTACCAGCACCACGTCTTGTGTTTTGTGCGATTTTGTTAGCCGCTCTGTTGATTAATACAGCCAAAGCCGCGTGTTCATCACCTACGAAAGTCGCAGTTCCTGATACAGCCGCTTGGTTGTATGTTCCAGATGATTGAGCACCTGCAAGTGATCTTAATGAAGTGATGATCTCTTGGTCGATTTCAGCAGTAATTTCTTGTGCTAATGCCGCCATGATTTCAGCCTCTACATCAATACCTTGTTGTGCTTGTGCATCTTGAGCAGATTCAAATGTCCATCTTGCTTGTAACTTACGAGTTTTTGCTTCAACTGTTTGTTTCAAGATTTGGATTGACATTGCTCTACCACCAGTACCTTCTTTGGTCGCTGTCGCATCGCCTTTAAGATTATCATTACCTGAATAACCTTGTGCAATTTTGAATGGCGATAGTGCTTCTTCACCTGCCGCAGTATCGTTATCAGTACCTGCTGGTCCTGTTTGCGTTTCTGCGTATCTTACTCTTAGTGTGTGGATTTGACCAACTGGGCCAGTCATTGGTTGAACTCCAACCAATTCGTTAGCGATCACAGTAGGCATAACCCTTCTGATCACCGGTAGGATCACTCTGTTTAAAGTAGCCACGTTACCAGCCGATGTAGCACCTGCTGTTGCCGACTCTGACAAATACTTTTTAGTATTCTCTAAAGTCGCTTCCATCACGGCTTTTTTATTGCCTGATAGACCTTCTAATAACGCACTCTTTGTGTCCTGCCAGCGAGTTTCTGTTAGTTCTGACATTGTTTGTTTTCTCCTTTTTTAGATACCCGCCAGTCTTTTTATGTCAACTAGATTTGAGTTGAACTGACTGCCGTTTACAATGTTAATTTGTTTGTCGCCTGTTACTTCTGTGCCTTCATTTAACGCCTGTTTTTTCGCTGGAGTCCTACCGTTTAATACAGCCGGTATGTACTTTTCGAATTGCTTTCGTAAAGCACCCGTCTGTACACTCTCCAGTAAGTTGTTCATTATATCTTTTTGTTCAGAGTTCAATGGTTTTGTTAACTCATTGATCACTTTTTCTCTCTCTGCCGCTTCTTTGATTTCTGCAATTTCTTTTTCTTTTGCTTCGATCATTTTTTGTTTCTCTTCGGCAGTCTTTTTCGCTTCTTCCGCCTGTAGTTTTGTAACATCAACTACTTTAAGAAGTTTGGCTGTTTCACTCTTTTCGTTCAAAAATGATTGTGTGTATTCTTGAGCGTAAGATTCAAACAGTCTGCGTCCAAAGTCATTTTTGCGAGCCGCATCGATGTCTTCTTTTAATGAGTTAATCTCTTGTTTAAGAGTTTTGCCCACTATTTCTGACACTTTTTCAGCACCTTTTTTCACAAAGTTACTTCTAACTTTTTCAAAATGTGCTTTCGCTTCTCTGATAAGACGTACTTTTGTTTCAGCAACGTCTTGTTTGTCTTTTTGAAATTCTGCGATTTCTTTAGACAGAGCTTCTACCACAAAGTCCTCAAGTTTAACAAAATTTTCTGCCATAACTTTTTGGTCTGAGTGTAGTTCAGCAATTTCGCCTTTAAGTTGTTCAAAAACGAATGACTTCAATTTGTCCGAGTGTTCACGGATTTGAGTAGCATACTTCACTTTTTCTTCAGCAAGTGCTTTCTTGTCTTCCGCAAATTCTGACATTTCTGCTTCGATTCTTTCTGATACCATTTTGTCAACAGCGTCAGTTAAATTTGCCTTGTCGTGTTCATACTTCTCAGCAAATTCTTTACGAAGATCAGCAGTAGCCGCCAATTTGTTTTCTTCAACTTTTTGGTTCCATGCTTGTTCGATTTCTGCTCTGATCTCTTCCGAAATTGCTTGGTTTTCAAAAAGTGATTTCAGTGCTTCTAACATTTACATTTCTCCTATTTAGATTGGAGTTTTCCAATTATGTTTATTAGTTGTTCTTTTAGATATTTTTGTGCCTTTGTGTCCCTTGCTGTGTTAAATGCTTTCATACCACCTCTTGTATTCATTAGATGTTCGTAGATTGGTTCAGGATATGCTCCTGGCGCCGATGGTTGAGCTACGATGTCTACAGTGATAATTTCAAAATCTGATACTTGTCCGGATCCGTCTTCTTTAACGTTACCTGAACCCCTACTAGACACACCCAGTTTAACTCCGCTTTCCAGCATTGTTTTAACCAGTTGTCCCATAGGGGTCGGTAATACTTTTAATTTTCCGTATCCGTTCGGTCCGTCCATCCACATTTCATTTACCATGTGGCTGACACGGTCTAGGTTAATATTAAGTCCTTCTGGATGGTCGACTTCGCCTAACACTGAGTATCCACCAGTGATCTGGTCGTTAAGTGTGCTGACAGCCCTTTGGATTTCGTTAACAGGGTACACTCTCTGGTTGGCGTTTTTAACACCTCCCTGAATGCAGATTCCCTTCATGTAAAGGGATTTACCGTTGTGCTCATCCTTAGTCTCGACGACTATACCTGCTTGGTCGAAAGTCAGCGTCTCACGTAGTTGTAACATCCGTTGTCCTTATACTACCTATTATTAACTGCCAATTGTTGACTTTTTCGCAGAAGCATCATCTTCTACTTTTGTCTTGGCCTTTGGTGCCGCAGTCAATTTTGCTTTGCCACCTGGAACATTGATGTTTCCTGCATTCTCTTCTTTAGGAGCAGGTGCTTTACCACCTTTTTCCTCACCGCCTTTAGCGATGTTAGAAGCAGTTCCACCCATGTCGTTTTTACCAGCAACTGGTGATTTAGATGAATCTGAACCGTCAGTGTGTGATACACTTACTTTGTTCACATATTCTCTAATTTCTTCACTTGCTGTTTTTGGTGCATTGCTTTTTGACTCAACTGCTGGTTGGTCACCAAGTTCAGGAGCAACTTCTACAGTTTCTCCCTCTGCATCTTGACTTACGAATGCTTCGTCTTCTTTCTCTTCTTCGCCTTCTTCGCCTTCAGAGTCATCGTCGTCGCCTTCTTCCTTATCGCCCATCATTTTTTCAAATTCTGCTTTAAGGTCGTCAATTGCATCTTCTAGGTCAACTACTCTGTCTTCGATTTCTTCTTCACCGTTTTCTGAGTCGTCATTATTCTCATCACCTGCTGGCATTTCGATGTCGCCAACCATGTCGTCAGTTGCGTCGCCACCGTGTGCTTCTGCTGGTGCTAGTTCTGTTTGTTCTGCATCTAAGAAAGATTCATCAGTTGCTTCTTCATCTTTTGACTCTTCTTCTTTAGTTTCTTCTTCTTTAGAATCGTCTTTTG
>Ga0222715_10005834_pt1 | contig 10452 bp, 9 predicted proteins | sample C33_9DmetaG_FD_165056 | JGI IMG/M metagenome (GOLD analysis project Ga0222715, IMG submission 165056) | Estuarine water microbial communities from San Francisco Bay, California, United States - C33_9D | ecosystem: Environmental > Aquatic > Marine > Unclassified | place: USA: California... | reverse complement strand
AGCAACAGCCTCTGCAAGATCAATATTCAAGTCTACTTGATCTTGATGATTTTTTGCTTTGGCGGATTGCTGCTGTAAACTCAGATTTGTTTGTTGTAATCCCAAATTAGTCATCGTGGCGTCATGTTCTTGTTGTCTACGTGTATTGTCTATTCCTCTTTGCGTTGCAGCCGCTCGTAAATCTGCCGCTCTCATTCTGTTTACATTAATTTGAGTTTCCTGAGAAACCTGATCTCTACGGGAGGCTGCACTACGCATTAAATTCCCCGGTAAGTTAATGCTAGACCGCGCTTCAGCACGTGTAGGTGGCTGTGAAACCTCATCAAACCGAGGCAAAGTGCGAGTAATTCTCTGACGCTGCCTCTTATCAAGAGCCTCTTGTTCTTCTTGTGCTGTTTGTGTAAACAAACCAACGCCGGATGCAAGATTGAAAAGACCTGTACGATTGTTAGCTAGATTAAATTGTTGTGGTTTATATTTAAACGCACCTACCTGCATCTTAGCAATATCTTTGGCTGTATACTGAATAGCATCTTCTTGTTCACCACGTTTAAAGAAGTCCGCATAATGACTTCTAATATCTAAACCTTCATTAGTTCTTTGACTCCTAAAAGTTTTAATATATTCGTCAATTTCAGTAGTAGTTTTATTTCTCATAATTCGTGCGGCAGCTTCCGATGAACTTAGGTTAGTAGCAAGCCCTGCTTCATTTACTTCACCAATTAAAGACATAAGGTCTCTTGCTTGACGTTGAGCTACATCAAGTTTTTCTACATGCTTACTATACATATCACCTACTGTTTTTAATCTATCATTCGCATGTTCTTTAAATCTACCAGCAGTGCCTTTATTTAAACCAATACCTAAATCTGTGTCTTCACCAAAACTATCTATCGCACCTTTTGCAAGACCTCCAGCAAGACCAAACAAAAAGTCATTCATAAAACCACCACGTGCCATTATACTCTCCTACTCATTAAACCCACAGAAGGCATTTCTGTTTGCTGTTCTTCTGCAACCATTACGTCTTCTTCCATCTCAAATTCATTTAGCTCATCTTCAGACATAGAGAAATCTTCTAAGTCAAAAGGCAAATCAATTTCACCCGCCTCAGCTTTGTCGGACACACGTTTTTGAATTACAGAAGACATAGCATCTGTAACTCTATTCTCGTCATCCTCATCTCCAGTTCTAATGGTCAAATCAGTAAAGCCAATTGCTGTTTTAATTGCTTCTACAAGAATAGAAGATACTAAAACGCCAACGTCAACTGAGTGTAAACCTTCTGAAGCACCACGCATAGTCATTTTTTCAGCTATATCTACTGCAGAAGCATCCATTTCTACTGCACTAATTAGAGTGTCCATACCCTCTTTTGAAAACAAACTCTCAAGATAAAAGTCTAAGGTTTCCATAACGGTTGTGTACTGAGGTGGTTGTTCCCACGGACGAGAACCTAGTTCCGTTGTTAAACCCATACCCGGAATGGGGGCTTCAAAGGCAGGGTCTTGAGCATTTTCAATTTCATCTGATGTATAAGACATTAATCTTTATCCTGATTATAATTGTAAAATAAATTAAACATCGTCTGAGCATCTACGTTTTGTGCATCAATTTGTTTAGTTTGTTGTTGCCTCATAGGCATTCTACCTGCAAGACCCCCTTTATTAAACATAGGTTTTTCTTCAGGTTGTACTTTACTAAAATTCTTTTTAAAGTTAGCGTATCCACGTGCTGTTAAGTCAAGCATTTTTTAACTACTCCTAAATAGTCTACTTTATAGTATTCCTCTTCTTGATCTTTATGTACAAGTTCTGGGAAATATTTTAGCACATTCTGTGCAATAAAGCCTCTATTTTGTCTAATGTTTACATCAAGTTTTTTAGCTTTGTTACGCCACTCCCACTTGTAAAGTTTGACGCCATTACCAAAGTCTTCAATAGGCTCAATGTTTGTCTTTAATCTTATATCAGAGAAAAACTTACCCGCGATACCACCGACAATACTACCAGCAAGCTGTCCAAATGAACCTCCACTAGAACGAGCACTAGCTTGCTCTTCAGCAACAGCTAATCTATTAGCTCTTTCAAGATCACCCTGTTCAGCTTGAAATGCAAATTCAAAAATATCTTTATACAGCCCCCACATATTATTATATGCTAAAGTAGATAGTTCTAAAGTAGAACGTGCATTAAGTTCATTAGCTCTATTGATAGCAGCCGTGTCTGCTGTAGCAATTTGTCTACGCCACACAGCATTTGACTGTGCTATTGTTACAGCGTTTTGTTTATTAAACTGCTCTCTTTGGTTTCTTACAGTAGCATTAAATTGTGAAGTAGCGTTAACCTGACCTGCATTAAACTGGCTAATAGCATTAGCTTGAGCCGTATTAAACTGATCGGTAGTAGTTCTTAAGTTTGCAAAGAACTGATTAGTTTGATTTTCGCTAGTAGCATTAAATTGTCGAGCTGCATTTTCAGCGGCAGCGTCATTAAACATAGATTGAATTGTTTGTTGAGACTTAAACATAGATGTTTGTTGACGATTGCCTAAGTTAGCTAAGTCCATTTGCAAAAAGTTTTGTGCGTTTTGAACAGCCGCTTGCTGCCTGTTATTAAGACTAGACATTTCTAAGTTAGCTAACGCAGCAGCTTCTGCCATTACAGTAGCCTGACGATTACTTAAATTTTGTAGGTTAACTGTATTAGCAATACGAGAGTTTTCTAATTGTATCTGTTGCTCCGCATTAAAATTCATATTTGCAACGTCTGAAATTTTAGCTGCATTAGCTACTCTAGCTTGAAATGCTTGATCGAACTCCTGACCAATGAAGGCAGCACGTTGCTGTGCTGCAAGCATAGCACGTTGTTGTCTATTACTCAAGTTAGTTTGTTCAAAAGTAGCAAATACACTTGCGTCAGCTTGAGCAATAGGAATGGCTGCTTCCATTGTAGCCTGTATAACTGCTTGACCTGCTATGCTAGATGCAGATAAACCTCTTGCTGCCATAGCAGAGTTAGCTGCTCTCATAGCACCTGAAGCCCACGGAGGGGGTTCAGCCGCATCAAAGTCAGAATATAGGTCTTCTAGTTGACCCTTTACCGTAGCTTTTTCTGTAGGTGTAGCAGTTGCAGCTTGAACCTGCTCTGCAAATGCAGCAGCCTTTTCAGCGTTAGCCGTTGGGCTTACAAGTTCACCGTCTTGTATCTCTCTAGTTATTTCATTGTCAAGTAAAATACCAGACGTTTGTTCTGCCTTAACGTCTGAAACATTAGTTTTGTACTCTTCTTCAGCGGTAATTGCAGTATCGACAACACCCTGTTCAGCCTCTAAACCAGACAGACTGTCTTTTACATCTGCTTCAGTAGACACTGTGTCCATAGTAACTGCATCATCAGCAATAACATTTTCTGCTTGATCTGTTGTTGCTGTAGTTACATCTGCTGTAACATCACCCGTTACTTCGCCCGTACCTACTGCTACATCTTGATCCTTTTTCTCTTCAATACCTGTTGGATCAATAGTCATACCCTCCGTAAGAATATTTTCTCCTTCGGCAGTAAGACCTTCCATTTGAGCCACAGTACGAAGAACGATTTCAGGACTACCTACGTCTTCATCAGCTTCAGGTAACGGTGGAAAACCATACTGCGCCCTAAATTGTTTAGCAAAAGCCCTATCTTCAGCCGTAACAGTGTCTTGTCGTTTAATAGCAATTTGATCGTATCTAGCTCTTGCATTTGTAGCGGAAAGTGTAGTACCATCATCAAGTGTTAATGGTGTAATTTTTCTTAGGGCATTTAGTTTTTCAACGTCTTCTGGTGTTCTTTCGTTTTCTCTAGTGTCACCAATGCGTCTTAACTCATCAGAGTCTGCTGACGTTTCTACTTTTGTTGGGGGGTACGTAGTATAATCAAAGGAAACATACTTGTCTCCTACAATGCCTTCTTGCCTTTCGGGGTTGTATGATTTGTCGTAATTCTTTAGCCATTCTCTATAGTACTCTGCATCTGGACCTGTAGGATTAGTCTTTAAATAATTTTCTAATACTGGAACTTGAGCAGCAGCAGACTGTTGTGTATACGTATAATCTTCTCCTGCCTTACCATATGTTACATTTGCGGGGTTTGTAAAAGTTTCAGGGTTTTCTGGTTGGGTGGTAGGCATAGTAGGTACAGGAGGCGTTGTAGTAATAGGAGGCGTTGTTTGTGTTTGTGGCTGCACAGGAGTAACATTATTAGGAACAGCGGGTGCAGCACCCCCTACAGCATACTTTCTAACAACACCACCATCATTAAAACGAACAGCACCACCTCTAGCTGCCATCATAGTACCCACAGCCTGTTGCTGAAATTGCTCGTACTTAGCTTTAGCAGCAGGGTCTTGAGCTAGAAAAGCTTGAAAGCCTTCTTTATTATATGATGGGTTTTTATACCCTGTTGCCTGTGCAATGCGAGGCATAGCGGCATCAGAAAATTTAATGTTTGTATATGGAGCAGCCATATCTTAATCCTTATTTTTTATTTCTTTAATCGTTTGGTATATCCTCAAAGATAACCATATTACAGAAAGTAAAGACGCTACAGCAGGCAGTATATGAAACAAAGAACCCAGTGTTACAGTAATAGCAGACCAATCTATTAAATCTTTTCCCGAAGGTTCAAACATGCTATTAGTGTCCAATTGCTAGATAATAAAACCCATCTACTGAACCATCTGATAGTTGAACGTCAAAGCCAGATGTTGTTAGTGTGTTAACAGCAAAACCCTCATTAGCCGCTCCACTGTGAGTACCAGTAGTCTGCACATTTAAACAAGCATTACTAAATGCAGAGGTAAAAGAAACAGTATCGCCATTAGTAGGGTTTGAAACTTCACCCCACCTTAGTTGTAAAGAACCTATATTAGTACTACCATTTGTAGCTAATGTTTGACTTGACACAGCAAGAGGTGTTACCCAACTAAAAGTTCCATCACCGTCAGATGCTAATACTTGTGCGCTTGTACCATTACCACTAACATTTAATGCAGCAGCACCTACTGCGTTATCATCAATCTTAGCTGCCGTTACGGAATCTGCTGCAAGCTCGTCAGTATCTACAGCACCAGCAGCAATGCTAGTTGCAAAACTTAAATTGGCTGTACCATCAAAGTCACCAGACGTTCCTGTTACATTTCCTGTAAGTGCTATTGTACGAGCGGTAGCCCACTTAGTAGCAGTTCCAGCATTACCAGAAGCATTGCCTGTAACATTGCCGGTAAGGTTGCCTGTTACGTTGCCAGTTACAACACTATCTTTAAGTAGTACACCATCAATAGTTACACCTGACGCAGAAGTTGTTTCATTGATTGTATTAGTAGTAAGAACGTCTCCTGCCGTCACAACAACATTAGTTCCGCCCGTAGAATTACCAATAGCTAGTACTTCTGCTAGTGTGTCTACTGTATCGACTTGACTGTCTACGTAAGCTTTAATAGATTGTTGCGTTGCAAGTTTTTCCGCACTGTTAGACGCCATATTGTCTTCATCAAGTACGCCGGTAATCGTTGTAGAACTATTAACATTTAAGCTAGTGCTTGCTGTAAGTGTAGTAAAGGCACCTGTACCTGCACTACTAGCACCGATGTTAGTACCATCAATAGTACCACCATCAATGTTTGCTGTAGTAACAGTACCCAGATTGCTAATAGTTTGACCAGCAAATGTAGAAGTACCTGCCGCTGTAATGCCACCATCTTTAATTAATAATGAATCAACTGTTACACCAGAAGCAGATGTTGTTTCGCTAATAGTATTTGTTGTAATAGAGTCGCCACTAGTAACTACAATGTTAGTGCCACCCGTGCTATTGCCATTACCTAAAACTTCAGTTAGTGTATCGGCAGTACCTACTTGACTATCTACATATGCTTTAATAGATTGCTGTGTAGCTAGTTTAGCTGCACTATTAGAAGCCATATTATCTTCGTCTAATATTCCTGTAATAGTAGTAGAGCTATTAACATTTAGACTGGTGGAGGCTGTAAGTGTCGTAAAGGCTCCTGTAGAGGCCGACGAGTTGCCAATAGCTGTAGAGTTAAGGGATGTAGCAACAAGCGTTGTAAACGTACCAGCAGCCGCACTAGCGCCACCAATAACAGCACCGTCAACAGTGCCTCCATTAATATCTACAGTAGTAACTGTACCTAAGTTTGACCACGTTCCTGTTAAAGAACCACCGCTACTGGCAGTTAGTGTGCCACCTACTGTTAGTGTACCACTAATGTCAGTGGTAGTAGCATTTACGTCTAGCGTACCTGTAGCAATCTCTACTTCACCGTCTGCATCAATATCAAGCTGACCGTCTGTACTAGAGTTAATACTAATAGCAGTGTCACGCAGTTGAATCTTTTTGTCTGTGGCTACAAGAACGTCTTCACCAATACCATCAATGTAAGCTATACCATCAATGTACATATCTTTAAATTGTAAAGACGCTGTACCAATATCTAATGTATTAGTAGTCTTAGGTTTGATTTCGCCTGCACTAACAACAAAATCTTGTACTGGACCTACAACGGTAACGGGACCACCCTCTGCCGCAGTTCCGTCATGTGTGTGTCCTGACGTACCAAAGGCAGTAACAATGGCATCAAATTCACCATCAAGATCAGCCGCATTAATAACATTACCCGTAGCAATATTATTAGATGCGTCATTTCTTGTATAACCCGTTCCCATATTATTATCTCCTCGCGTTGTTAGCGTATTCTATTGTCATTGCATCTAGTGCAAATGATGGGTCTGTACCGTTACTAGTAAAGTTTAAAGACCCTGTGTATCCTGAACCTATTAGCTGTGCCTCAAATACGTATTGTAATTTACCGCCAAATCTTGCTGTACCGTATACGGCAGAGCTATATAAAGAAACATCACTAGAACCGCCAGCTACTAAATTGTTTATACTGATAGCATCTGGTTGAATGCTCGATATACCATCAAAGTCTAACTTTAAGTTTGCACTAATAGTTACTGTACCTTTAGGGTCTGTGTACAAAAACATCTTGTAAAAAGTCTTACGTACTCTCGGATCAGCTAGTGGCAAATGTGGTGTTGAAAATGATGCTTGTATATCAGAACCATCAAAGCTGTTACCCTGTTCAAGTTGATATATGTAACCATCGTTATTACCAAAAACTATATACTCAACACCATCATTTAAATGACTGTCTGCTACGTATGCTTTAATACCTCTAGTCTCAGCACATGCAACACCACCACCGCCTTCTTGAGCTAACTGTGTAACAATTACACCCTTAGAGTTTTCTTTAGTGTAAGACGCAGCATATCCTAATATTCTGTACTGTGACTTTGACCTAATAACTAAACTAGAAAAAACTGTACTGGAAGAAACAAAGTCTGTAAATTCACTTTGAATTGCTTTAGATATATTAGCAAAGTTAAAGTCACCAATTCGTTCTGTCGCACTTAATAACCTAAGACCATCGGGTGCTAAAAACATAACATCGGTGCCGACCTCTTGAATAGAATCTCCAGCCAAACAACCAATGTCTCTTGTTACAGGGTCTAGTCTGAAGTCAGCTATAGTAGAACCGGCTAATTTAAAAATAGCATTTTCTGTAAATATAAATAAAGTATCTCTAAAAACAGATAGTCCCGTAATATCATCACCTACATTAATAGTACCCGCACCGTTAGCAGCGGTAAAGTCTGTATCTGTATATACTGCTGTGAAAGTTATAGCAGAACCTTTAGCAAAAAACAAGTTGTTTTTAAAGTTTTTTACATGTGTAGCTCCAACTACATCTGATGGCGCACTGTTTAAAACAGTAAATGTAGTGCCATTATAAATAGCCGGAGCATTTGATCCATCTACTAATATCATCTTATCTGTACCGTCAAAGTTATAACGATCAAATCTTAATTTACTAGCACCATCACGAGAAATAGACAAAAAGGTAACTGCCGCATCGTCAGCAGGACTACTAGCTAGTGCAGGATTAATAGCAAGTGTTGACCCACCAGAACTAACAGTAGCGTTAGCTGTAACTGTATATACTAAATCTATACCTGCAATCTTAAACACATCGCCCGCACGAGGTGCAGCAGACAAACCATCTACAGCTAAAGTAGAACCACTTTGAGAACCTGCGTTGACTAATACAGTACCATACGTAGGTACGTTTACGTGAGTGTATCCTGAACCTGCTGTTTTAAATATATCAAAGTTTCTTTGTGCAAGCACAGTATCTTCAAATACAGCTAACCCTGTTAGAAGATGCTCTGTTGTTGTAGTTACAAAGGTAACAGCTACAGCATTAGCAGGACTACTATCTAAGGATGTTGTTAAAGTTAAAGTTGCTCTGTTATTTGTAGCATCAAAACTAACACCACCAGACGCAATAGTATATGTACCGGAAACACCCGTAACGGTAAGAGTATCACCGGCTTCTGGTGTTTTATGTATGTTAGCTATAATAAGTGTAGTGCCACTTTGTGAGGCACCGTGAACAACAGGCAAACCATACGGCGGAACAATAGTGCTATCGTATTTATCAAAGCCATTGACACGCCTGTATCCGCCCTCAATAGAAGGTTCAAAGTTACGTAAGATAGTAGCGCTACCCGGAGCATTTATACCCTGCTGTAAAGGACTAAGATTGGTTACAAGACCACCCCTAAACTCTACTGGGAATGTTTGCCACTTTTCCATTATAGTGAATCCAATGAAGAACCTGCGTTAGAAGAGGAAGCAGCAAAGCGACCACTTCCCTGATTGTTTGAAACCATATAGCTACGTAGATATTCAAATCTATTGATTAACATACTACGCATATGTTTAATTCCGTCATCAAATTTCTGAAGAGACAGCCCCGCCATTTGAGCGTCACCTCTAAAAGAATAAGCATAATACATAGAGCCATCTACAATAATATGTTTAAAGCGTTCAGGAATAGCCGGAACATCTGTAGAAATTTCTAAGTCAACAGGAATGCGATAGTACTCATATACTACTGTGTAGGCTTTATCTGGTGGAGGAACCATTCCGTACTCTAAAGACGGTGCATGAAATACATAGTTAGGAAGAGCATTATTTGAGGTACTTGTTTTGTATTCCTGTGAAATACTTTTTTCTAAATATTCTTCGTAATTAACTATTTTTAGCTTTTTAGTATTATTAGTTAAAGTAGCGTCTTCTTTAATTCTAAATGTTTCAAACGAAATTACTTTACAATCATTAGGAAACGGATATCTTGTTGTGCCTGCTGTAAGTACATCTTCTTGTGTTACATGATTAAAAGGCCATCCATACTCTGATTGATTGATGTAGCGTAAAGACGCATTGACTGCATCTTTAGCGTGAGCATAAAAACCATTAGAAGAACTAAAGTTGCTTGAGGTTAATTCAACTTCGTTTAGTCTACGATTAACTTCATTTACTAGACCGAGAAAATTGTATGCCATTATTTCTCTCTTATTGATAATTTGATAGACCGCTCTGCTGTACTTCCTGTACTGTCAGTCATTTTACACGAGAAGGTATATTCTCTATTTAGTACTCCACCACCAATGTTAATGGTTGCTACGGTACTTGTATTAGATTGTGATACATTTTGAATGTCGTCGGTAACAGCACTGCTAGAAGCAGCAGTTAAAGTTTGTCCTGACCCTAATTGTGTCTTACCTATTTCACTAGTTTTAACAAACCAAACAACAGAGCTAATTGTTGCGTCCCCTAAAAAGCGTAGCCAATCTACACTGTAATCTAGTGTTTCATCTGGGTCTTTGATGGGCCATTTAAATGACATATAATTACTCCGTTGCGTATACTGTTCGATCAAAAGTACCTAATTGCCGTTCTACATAAACGAAACGTATTTCTTTAGGTACTTCTACTATTCTGTCGTCTGTGGTAGACTGTCTAGCTACTGTAACCATACGATTTTCAAAAGGTACGTTGGCTGTTCGATCAAATGCTGTTGACATTATGCGGCTCTCGGTACATATACACAGCGTTTTCTACTATATAGTGTTTTAACATTATTAAAGTTAAAGGTTACACCAGATGCGGTAACACTGTTAGTGCTTATAGTACCTGAAACACTTGAGAGTGTAAAGTCATTAGCTACAACTATAGTGCCTAGTGCAATAGTAGAAACATTGCCAGTAAGTATTTTTACTATGTTAGTCTTTAGTATACCGATACTATGTGTTGCTGATACACCTACAGGTTCAACAATTCTATTTAAGTCTATAGTTATCGTACCTATAGATAAAGTAGAAGAAACACCTGTAACACTTCTTTCTACAGAACTACCAACACTACCTATAGAAGAAGTTAAGCTGTCTTGTGATACCTCTACTGTATTACTAACAATAGTAGATAAAGAACCAATAGAACCTGTTGCAGATACGGACGCTACATCAGTAGTAAGTGAAGATGTGACAGC
>Ga0222715_10005833_pt1 | contig 10453 bp, 21 predicted proteins | sample C33_9DmetaG_FD_165056 | JGI IMG/M metagenome (GOLD analysis project Ga0222715, IMG submission 165056) | Estuarine water microbial communities from San Francisco Bay, California, United States - C33_9D | ecosystem: Environmental > Aquatic > Marine > Unclassified | place: USA: California... | reverse complement strand
GGAGGAGTTCGTCAAACAGGTAGCCAAACTCACGGGCGGTGCCCTGTGGAACAACGGCACGTGGGTCGTACGCAACAAGCGCGGCAAAGAATCGCTGTCCGTCCATGCCACCGGCAGGGCAATGGACTTGTCCTACCGCAAGACTGGCTCCAAAGGTAAGCCAGATGGCAGAGAACGCGCACGGGAACTAATCAAACTTCTCGTAGCGAACAACGAAGAACTCGGCATTGAGATGATCCTCGACTACTTTCCAGTTCCGCATGGGCGTGGCTGGCGTTGCGACCGGCAAGCTTGGACCAAGTACACACGCCGCACGATCACCGGTGCCCCAGGCGGCGACTGGATACACATAGAAATCTCACCCAAAATGGCGGACTCACCACGGGCAGTGAAGGCTGCTTTTGCTAAGGTGAAACCGATTTGAAATGGACATGGCCACCGCAAGCATCATCGTTGCTACCATTACGGCGGTCGGTGGAATCATTGTCGCGGTAATCAACAAGTTCCGCAAAGAAAACCAGACCGACCACCAAGTCGTCATGGGCATTCTCCACGTCGTACGCAAATCCCAGCAGCGGGTAGAGGACAAAGTGGACCGAGTTGACGAACGGCTAGACAAGCACCTAGAGTTCCACCTCGACGGAGGAGTGCTTGACAATGAGCGAACAATACACAAGAATGGAATTGAGGCAACTCGCGAAGTTTCTTCGTAAGGTATACCCAGGGGCGTCTGACCAAGACGAACTCTGGTTTCTGATAGAGAAAACAGAACAACTAATTAGCAAGGGGAAACATGCAACAGCAAGCCGCAGGCGCGGAGATAATTAGCGAGGCATTTAACCTCGTTACCGGTGATCGGCAAAACGATTACAACCACCCGCTAGACGATTACACCAGAACAGCAGATATCTTCCGGGCAATGACCGGCATCAAACTCACCGCCGAAGAGGCAGTGATGTTCATGATTGCCGTCAAGTTGTCACGGTTGAGCAATGAAATCAAAAAGGCGCTCGACGTACCGGACAACACGCGAGATGCCATTGGATACTTGGGTTGTCTCAACATGATAAGGAGGACTCGTCGTGGGATTCCTGACTGAAACAAAACAGCAGATACGTGCGGGCGGTCGGGGCCGCACGAAGATAGACGAAGTAAGAAAAAAGATGCCACCAAAAGATTTCCAGGAGTTTGAGCAAGCCGTACGTGACAGGGATATTCCTTGCCCTGCCATTTCTAGGGCGCTCAAGAAGCGTGGAATCGATTGTGCAGCAAACACCATTTGGCAGTACCGGGAGGAGATTCTCAATGACGATAAGTGACGAAGCAAGGGCCGAACAAGAGATAGCCGATCTAAAGCGTGCGTTGGAGAATGCCCAACGCGCAGCAGCAAGAGCAAAGAAAAAGACCGAAGACTTGGTTGAAGCTGTTTACCAGGGTGCACGCGCAGCAGCGTTAGTGCAACCTCGAATCAAGGTAAAGCCAGCGCCAAAGCGCATTAGACGGGGTAAGCCGGAGGTTGCAGTAGTGCACCTAACGGACTGGCAAGCAGGAAAGGTATCCGTGTCTTACAACTTGGAGGTGTTGCGCAAGCGCATTGACCAGATGGTGGACAAGGTTATGAGCCTTACCGACATTCAGCGTGCCCATCATCCAGTATCAGACTGCGTTCTTATCTTGGGTGGCGACATGGTTGAGGGACTTACGGTGTTCCCCGGACAACAGTATGAAGTTGAAGCCCATCTGTTTGAGCAGATGTTCACGGTTGCCAACATCATCGAGTCAACGGTGCACAGACTTTCTGGTTACTTCAAGAACGTGCATGTTGTCTGCGAGTACGGCAACCACGGGCGCATTGGACGCAAGGGTGACATGCCGGGTTCGGACAACGTGGATCGCATGGCATATCAGATTGCCTCCGAGCGTTGTTCGCACCTTAAGAACGTGACATGGCAGCAGTCTGCTGACTGGTACCAAGTTGCGACCATTGGCAACTACAGGATGCTGGTGGTGCATGGCGACGAGATTCCATCGTTTGGTGGTCAGACTCCGGCGTATTCAATTCTGCGCAAGTGCAACGCATGGGCCACGTTCATGGATTTCAACGACGCAATCATGGGTCACTTCCATACCCCGATCAACCTAACCATGGCTAATGGCGGGCGCATCTGGGTTACTGGAAGCCCAGAGTCGGACAACCAATACGCCAAGAGCTTCGTGGCTGCGGTTGGAAAACCTAGCCAAAGATTGATGTTTGTTGATCCGGACAAGGGCAGGGTAACCTGCGAGTATGTCTGCTGGCTCGATTAGTCCCTCTCCCTGGGCCCTTGTGGCGATTCATTGGATCGACGCATTCGATTCATCCAATGGCTGGATAAGCATTAGGGAATACAAAGCCAAGCCACAACACGTAGTTTCGGTTGGTTGGTTATGGCCTGACTTGCTCGAGGATTATGTATCGGTAACTTGTTCTTATTGCCCGGACGAAGATCCGGAGCCTGACACCATTGGCATGGTTACCCACATCCCTGTGGGCATGGTGCAAAAAATAGTAAACCTTGGTACACCCCTTTTCTAGGTTGTGAACATCGGCAACTACCGCTAAGGTGGAGTCCGACCCGAATACAAACAACGAGGAGGACAGATGCATTACCGCATACCCAAACGCGACCGAGCCAACTGGCTTGTTGATAGGTGGATTAATGAGCGAGGCGAAAAACGCATAGCCGCTTCGTCGTCCGCCGCAGTACACAACGAGCACCAATATGTCAGTGCCGCCGACTTGGCAGTTGAACTATTGGCAGATGCGCCACCGCAACCAAAGGAAACCAATTCGGCCATGGATCGGGGCATTCGTCTTGAACCACCTATCAGGCAATGGGCGTCCGACATCATCGGCAAGAAACTCCACGAACCATCGGAGCTGTACTGTTACGAAGAACCCGGGGTCAGGCTTATTGCCACCATCGACTCAATGACCGAGGACGGCAAGGTTTACGAACAAAAGACCATGAACAAGATCTGGCGGGGTCAACTCTCCGGACACTGGTATTGGCAAGGCGTACAACAAGCCATTTGTTGTGACGTAGACCAGATTACCTGGGTCATCTTTGACTCAACTCTCGAGCTAACGTTTTACACCCAGCGCGTAACCAGCGATGAGAAGCGTATGCACATCGAAAAGTGCCGACAATTCTTGGCCTTCATTGACATGGGCATAGTGCCCGACAATGTGGTGATGGAGTACGAACACGTAGCCAAGCGTTATCCCGAAGGCAAGGGTGGCGTAGACAATACGAAAGAACTGGGACCACAAGCTCTCGACGCACTGGAGCGCTACCTGCTCGCAAAGGAACAGGTCAGAGTGTGCGAGGTGGCCGAGTCACTGGCCAAGGCGGAGTTGTGCGACATGATGGGCGACTCTGAGTTTGGAACAGTACAAGACGAGCTTGTGTGCACGTGGAGAAACTCCAGTCGCACAACGTTTGACACCAAGAAGTTTGAGGCGGAGCATCCAGCTCTGGCCTCGAAATACAAGAAACAATCCAACTACCGCACTTTCCGTGTAACCAATAAGGAGAAATAATCATGAGATTTAATCTGGACAACTACGAGACAGTAGAGGCACGACTCGCCAAGTTCTGGGAGGACTGCCCCAACGGTCAGATCTTTACCTCGATTCACCACTACGACGACAACCGGGTGGTATTCAAGGCCGAGGTTTACAAGGACATCAGTGACCCACGCCCGGTGGCTACTGGCTTTGCCGAAGAAGTGCGTGACGCCAGCCCAGTGAACCGCACGTCTCACGTCGAGAACGCAGAAACGAGTTCAATCGGAAGGGCGTTGGCCAACTGGCGCTATGCATCCAAGACCCAGCCACGGCCTAGCCGTCAGGAGATGGAGAAGGTGCAGCGCATGACGGAGCAGCCAAAGCCGGAACGGCTGACCGCTGACTTTGTTACCAAGTTTCGTGAAGCCTGCGCCAAGAAGGGCGTAGACCCGCAAGATGTGGCAAAGCAGGCTGGGGTGGACATGAATGAACTGAAAGACAGTGATGCGCCAAAGCTGCGTGACGCATTCAAGTCGCTGTCTACGGCTCCGGCAGAAGCGCAGGAGCAGGCCAAAAAACAGGTGGCCTCGTTCATGGAGCAGATGATTCAGGATGCGTTCCCCAGTTCCCAAGAGGTCAAGGTTGAAATCTCCGACCCTGATGCACCATCAACCAAGTCGCAAGTTGGCAGGATACGTGCACAACTACAGGGCAAGGGATGTATGTCTTATACGGACAAGCTCGAGAAGGTGCAGGATTTACTCAACATGCCAGACCTCAAAAAGATTGAACACCTAACCAAGGGCCAGGCATCACGACTCATTGACCTCATCGAGGAAATGAAGTGACCGATGAACGCAAAGGGGAATGTCAAGGCAACAGGGACAAATGTTCCCTGGACAACTGCCCGCTGTTTGGCACTCTGGGACGACCCGACCGTCGTGGCGTACGCCGAATTAGAGGGTGTGCCGATCCTGCCGCTCGCGGTCGTAGAAATCGGACTAAAGGGGATGCGAAGGCGCGTCGTGCCCGTAAAAAGTTGGGGTTGGGCGGTCACCTTACACGTCACGAGGAGAACTGGGGTGGTGCTTTTCGTACCGAGATCAAAGCAGGCGCGCAAGTCGGTCCGATTGCTACCCGTTTCTACGCCGCTAAAGCCCAGTCTGATGCGGCGAAGGCGTTGGGCGACATTCGACCGTTCGTCATGGTAGCCATGCCGGATGGGACGACGGATGGGATAGTGTTGATGTCACTGTCCGAGTTCAGTGAACTTGCCTCTTTGCTTACGAACCCCTAATCGAAAGGATCGGCCATGGAATGGTTGCTAAGAATCTTTGCCCTTGTCTCTGCCACCTTCGCACTGTTTGTGCTTGGTGGCCAAGAGGCCAAGACCCCTACTCCCCCTACCCCCCGCCCCATAACTACGCTCATATCGCTTCCTATCGCGTCTCAGGCCATGCCTGAGCCGGCGGCTACCCCCACCACGACTGCCATAGCCCATATTCCGCCCACGGCTCGGTGTGGTCAATGGTGGGGGTTGGCTGCCCGGGCCGGCTGGCAACCGGAGCACATGGAGACTCTCGACTACGTGATGTGGCGTGAGTCCAGGTGTGACCCAGCCCAGCACAACAAGACCCTGAACAGGGACAAGTCAACGGACATTGGCCTGACCCAGGTAAACGATAGGTCTTGGTGTATGCCGACCAGGTGGTATCCGGGTGGATACTTGCAAACCATTGGCATATTGCGTAATGTTGGATGTGAAGAGTTGTTCGATCCTTTCAACAACCTCGCAGCAGCAAAGGCAATCTATGACTATTCAAAGGAAACAAACGGCAACGGTTGGCAACCATGGGGGGTATGACTACATGCAGCTGTTAAGCGATTTTGCTTTGGTGATGCAGGACTTTAAGTGGATGGACGAGGCAGCTTGTCGCAACGTTGATGGCGTCAATTTTTTCCCTGACGTGTCGTACGATACTGAGTCCAAGCTGGCCCTGAAGTTGTGTAAAGAGTGTCCGGTCAAAGAGGATTGCCTAGAGTTTGCCATTGTCAACGAGATTGATTACGGTATTTGGGGTGGCGCTACACCCAAACAACGCAAATCCTTGCGCCGACATTTCGATAGAGATAGCCTGTAATCATGAGCGAAAACGAAATGATTACATACCAGGCATGGATTAATGATCTGCAACGTGACCTCGACCAGCTAAGGGAGGACAAGCGTGAACTATTGCGCAAGGTCTCTGATCTGGAGAGTCTCGTGGCGGAATACGGCAACAAGATAAATAACCTCATCCAAAGAAGGGGAGACGAATAATGTCAGCAACATGGTACAAACTCAAGTCAGGTTCTTGGGGCGTGAAGATACGCCACGAGGGCACGATCGGTGACCAGGTGGAAGTAACCAACAAGAGCGGAGAAACGAAAGAGGTGTGGCTCGTCAAGCGAGCAGCCAAGTTCGACGACGCACAGTTGTGGGAAGTCAGCGAAGAGGAACCGGAGCAGTCTGCACCGACCTTGGATGAAGAACCCTTCTGATTACAGCTGCGATCACTGCGGCACCATAGAAAAAGCATTGGCCAAATGGCCCAAGGAAATAGAAAGTAGTTGCCCTTGCCGGTGTCACCTATACCGGCAGGGCAAACTCAATGCATCGGAGGACAGATGGCAGAGGAAAAACCCGAAACAAAAAAAGCGAAGTGCCTGAAGTGCGGTACGACCGTGACTGCAGAACCACGACGCATTGCTGGATGCAACTGCGACCCTGATGCACCAACGTGGGTTTACATTGAGAACAATATGGTCAAGGGTTTTTCGCAAGCAAGATGGGATGTCGTATGAAGGGCACACGTTACACATGCCCCAAGTGCGGATCGTCCATAGTCCTGCATGTCAAGCCTTCCGATTTACCAATATGCAAAAACCCTAAGTCCCATGGTTCAAATCCACAAAAGATGGAGAGTAGATGAAGATGTCCATTCACCTCGACCCAGACGAATGGCTCGAATACGGTTATCGCAACGGCTACTGTTCGCCACCCGTTTGTTACACGCACGATGGTTTACCCACCTCCATATTCGAGGACTCTGAGCTCGAGGGTGGTGATCCCTGCCTGCACTTAGTACGCTTGTACGAGGACGAAGAACACGAACGAGCAGTCGAGGCGAACCATTCACCGTCCGTATGGCGCGCATCGAACCTAGGATGGAGCAAATGACCCAACACCCGGAGTTTGACAAAGTTCCCTGCAATAACCCATACATCACCGACGAGGACTATGCACTCGTGCTAAACATCTGGCGCAAAGAGATGGGACTCAAGCCGCTGGTTTAGCAACCGTGCGTAGTGCTATCACTCCATGTCATATGCGTGCGTAGTGCTAGCACTGCGAGACAGGGTGTGTGCGTTCGTCGAAATCAAGTTTCGGCAAGTCCCGCTAGTGGTACTTGCTTCGCCCGGCGCGTAGTTCCGCCCGCTTCGTCGGCGCTCCCGCCTCGTCGAGTTCGTTAGCGCTCGAGCGCGTTTCCCACGAGCACCCGGGAGCGTCGAGCCACGAGCACCCGGGAGAGTTGCGCCTCGAACGCCCGGGAAACTCGAGCCGGGAGTCCTTCGACCCGGAGCCCGGGGAGCCGGGGGAGCCGGGGGACGAGCTCCGAGGCGGCTCCGAGGCGGCTCCGAGGCGGCTCCGAGGTATCCACCACCCCACGCCGAGCGCCCGCTATGGTGGAAGGCAACCCGAATACACACAACGAAGGAGCTAGACACCATGAACCCACGCATACCCGACGACCCCGACGACTTGCGGCGCATAGCCGACGAGTTGCTTGCGACGGCAATACCCGACGACCTACCCGCCACGAACTCGGTGTGTGATGTGGTCGAGCTCATCGCCCGGGGCTTGCTCGAGAACGCAATCGAGAACGCCGACGACCCGGACACGGTAGCCCCGGTAGTTCATTTCTGCTCGGTCGTATTCCATAGTTTCGGAGCCGACACTCGAGACTCGAGCGGCGAGCGAGAACTTGGCGGTGTGGAACTCTCCGAACACTTCACTTCACGAGGCAATACGACCGACGCATTAGCCCGCTATCTTCCCTCGAAGCGAGATGAGTTTCTCGCATTGTCCCGCATTGTCTCGAACGAAGCCGGGCGACCCTTCGCCGTTATCGTTCTCATGGGCGGCGTGAAGCCCGACGAAGCGGGCGACGAAGCGGGCGAGCCGTTCATCATCGCAGCCAACGCCCAACGACAGGACGACGGAGAGATAACGAGCCACGCGGGCGACGGCACGGAGCTACTCGAGAACGAGCGCACTGCCGACGACCTGCGCCAGACTCTCGAGGCGCTCCTCGACATGGCAAGGCGGCGGGCTCGTGCTTAGTTTCCCCACACACTTGCCACTCGTCGCGTTCATCGTCGGCGCAGTACTCGGGGCGGGCTTCGGCTTCTGCCTCGGGCTCGAGCTACTCGAGCGCGAGCGAGCGCTCAACAATAGGCGGCGTGCAGCGATACGCCGCCACGCAGTCACCCGGGGCGACCGCCTCGGGGGAACAACAACGACAACGAAGGAGCTAGAACAATGACCCAACCGAACACACTCCCCGAGTGCTGGCGTGCAGTAGCCGACCTCGAGGCCGCAGGCATTGACCGAGTACTACTATTCGGCCCGAGCGGAACCGGAAAAACTTACTACGGACTAACGAGCGCCCCGCAAGGTCGCCCGGCTTACCGTCTTATCTGCTCCGAGGAGATGACGACCGCGCAGATAGAAGGCGCGTTCTATCCTTCCTCCGAGGGCTTCGAGTATCGGGAAGGCGTAGCCGTGCGAGCATGGCGCGAAGGTGCTCGGCTCGTAGTGGACGAAGTGGCGCGAGCTAACGGCGACGTGATGAGCCTTCTCCTAGCGTTCACCGACACCACCGCCTCGAGCTCGTGGGAGCACCCGGTTACCCATGAGATCGTCAAACCCGCCCCGGGTTTCTCGGTCGTGCTCACGATGAACGGTGAGCCGAACGACCTCGACCCGGCACTCCTCGACCGCTTCGCGGCTCGGGTACGGATTGACGAGGTACACCCGCACGCCCTCGAGCAGCTCCCGGACTACTTGCGCGACATCGCCCGGACACTCGGAGCCGAAGCCGAGCCCGACGACCGGGCAAGCGTTCGAGCCTTCGAGACTGTCGCCCGGGTGGCAGCAGTCCACGGACTCGACCGGGCGCTCGAGATAGTCGTCCCGCAGCACCGGGAGCAGATACTTGCGGCGGCACAACTCGCGAACGCGGCGCAGCCGTGACCACGAAGCCGCGCCCGGAGTTCTTGGCGGGGAGTCGTTCGGGGTGGAAGCACCTCGAGGGCTCCCCGCTTCACGGCGAGCTACGAGCCGACCCGCTCCGGGGGATAACTCGAGCCGACCACGACACCGACGACCCGACCGCCCGCGTGTCGAGGTTGCTCGCCCTAGTAGCCGGAACTTACAACGGCAGACAACGACGAAGCACGCCCGCCCGGTGGCTCGGCTCCCTCGGCTCGAACGACCGGGAGCGGCTCGAGGTGTGGGACGCAGCAACCGACGCACGCAACCGGGCAACCGTTCGGAGTGTGTACGGCGAAGCGCTCGAGCTCCCGGTCGTCCCCTCGGTACTCGCCCGGCAGCACGCCCGGGCTTTCGAGGCGCAGGCGCAGGGGCTACCGGAGACAGTACCCGCCCACCGAATAGCGCTCGAAGTACTCTCCCTAATGGACGACCGGGCAGCGTTCGAGACATACGAGCAGGCGCTCGGTCATGTCTACGGCGTCGCGCTCCGACCGCTCCGGGTCGAGCGTCACGCCCTCGAGCATTACGCGCACCCGAGAGCGCTCCGTAAGTGTGCCCCGATACAAGTTAGGACACCGGGCGGGACATCGAAAAGGCTCCGGGTATCGGCTCCGCACATGGTCGCCTATGACCTCGCAGTAGCGGCGCTCGAGTACTCCACACAACGAGGCAAGGGAGCCGCCGAGGACGCGCTCAACTCTCGCAAGGTGCGCGGGCTCGAGCAGGCTCGACTCGAGGCAGCGAAGCCGAAGGGCTCGACGCTTCGAGGTGAGCCGCCGACCGGGATGGTGCGCTTCTCGAGCTGGCATAAGCTCGTACCGATAGAGCCGGAGCGACCTATTGCCCATACCGGGCGATGCGGCCGCTCGAGGACGGCGACCCTCACCGGGAAGGCTCCCCGGTATCTCTCCCGGCTCATTACCGACCCGGAGCGGCGAGTGTTCTCGAGAATGAGCCGAGGCACTAGGGCGCTCGTCGTCGTGGACATGAGCGGCAGCATGAGCCTGAGCGCGAACGACCTCGAGAAAATACTCGACGCTTCACCCGGCGCTACCGTCGTCGGATACTCGGCACACAACGACACGCTGCCGAATACGCAGCTACTCGCCCATCGAGGGCGACGAGTGCGCGAAATCGAGCGCCATTCCGGCGGTAACGGAGTGGACGCTCCCGCCTTCGTGTGGGCGGTGCGTAAGTTCGCCCGGTCGCGCACTCCCATCCTGTGGGTGACCGATTGCGAAGCGGTGGGGAATGCCGGGCAGACATTCGAGGTACTCGAGGAGTGCCGGAAGGTAGCCGAGCACTACGGAGCCCGGATAGAGCTCGAGGTCGAGGACGCACTAGCGGCGCTCGAAGATCTACGGCGGGGCAAGGTTCGCCCGCCCAACTCCGAGCGCTTCGCCGAGGTTGCCAAGTACAAAGGACTAACACCCGGAGGGGGGACAAAATGAACGACGAGCCGCAGCTCACACAGGCGCTCGTTATCGTCGGCGCACTCATCGCCGCCGCGATAGCGGGCGAGATAGGGGGCGACCTATGAACGCGCACAACTCGAGCCCGCTCATGCTCGAGCTCGAGCGGCTCAC
>Ga0222715_10005832_pt1 | contig 10453 bp, 4 predicted proteins | sample C33_9DmetaG_FD_165056 | JGI IMG/M metagenome (GOLD analysis project Ga0222715, IMG submission 165056) | Estuarine water microbial communities from San Francisco Bay, California, United States - C33_9D | ecosystem: Environmental > Aquatic > Marine > Unclassified | place: USA: California... | reverse complement strand
GCCGCCACAGGTCCCTTTGACCGGCAACTCATAAGCCTTACACACTTCCATGAGGTTCATGTTCATATCGGTTGGGGCAGCAACATCGTGTTGCACGCCCTCACGGTCAATGATGTGTACGGTGATGTCTGACATGTTTATTCGAGGCTGCCTACGCCGCCCATGACGGTAGTGTATTTGAACGAAAGCTTTTTATCCGGGAAGGCACGCTTAAAGGCACTTTGCACCATGATGGTGGCCTCGTGGAAACCACAAAGAATGAGCTTGAGTTTCCCAGGGTAGGTATTGACATCGCCAATGGCGTAGATGCCTTCGATGTTGGTGCGGTAATCTGTCGCATTGTCCACAACGATAGCATTCTTTTCAATTTCCAATCCCCAATCTCCAATAGGACCTAGGGTAGGGGTCAGTCCAAACAACGGAAGCCAATGGTCACACTCGATGAGCAGGTCATCTGCGCCTTTTTGCTTGATGGTGACCTGAGATAATTGGTCCGTACCATGAACATCCACTACTTCAGCATTCGTGATGAGTTTCACTTTTCCTTGCTGGGCCAATTCATGCACCTTATCTACCGTATCCAAATGTCCACGGAAAGAAGTTCGGCGGTGCACCAAACTCACCTCACTCGCGACATCGGCCAAGAACACTGTCCAGTCCAATGCGCTGTCCCCACCTCCAGAGATCACCACGCGTTTATCGCGGAACTTTTCAGGATCACGCACGATGTAGTCCACGCCATTATCTTCGAAGGAAGGTAGATTTTCGATGGGTGGTTTACGCGGGGTGAACACTCCCAAGCCCCCCGCAATGGCCACTGATGGGGCTTTGTGTTGGGTACCTTTATCTGTAGTGACGATGAAAGAACCGTCTTCAGATTTTTTTATGGTTACCGCACTTTCGCCAAGGGTAAACCCTGGGTTGAACGGTTTGATTTGCTCCATGAGGTTGTCTACCAATTCCCCGGCCATTACTATGGGATATCCTGGGATGTCGTAGATAGGCTTTTTAGGATAGATTTCGGTCAATTGTCCGCCGGGTTGCGGAAGGGAGTCGATCAGGTGACATTTCATCTTCAACAACCCCGCCTCAAACACGGTAAAAAGACCCGTGGGCCCTGCGCCAATTATGAGTAAATCTGTTTCTATCATAGTGCTCAATCAATACAATGACAAAGGTAGGCACTGTAGGGTTTATAGAAACTTGACTTATATCAATATTTCCAAAATCGAAAATAATCGAGAGCACATCATTAACTCATTTAGGCAACTGATAATGATTCCTATACTAGTATATTTGGATAAAATAGATTGCTTGATGAATCGCGTACTTTTTCTGCTCTTACTTTCATTTGGTCTTACTGCCCAGTCAACAATAGTTTCTATGCCAATTGATGGCTCAACTGATACTACAACCGAATGTTATGGTATTTTGGTAGATGGAGGCGGTATTAACGGTAATTATACATCATACAATAACGGTTATGTTGTCATAAATCCGCCCGGTAATGATACTGTTAGTTTATCATTTACAAATTGGAACCTATACCATGGGAGTGATTATATTCAAATCTATGATGGCGTAGGTTTATCTGGTTCTACCTATCTGGGTTATTATTCAGGTTCGACATCAACCTTGCCAAATAGTGGTAACGCCATTGTAGGCACTTCTGGAGCACTTACCATTCGATTCTACACTAATTATTATGGTAACGCATCAGGTTTTGTTGCAAGTTGGAGTACATCATCTAGTAGTACACCCACCGCGAATTGTACATATTCAGCTCCTAGTCAGAATTATAATATTCCCATTCAGTTCGTAAATACTTCATCCAATGCTGGTGAATATTTTTGGGATTTTGGAGATGGTACTTTCTCAACGGATGAAAATCCAAGCCATGCCTTCACGACGCCTGGTATCAATACAGTTACACTTATTGCCTCAAATTGTAGTTACTCGGATACTACCACCCTGAGTATCAATATTTCTAATTCACCTTCCCTATTAGCTTTTACTAGCCCGATAAACATGAATGTACCTTGTGGTACAATCCACACTGAATATTGGACACTTTCTAATGATACTGGGGCAGGGCCTTTGACTGTAACTATAGAAGTGTTTGATACGTCGGGATCGGAACATATTCACTTTGACAATGATTTGGAAGGGGCATCCATGCTTTCTGGTTATGCTTCTTTGACAAGATCCACGGTTGCAGCACAAGGAACACATTCTCTAAGTGTAACAAGTGCCTCATCTAGTGAACCTGTAAGTATTCCTATCGCTGATGGTGGACCAGGATTTCAGCCAACTTATTTCTCTTATCGAACTCGTGCTACAACTTCTGGTTACCGAGCGTGTAAATTCCAGATGGCAGGTGGTAATTTAACCAACCCATCCATCTTAGGATATACATTTTGGTATAGTGATGGTAGGCTAGGTATCCGCAGGAAAACCTTGTCTGGATACTTAGGGTTTGAATACGTTTCAAACTCACTTGGAAATTGGGCACATATCGAATATCGTAACATTGATTGGTCCTCGGAGACCTACGATTTATATATCAACGGGGCATATTATGATAGCTTCAGCTTTTTAAATCCAACATCAAATACAGGAGGTGATTATGCCAGCTATTTACGTCTGGTAAATGATTATTCAACCGATGTTTCTTTCGTAGACGATATTCGAATAGGTTATGGGACAGAAGTAAGTCGATTAACAGTTAGTCCGTCATCCACTGTTGTACTCGCAGGAAACAGTTCTACATTTAGTCTTGAATTTGATGCGACTGGATTGGCTGCAGGCTCATATACTTCTTACATCACAGTTCAATCCAATGACACATTGATCAACCTCGATACAATTCCTGTAAACATAAATGTTTTAGGTGGATATGAATTCACTCCTCATAGTGATACTATAATGTTGGGACTCGTTCCTACTGGTCAAAATTTCTTGGACTCATTGCTTGTGGAAAACACAGGATGTTCTTTGTTAGAAGTGGATTCAATCCGAGTCAATTCTGCTAACCTCGTGGCTTCATTAACGAATCTTCAAGCTAATGATACAGCCTATCTTAACTTTAATTTTATAGCACCTCTTTCTGGTGTTTATTTAGATTCGATCGAGGTCTTTACCCCGGATTCGAGTTTTGTGGTGTACTTGACTGCTCAAGCTTACGATGCTGCTTCTATAGATGTTGATAGTTCCATATTTAACATAACTATATCAGGTTGCCCGGATTCCGTTGTGGTGCCATTTTGGATTTACAATGTCGGACAGCAACCATTGAGTTATCAAATGGATGCGGTATCTGCCAATTCAACAGCATCTTGCATGTTTACAATTCAACTAACCGATTCGTATGGAGATGGTTGGAATGGCGCCGTAGTTGATTTACTTGATTCAGAAGGCAATGTACTTTATACAATGGGGAGCTCATTTTATACTGGCTATTCCTATACTCAGAACGTAATGTTATGTTCAGGTGATACCTACAGTATTGTAGTGACGGCAACAGGAAGCTACAAGTCGGAAATAGGATTAAATGTTATTGAAAATGGCACTGTTATCGCCTCTTACACTAATACTTCTGCGACGAATTTAGGGACACAAATGGCTTCTTTTGGGGCAAATTGTGGAGTACCATGTGCTAATCCATCAGATATTTCATTTAATCCAGCTACGGACACCATCGCATCGGGGGACTCACAGTTAGTTTACATGAGTATTTATTCAGATAGTCTAATAGAAGGGTATTACCAATACACAGCATATATTAATTCAAATGATCCAATTGATAGTAGTTTAACTCTATTAATCAATTTGACTCTAGATGGTGAATCAGAAACATTTATAAATAGAAACTCTTGCTTCAATCTGGATACGTTGATTCAAGGAAGTACTTTATATGACACTTTACAGGTAGCAAACCTTGGTTGTGATAGTCTTTCTTTTGGGACTATTTATACTTCAAGTAGCGTATTTTCAGCTTCGGCTGCTTCTAACTCAATTGCGATTTTAGATAGTGATGTAGTAGTAGTAACTATACAGCCTACCACGGTTGGCTCTTTTTATGATACAGTGTACGTTGTCACTAGCGATACTACTTGGCCTATTTGCTATTTTGGTTACATCGATGAATCTCCTTCAGCATGGGCTAACACCAATGCAATAAATGTTAGCACACAAAATTGTGGTGATAGCATTTCATTTAATCTTGTTCTTGGTAATTCTGCTTCCAATACAAATATGAATTGGGCAGTAACTGCAGGAGAGGTGTTGAATGTGCTATTGGTAAATAGTAATGTTTATCCTACACTGTGGAGTAATTTCCAAAACTACATGGGTACCGTTGAAGATGTCGCCATAAAGGTAGTAACGAGCACATCGGCAATTCCAAACGAACTTGGCTGGGCGGATGTAGTAATTTTCCCCCCTATTACCAATTCCTCTGCATCTTCGGATTACACCTCAATCCAAAATGATATGTCTTCATGGATTAATGATGGTGGTAAAATGTTAATAATGGGGAGCACATACGTTGACAATATCTTGGATATGAATTTCATTACAGGATATTACTACGGAAATTACACGAATTATACCCATTACGTAAATAGCAGCTATTCAACCCACCCTTATATACAAGGCGTCAGTACTTCTTTTGTACCTCAGTCCGCGGTGCTTGACGCTTACATTTATAATTCAGGGTATGTATATTTGGTATACAACACCTATTATCGTCAGGCATTAAGCTATTTTCCCTTAGGGGATGGTGAGGTAATATACTATGGATTCAATTTCAACACTGTATATCCAGATATTACTAAAATTCTAGACAACATTTTCGAAAGTACATTAAGTGAAAAAGCAACCGGAATTAACTGGCTTACTTTTAACCCAACAAACGATAATACTCTTGGAGGTGATACATCAGTCATCATTGGAACAGCCCACGCTGACACTCTATCGGCGGGCGTTTATAATTTAAACATTACAATATCCACAAATGATCCATCAAATCCAGTGTTTTCTATACCCGTGAACTTTACGGTAAATGGCCAAGGTGAAAGTTTAATTGACACGAGTTGTTTGGATTTTGGTTCATCTTATCAAAACGTGGTGCACTCAAAAGATGTACCTGTTTACAATATAGGGTGTGACACACTACATATAACTTCTGCGGCAACGGCCGGTACTTCCTTTACGACAGGTAGTGTGAATTTGAATATCGCTCCCAATGATACGGGATATATTCCTGTGTCACTTTATCAGAGTACACTTGGTAGTGTGAGTGATACATTGTCAATTTATTCGACGGTAGATACTGTGCATCGTTGCTTAACTGCAACTATTGTCGGTGCATCAGACATAAGTGTGTCCCCTTCTAGCATAAATATTACAGTGAATAAATGTAATGGCTTCACAACTGTGCCATATACTATCTCAAATAATGGACAAGCTCAGCTTTCATACACTGTAGATGTTGCAGAAGTTTATGATTCTTCATACGTTCAATCATGGCTATATACTGCTCCTAATTATAGTAATTCATTAGCCTATACTTTCAATAACATCATAGATTCCGATACCATTTTCTACGAAATAGTATTGAATGGTGAATACAGTCAAACGAATAATTATTTCTATCTCTATGCTAATGGTTCGTATGTTCAGACTTTTTATGACAATAATGTAACCAATTATACTAACGACACTATCAGTGGTTACATCACTGGGTGGCAAGCAACAAATGTTGTGAATGCGGGATATTTAACCATTCAATTATACTCCTATAACTATAATTCGGTCTCTAGTCAATCTTGTATAGTACATGTATGGCAAAAAGAAGATGTTAGTTGGGCTAGTCCGGTTGGCGCTGCTTCGGGCACTTTAAATGCGGGTTCAACAGTATCAAAAAGTATTCTTGTGACAGTATCAAATCTGGCATTGGGAACATACAACACATCTGTAATTTTTGAAACCAATGACCCCGGGGATCCAATTTACCAAGTCCCTCTGACTGTACATATAGTTAGTGAGCCGGATATGACTCTTAGCACAACATCACTCAATTTTGGCAGTGTGTATAGTACTATTCCAGTTATAGATAGTGTACTCGTTGAGAATGAGGGTTGTACAGATCTTACAATTGGTAATGTTACGTCTAATAACTCACATTTTGTGCCGAACTGGACACAACAAACAATAGCTCCGGGTTCCTCACAATGGCTGCACATTTCATTCACTGCAACGAACAGTGGTATCGAAAGTGGGTTATTGACTATTTCGAATAATGATAGCTTACAAGTAGTTTCGTTGCTCGCAAATGTGGTATTCGCACCTACGGCAGATTTCCAGTTCCAAGTACAAAATTCTTGTAATGGTACCGTTTCCTTCAGTAATGAAAGTTCAAACGGAGCCCAATATCACTGGGATTTTGGTGATGGTCAATTCTCTGGTGCGGTGAACCCCCAGCATACCTACAACAAGCCTGGCACGTATACGGTGATGTTGGTGACGAGCAACTCTGGAGGGTCTGATACCACATATAAGTCGGTTGCGGTAAATGATGTGCTATACGTTGCCTCTGAGTTCCCTGATACGGTGCAGGCTGGAACAACTGTACAGTTCATCGATTCTTCGATGTACGCCAATTCATGGCAGTGGTACTTTGGAGATGGGAATAACTCCGTGTCACCAAATCCACAGCATACCTACCAAAATAAAGGAACGTTCATAGTGACCCTTCTAGTGACGAATACCGCTGGTTGTTCAGGGTCATCGAATAACCCAATTTTTGTTAAAAGTGGTGTAGGAATCGACGAGGTAAAATTATTGGCGAGAATTTATCCAAATCCGACCTCGGGTTCTCTGCATATTGAATGCAGTGCGGCCGAGCGCATCATTCTCTATTCCAGCACTGGAGCACAGATCCTCGATATACCGTTTGTAGAGGACCTCGACTTGAGCAATCTCCCAGCAGGTTCATACCAGATTGTCCTGCGCGGCAATAGCGGGTTGTGGAGAGAGACCATCTCCGTGGTGCGGTAGGAAGACCTAGATGTAGAGCATAAAAAACCCGAGCCGTAGGCTCGGGTTTTTTTCTTTACACTGTATTTAAAACCGCTCTTTATGCGTTAAATGCGGCTTTGAATTTGTCAACGAAGTTCAGGCGTTCCCATGTGAAGAGCTCTACATCTACGCTGATTTCAGATTTGCCGTCGGCGCTGGTAAAGGTTTTGGTGACTACCTCGTGCTCGCGTCCCATGTGACCGTAGGCAGCAGTCTCGCTGTACATGGGCTGACGCAATTTCAATTCTTGCTCGATCAATCCTGGACGGAAGTCGTAGATCTCCTTGACCTTCGCAGCAATCTGTCCATCGGTGAAATCAACTTTGGCGGTACCGTAAGTATCTACGAACACCCCCATAGGTTCTACTACTCCAATAGCATACGAGACTTGGACCAAAACTTGGTCACAGATACCTGCCGCTACTAGGTTCTTCGCTACGTGACGCGTGGCATAGGCCGCGGAACGGTCTACTTTAGAGGGATCCTTTCCTGAGAAGGCACCCCCACCGTGCGCACCCTTACCACCGTAGGTATCAACGATGATTTTACGGCCGGTCAATCCGGTATCTCCGTGTGGTCCACCGATGACGAATTTACCCGTAGGGTTGATGTGGTATTTGATATCGTCGCCGAACAACGCTTGGATGTGTGCGGGGAGTTCTGCCTTCACAGCAGGGATGACTAGCTCAACGATGTCTTTTTTGATTTTCGCCAACATGGCGTCGTCCGTTGGGCCGAAGTCGTCGTGCTGTGTGCTTACTACGATGGCTTCAATGCGTTGAGGTTTGTGGTCATCGCCGTATTCGATGGTCACTTGGCTTTTTGAATCCGGACGTAAGTAATCGATCTTGCTGCCGTCGCGACGGAACTCGGCCAATTTCTTTAGGATTCTATGGCTCAAGTCCAATGCCAAAGGCATGAAGTTATCTGTTTCGTTCGAAGCGTAACCAAACATCATTCCTTGGTCACCGGCGCCTTGTTCCTCAACAGATCCGCGGTCAACGCCTTGATTGATATCTGAGCTTTGTTCGTGGATGGCGCTGAGGACACCACAAGAATTGGCCTCAAACATATATTCACTTTTGGTATAACCGATGCGCTCAATGACACCACGGGTGATGCTTTGAACGTCGAGGTAGGCAGAAGATTTTACTTCGCCGGCCAAAACCACTTGGCCCGTAGTTACAAGAGTTTCAACGGCCACTTTCGACTGAGGGTCGAAGGCCAAGAAGTTGTCGATTATAGCATCTGAAATTTGATCAGCTACTTTATCTGGGTGCCCTTCGGACACGCTTTCGGATGTAAAAAAGTAAGACATCTCTATTCTGTTTAGGGTTGCTCTTAGGTTAGCCAGAAAGGAGGTGGTTGCTTGCTCAGCGAGATGCTATGATCTGTATTTAGCATTTTTTACTGTGGTTGCAAGCAGTCAAATCCTTCCACGGCGTCAAAAGTAGAAAACAAAATGAAATTGTCTGTGCTTGATTTTAAATTTTCGAAAAATCCGTTCTACTTTTGTCTCGCTATCAAGAAAGACGGAGGGATTGGGCCCTGTGAAGTCTTGGCAACCCGGAAGCGCCGGGTGCCACCACCCACCCGAAAGGGAATGATACGGATCTCTGCATCTCCACGCTTTCTTCATAGCACCTAACCAACAAGGAGATGACAATACAACAGGCCATAAAGGAAAAGATTCTCGTGCTCGACGGCGCGATGGGTACCATGATTCAAGCCTACAAGTTTGAAGAAGAGGATTACCGTGGTGAACGTTTTAAAGAGTATGCTCACCCGTTGAAAGGGAATAACGACCTCTTAGTGCTTACCCAGCCTAAGGCAATTGAAGATATACATTACGCCTATCTAGAGGCAGGAGCCGATATTCTTGAAACCAATACCTTTAATTCTAATTCTATCTCCATGGAAGATTACCACATGGGTGATCTTGTAGTAGAACTAAATGTTGCCGCTGTGGAGGCAGCGCGTCGCGCCATCGAACGTTATGAGGCGGCAGGAGGTCAAGGGCCTAAATTCATTGCAGGTTCTGTCGGGCCTACGAATAAAACCGCATCGCTAAGCCCTGATGTTAACAATCCAGGCTACCGAGCTGTGACCTTTGACGACCTGAAGGATACTTATTTCGAGCAATGTGTCGCCCTCATTGATGCAGGAGTGGATGCTTTGCTGATCGAAACCGTATTTGATACACTCAATGCCAAGGCTGCACTTTTCGCGGCCCAAGATGCCATAGACGCTTCGGGTAGAGAAGTGGCGATTATGTTAAGCGGTACCATTACCGATGCTTCTGGTCGCACACTTAGCGGGCAGACGACGGAGGCGTTTTTAATTTCCGTAAGCCACTCACCATTACTCAGTGTTGGTTTGAATTGTGCCTTGGGTGCCAAACAATTAATGCCTTATCTGCAAACATTAGATGCCAAAGCGCCGTTTGCTGTTAGTGCGCATCCAAATGCAGGATTGCCGAATGCGTTCGGAGAATATGACGAGACACCAGAGCAGATGGCAGCGCAGATCAAGGATTATTTGGATTTGAATTTAGTCAACATCATTGGTGGTTGCTGCGGTACCTCTCCGGCGCACATAAAGGCCATTGCGGACTTATCTAAAAATTATAGCCCAAGAACCTATGAGCACTAAACTACCACCACGTCCTATGCGACTCAGTGGGTTAGAGCCACTGGTGATCACTGAGGAGACCAACTTTGTCAATGTGGGTGAGCGTACGAATGTGACGGGATCGCGCAAGTTTTTACGCTTAATAAAAGAGCGTCAGTTTGACGAAGCCTTGGATATTGCGCGCGACCAAGTAGAAGGGGGTGCCCAAATTTTGGACGTTAACATGGACGAAGGGATGATTGATGGGGTCGAAGCTATGACCACCTTCTTGAATTTGATCGCCGCAGAGCCTGATATATCGCGCATTCCGATCATGATCGATTCTTCTAAATGGGAGATTATCGAGGCAGGACTCAAGTGTGTCCAGGGAAAATGTGTGGTTAATTCCATTTCCTTAAAGGGTGGTGAAGAAGAATTCATCCATCAAGCCACCACCATCAAGCGCTTCGGTGCGGCAGTCATTGTTATGGCATTTGATGAGGATGGCCAGGCAGATAACTACGAGCGTCGCATAGAAATCTGTGAGCGTTCTTACAGGGTACTGACCGAGAAGGTAGGCTTCCCGCCGGAAGACATCATTTTCGATCCCAATATTTTCCCTGTAGCCACGGGTATGGAGGAGCACCGCTTAAATGCATTAGACTTTTTCCGTGCTACCAAATGGATTCGTGAAAACCTTCCGTACGCCAAAGTGAGCGGCGGGGTAAGTAACGTGAGCTTTAGCTTCCGCGGTAACAACACG
>Ga0222715_10005831_pt1 | contig 10453 bp, 6 predicted proteins | sample C33_9DmetaG_FD_165056 | JGI IMG/M metagenome (GOLD analysis project Ga0222715, IMG submission 165056) | Estuarine water microbial communities from San Francisco Bay, California, United States - C33_9D | ecosystem: Environmental > Aquatic > Marine > Unclassified | place: USA: California... | reverse complement strand
CTATTTCTGCAGTTATTATTCATGGTATATTATTTATTATAATTGGTGGAATTATTTATCGAGACTGGGAAATGATTTCAATAGCTAGTCAGGCAAATATTGGTGGTGGAGCATCAGCTATTGCTCTAGCCGAAGCTTTTGACAGAAAAGATCTTATACTTCCTGCAATTTTGGTAGGTAGTCTTGGAAATGCTTTAGGAACTTATCTTGGATTTTTAGTAGTTTATATTCTTTGATTCATTAGAAAATAACTTCATCAGAAATCTGTTGAAGAAAAGTCAGAACTTCATCTTCAACTATACTATAATATATATCTACACCTCTAGCATCTTTTCCTTTATATCTTTTAGATAGGTTTAATGATGATTCAGCACTTAAATGCGAGAAAATAACACAACTAGCTAGATATGATCCATTTGGATTTGGATGCTTATTATCTTCCATTAATAAGTTAAACTGAGGATGTTTATCTTGAAAAAGTTTAAATGCTCTTCCTACAGGAATAATCATAGCAGTAGTTCCATCAATTATTTGTTTTACACTTTCCTCTATTGGATAATCATCATTGTTAATATTAAACTGTTCCATCGATGGATACATCCATGTTGAAAAAAAATGAATTTGAGTAGAATCAGGAATCAAAGAAGAAATTTGATCAAAGTAAAATTTAGAATTGCCTTGAGCATTTGTTAAAATATTTGTACTGTGTTCTTGAATTATCACATGATCAAAAGTTTCACTTTCAAGAATAGATTTTAAATCAGGATTATTCCAGTGGATCTTTAAGGTTGCTGAAGGAACTGTAAAATGCTTAATATCCCAGTTTAGACCTCTTTCGATTGACATCTTTTCAACTTGAGAAGGGAGATTCCAATAGAAAGTAAAACTATTTCCAATAAATAATATTTTTTCATTGATTATTTGATAGGGTAATAAGTCTGTATCATCTGATGAGATTTCAGAAGCACTTGTAGAGCAGGAAAATAGAAATGATAGTGCTAGACAATAAAGTACTTTTTGCATTAAATAAAGATAAAAAAACCTGTGGTTTTATCTAAAGGTTTTTATGTATCAATAAATTTTATAAAACAATTAAACTCAATTAATCGTTTAATAAATTATGTTCATTGAATTTTTCGATTAAAAAATTAGAATATCTCATAAACCCTAAATCTGTAAAATGAACCGCATCAACAGTTCCTTCAAAATCATTACCTAAGGCATTGCTGCTTTCCAGATATATGATATTATCATATCCATTGCTAATCATTTTTTCATATTCTGTTTTTAATGCATTATTCATTTCATATGTTCCTTTATCTGCATTGTTATCTAATACAGTTAATGGAGAAGTGAATAGGTCAACAAGAATTATAGGAGTATTAGGATGTTTATTCCTAATTGTATCAACTAATGGGATAGTATTGCTTGTAACCATATCAGATGGATACATATTAGGCATACATTCAATAACATAGAAAGTAGGATCAGACTCTGAAATTAATTCAGATATAGGTTGCTCCATTCTTCCATTACCACTAAATCCAAAATTAATAACATTACGATCAAGTTTTCTAGATATTATATTAGTATGAGCCATGCCTGGCCTTGAAGCACATGCACCTTGTGTTATACTGGTTCCATAAAAAATAATGGGTTTTTTTTCACTCTTTCTAGGTTTTCTTATAAAACTAGAGTTATCTATTCCAATTTCAATATTTTTTAAACCATCATACAATGGAAGAAATATTTTATATTCTCTTAACTCATTATCCATATTATCAACAAGTCTATACTCATTATTAAAACCCATTGGACGACCAGTATTTATATATTGCCATTCATTATTATTTTTATAATACAGATCAACTCCTTTTATACCGGTATCAGGCATATGGTCCATACTTGTGTTGTTTAAGAGTTCCCATTTAGCAGTTATTACAGATGAATTGGATAGAAATCTTATTGATAGTCCAGCTGAATTTTTTGATAAGTCCCAAACAGGTTCTCTGACAATTTCTTTGTAAGATGCTGGCAACCTATCATAAATATTTTCTTTTAGAGAGGCTGGGATATCAGTTCCTTCCAATAAGAATGAATCTTCACCAAAATACTCAATATCATCAAAGTTTGATGAGTAAATTATGTTATTAGAAGTATTTTGTTGACATCCGATTGAAAATGCAAAAGATAAATAAATAAAAAAATTTTTCATCTAATTAATAATTACTTTTCTAGTTAGCAAATTTAGTACTATTATCATATTAGACTTTCATTTGGAATAAAAAGAAGGTTTTTATCTTAAAGCTTGATAGATTAATGTTTTGATTGTATCATGAAACCTGAATAAATATTCAGGCTCTCTAATTTGAACTAAAATTATTCCAATTAAATCTTCTTGAGGGTCAACCCAATATTCAGTTCTATACGCTCCCCCACCTGTAAGTTCCCCATTAGATCCTAGAACACTTAATTTTGCTCGATTATTAATAACTTGAACACCAAGACCGTGGCCAATACCTGGATATGGAAACATACCTTCAGCCAAGTTATCCTTTGTCATTATTTCAATAGATTTTCTAGAAAGAATTTGAAGATCCTTATACTTGCCTTCATTTAAAATCATTAGAAGAAATTTATTGTAATCTGATGAAGTACTAAGTAATCCTGCTCCACCTGAAAAGGATTTTTTTGGTCCATCTATATAATGTGTGCCTTGAGAATCATAAGTGCCCTCATCAGGTGCTCTTTTAAGCCCTTTATCTTCTGTGTAAATATAAACGGTAGTAAAACGGTCTTTCTTAGAATCAGTTAGATAAAATGAAGTATCTGTCATTCCAAGAGGATCAAATAAATTTTCTTTTAAAAAAACATCAAAACTATCTCCTGAAACTACTTCTACAATAGCTGCAAGTATGTCAGAGCTATATCCATAAACATAACTTTCACCAGGATGAGCTTCGTGAGGAAGTTTTGCTATTTTTTTGACAGTCTCTAATATCGATTCGTTTCTATCTATTAAGTAAAACCCTTGAATACCTGTATCTTCCCATACGTCTGATGCAATTCCAAATCCATATCCTATACCTGATGTGTGGGTAAGTAGGTCTATAATTGTAATTTCTCTATTCGCAGGTTCAATTGAATAGCCTTCATCGGATTTCTTAGCTACAAAAGTTTCTTCAAATTCAGGGATATACTTGCTAACATTTTCAGTAATTACAAGATCCCCTCTTTCCTGAAGCATCATAATTGCAGTAGCAGTTATAAACTTAGTTTGAGATGCTATTCTGAATATACTATTAGTTTTCATTGGGACTTGATTTTCAATATCACTAAAGCCAAAAGCTTCATGATAAACAACTTCATCATTTTTAGTGATTAATACTACAGACCCTGGCAATTGACCTGTTTTAGAAAATTCATTTAGCTTATATGATAGTTTAGTTAGTCTTTCGGGATTAAAACCATTCTTTTCTAATAATTTAGAATTAGAATTCTGACTATATAAATTATTAAATGCTACAAATAAAAAAAGATATTTAAAATATTTCATAGTTATTAGTTAAAGAAAAAAACCTGTGACTTTAGTCACAGGTTTAATTGTAATAATATTTTCAAAGCAGGTGTAGATTATAAACTAAACAAAATCAACATATACTAAGCTCATTTATTATTACATAAAAAAATTATTTTGCGTACCAGAGCTTTGTAGCCATTACATCTGGACCTTGAATTGCATTAGATGCCTCAACATTATCTCGATTAGTTCCATAAACATCTGAATTATATCTAAGTCTTTGTGGGTATGCTCCATTTAAAGGACTTCCTAAAGCCTTGATACCAGTTTCCGATTCAGTTACAGTTGAATAAGCAGAAGTTGGATAACCCGTATCTCTAACTATTGCCCATGCTTCATAACCATTAGTATAATTAGCAATCCATCTTTGAGTAGCAATTTTTTCAAGTTTTTGATCATTGCTTCCAGATAGTTGGCCCATATCTGAAGCTAAATAACTAGCCAAATCACTACTATCAACTCCACCCCATAGTTCCATTGCTTTTTCTATACCTATTTGATAAAAAGTATTAGCATCTCCTGAAGCTAGACCTTTTACAATCGCTTCTGCTATCATAAAATGACTATCAGCTGCTGACATTACAACAGCGGGTAAGATTGGCTTACCTTCAAGTTTAGCTTGTACTATAATATCTTGTGGATACGAGAACAAATCAGCATTAAAGTAAGGTTTTACCTTAGGACTTAACCTAGATGGAAGACCTACATAATTTGTATTTGCTGGCATATTTACTATAACTTGACTAGATGTTTCTTCAAGTGTATATTCAGCACCTGCACGATCTAGTGTGCTCATTAAATAAGCTACATGATCAGGTATTAATGCTACTGCATCACCCTCAACTGGTTTGTTAATAGTAATGACACCTCCAGCACTTGGTTTTGCAATTTTACTTAACCTAGGGTCGTTATTATCTTGGAGTATATTTAGAAGTGGTTCTCCAATATAAAATCTACTAGCAGGGAATCCACCTATTATATCACCATAAACAGCTCCACCTGCCCATTGATTAATTTCTTGATCTCTTTCAAATAAAGCGTTATCATTAGCTAGAACACCTGATGCTATTGCATCAGAAATTGTAGCGGCAGAAAAATCTTCTCCAGGAGCACCATGAGCACGAAGTGCCAAACGTAATTTAAGACTGTTTGCTAGTTGTTTCCACTTTTGCATATCTCCATTAAAGATCACATCATTTTCAGCTAATAGCTCAACACCACTTCCAGTAGAATCACTATTACCAATGATGGATATAGCTTGATCTAATTCTGCAATAACACCTTTGTAGATATCCTTTTGAGTATCAAAAACTGGTTGACTAACCTCAGGATTTGAAGCCTCTGAATATGGATGATCTCCATAGATGTCTGTTAGCTGTTGATAATACAATCCTTTCATTATTAAACCAAAAGCATAAAACTGATCATTTTCAAGAGATCCACCTTCTTCTACAAGGCCCATATATGATGTTAGTGTAGCATTGTATTCAGCAAAAACTAAATATGTAAAGTATTGCCAAAAATCATTATATGACCATCCACTCTCACCAGTCCAATCACTCTGTGCAAAACCTTGAGCACTTTGACCAGAGAAAAGATCAGGATGTAACATGTTACCCAACCAAACACCAAAAGTATTTTGAGCTATTAGTTTTTGTTGTACATCAGTAACTAAAAACTTAGCACTAATATCAGATGAAGTAAGTGCATCTGGTCTTGTATTAATTTCGTCAAAATCACTTGTACATGATATGACAGAAGCCATTAAAAGGCTTGTAAATATTATAAAAATTTTATTTTTCATTTTTTTAATTTTTTAATTTTAAAAGTTTAGGGACAAATTCAAGCCAACACTTTTAGTTGTTGGCATTCCGTTTTCAGATATACCTTGTATTCCAAGTGTAGTTCCAAGCATTGATTCTGGATCAATATCTTGTGCATCTTTTGAGAAAAAGAATAAGTTTCTACCTACTAATTGTATGGTACCACTTTCAATTCCAAATTTTGGCATGCTAGGTAGCTGGTAACCTATGCTAAGTTCACGTAATCTTACGTTATCTTGACCGTAAACATAGTTTGCAGATACATCTGCCATTGCCTGCCAATACTCTTGAGCAGTAATACTCTTAGTGTTCATATCATTAGTATCAGCTACAGTTCCATCTACCAGTATTCCTGATTCACGATACTGAAGACTTCTCTTAGAGACACCATCTCTATCTAGACCAGCAGATGTTTGAGAAAACACATATCCCCCAACTCTAGCGTCAATTAAGAAATTCAATGAGAAATCTTTATATCTTAATTGGTTAGACCAACCAACTAATGCATCTGGTTGTGCATTTCCAATTAATTCATCTGGCTGCGCAGAAGCAACAGGGATTCCATCAACTGATACAGTACCGGTATCTGTTCTTGCATATATATCTCCAATACTTCCACCTACATTAGCTCTTATAGATACACCACCTTGAGTTGAACCGTTAAATTGGAATCCGTCAAGACCATCCGCCAACTCATTGATTTTATTCTCATTTTTTGAATAAAATAAATTAGAGTTCCATGATAAGTTTCCTGAATCAATTATAGTTCCGTTAATATTAATTTCAAGACCCTTGTTTTGCACTTCACCTATATTAGTTTTTGAAAAACGATAACCAGTGGCTGCAGGTACTGGTAAATTAAATATTAAGTCTGTAGTTGTAATATCATACACTGAAATATCTAAACCTAATCTATTGTCAAGCATACTTAATTCAAGACCAAATTCAGTTGAAGTTACTGTTTCAGGCTTTAAATCGGGATTAAGTTTAGTACTTGGTGATCCAACAGTTGTTAGACCAAGATATCCTTGACCTGGAAGATTAAAAGTTTGATACAATTGATAAGGTTCAGTATCGTTTCCTACTTCTGCAATACTTCCACGCAGTTTAATTAGATTAAAAACCTCTTGACTTGGATCAATAAATTGATTTAATATCAATGATAAACTAGCAGAATTGTATAAGTACGATCTGTTTTCATCACTTAATGTTGAGGACCAATCATTCCTAGCAGATACATCTACATATAAAAAGTTATCGTAAGCTAAGTTAAGAGATCCATACAAAGAGTTTACCTTTTTAATTGATTGAGGAACTACAGTAGTAGGTAGTATATTGTTAAGATTATTTATAAAATACTTAGTTGGAATTTTAAAGTCTGAACCTTCTACTCTCCAACTTTCTGCTGTTCTTTTAGACATAGATCCACCTGCGTTTAAAACAAAGCTTAATTTATCAGAAATATTTTCTTTTGCTGTAATTAAAAAATCAGAGTTTAATTCACCATAATTTGTGTTTCTAACATCCATTCTACCTCCAGAAAAGAAGTGATGACCAGGCTTATATATTTTACTAAAATCGATATTAGTTATATCTGCTCCAACTCTAGCAAAAGCACTTAGCCAATTAGTTAATTGGAAATCAATTTTAGTAAATCCTAAGAATCTATTTCTTCTCTCTGATTGTTCATCATTAAATAATATCCAATAAGGATTTCCCCATTGTCCACTTGCATAACTTATAGATTGGTATTCAAAAGGTGTTGATGGGTTGTCTACCTGGTAATTTTTAAGATCATTTTGATTTACATTCCTAGGCATTCTGTAAACATTAGGTAATAAACCCTGAGCTCCTGTAACCTGATTATTATTATTTATCTCCTGGGTGAAGTAAGTTGCTTTTGAGTCGATAGTTATTTTATCACTTAAATTAGCAACAGCTCTTAAATTAAAGTTATGGCTTTGAAGATCAGAATTTGGTAACATTGACTCAGAAGAGTTGTTTGTGTATGAGAATCTGATTGAACCATTTTCAAAACCTTGGTTTAAAGAAATTGAATTAATTGCTCTGAATGCATTTCTAAAAAAGTTTCTAACATTATCAGGTTGAGCTGAATAACTTCTAATTTCATCATTATAGTAAGGTAATAATGCTCCATTCATTTTAGGTCCCCAAGATTGTCTACCCCAAGAATTTAAAGTACTCCTATCATCATTATATCGAGGTGAAGTATAAGATGCACCTAAAGTACCTTGTCCATATTCATTCTGATAACTAGGTAAAGTCTCAGACATTGGTGAATCTACATAAAGGTTTGATTTAATTGAAATTCCTAATCCTTGAGATCTTGACCCTTTCTTTGTTGTTATTAATATAACTCCGTTACCTGCCCTTGCACCATAAAGTGCTGCTGCATTTGGACCTTTAAGAACAGAAATTGATTCAACATCATCTGGGTTAATATCAGAGATACCCCCTCCAGAAATTTCAGGTTCATAACTTGGAGTTCCTCCATCATCATTACTACCAGAGTTAATACCAGATCCATCGATAGGAATTCCATCTACAACTATTAAAGCTTGAGTATTTCCGCCTAGCGAATTATTTCCTCTAATGGTTACTCTAGATCCAGAACCAATAGCTCCAGATTGAGTTATTTGTAATCCTGCGACTTTACCAGCTAAAGAGCTAGCAAGGTTTGCATCCTTAATTGTATTTACATTGTCACCAGAAACTTCTGAAACAGCATAACCTAAAGATTTTTTCTCTCTAGAAATACCAAGAGCAGTTACTACAACCTCGTCTAGTAAAGCATTTGGTTGAAGCTGAATACTTATAGTTTCAGTAGTATCTAAAGTTACTGATTCTGTGGCATAACCAACGAAACTTATATTTAGGGTTTGACCAACAGAAGTTTCTATGGAAAAGTTTCCGTCAAAATCAGTTACTACGCCAGTAGATGTTCCTTGAACAATTACTGTAGCACCTGGAAGGGGTAATCCATTTTCATCGGTTACACTTCCAGTAAACTGTTGAGCATAAGCTGAAATGCTAAAAGCAAATATCAGAAGTATGCTAAGTATCGAATTATTTTTCATAATTAAATTTATTTTGAATAAATATCAATAAAATAAAAAGTGATAACAAAAAACCATATACTGCATAAATACTGCAGTGGTTTTTATAAATAATTGTGTAGTGTTAAAAAAGATTGGTATTATATTTCTAAAATATAATTATTCAGATCTTGACCTTTATCTAAATTAAGTTTTTTTGAAAGTCTATACCTCTGACTTTCTACTGATCTCATTGATATACCCGATATTCTAGATATTTCATTGTTAGTGTGATTCATCTTTATATAAGAGGCCAATCTTATATCAGTTTGAGATAATTTGGCAACTTTATTTAATCTTTTATAAAATTTTGGATAAACTTGACTAAACATTTTATCGAATTCTTCATACGCTTTTTCTGAAGTTGTAATATTTTTTATTTCTCTTTTAATGTTTTTTAAATTTTGAAGATTGGAAAGATCTCCATTTAAATTATCTCTTATATTATTCAGATAATCATTCCTTTGAGATATAAAATTTACCTTACTAAAAAGCTCCCTTCTGTTTAATTTAAGTTCCTCATTAATTTTATCCTTTTCTAATTTTAATCTTGTATTCTTTTCTTTCTGTAAATCAAAATTAAATTTTAATGATAATACGATTATTATTAAGACAGAAAGAGCAAAAAATGATATTTCAATTATTCTACTTATTCTTGATCTAGATATATTTAAATCATTCTGTTTTTCACTAATAAGTAAAAGATTTTCAAGAACATTAAATTCTTGCTCCACTTGTCTCTGTATAGGTTGACTATTATAAAAAATTATTGAATCTTTAACTTTAACAAGCTCTACATAATTGTTTTGTTTGGTGTAAATTTGCTCAAGTAATGCATAAAACGTTAATCTCTCTTTTGAGAATAATGACTGTTTTTCTAGGCTCTCGAGTATTAATTTTTTAGCTTGATTTTCTTTATCTAATAATATTAAAGTTTCTGCTATTTGAATATTAATTAAATCTAAATCATTTATTAAATCTGGATCATTTGGAGAATTCACCAACTCCTTAGCTTGCTCAAAAAAAACTAATGATTCATTTAAATCATTCTGTTTTTTTAAATATTCACCATAATATAAATTAGCAAGACTATATTGACGCTTAAGCAACTCAAAATCATTTGAGTTTCTATTTTTAAAATTCTCGAATTCTAATTTAATTATATTAAAATTTTTAATTGCTAACTCTTTATTGTCAGATAAAAAATATAGATTCAATAAATAAAGATTTGAAGATAAAACTTCTGAAAAGTCACCGTATTTCAATCTTCTTTGGTAAACTTCTTGGTAAAGATCCTCTGAAGATTTATAATTTTTTTGTTCTAGCTCGATTAAAGCTAAATTATTTTGAGCAGTATTTAGACCAAATAGTCTTTCACTTTCATAATCAACGTCAAAAAGATTAAAATTTTCTATAGCTTCTAGATAAATTTCTTGTGCAGCATCATATTTTTGATTTTCATAATATACATTACCCATTATAACAAGCACCCAGGGTGGTTTGACAACTTTTCTGTTTCTTCTATCTGATGGGTCTAGAATATAATAAAGGTCCAATGATTTTGAGAGGTATTCAAAAGAGCTTTTTAAGTCCCCTATATAGTAAAAAGACTCACCAATATAGTAATGTGTATTGACAAGGTCTAGAGATATTTTATCCTCAATAGATGAGTTTAAAGCTTGAAATCCAAATTGTAAAGATTTTTGCGGATTAATTTCTTTGTACTTCCTCATAGAATCATTAGATGACCTTAAATCTAATTTTTCAATACTACTTGTTGGATTATTTACAATCTGACTAGCCTCTAAATAAAAAGAAGAAAATACAAATAATATTAAATATACAATATGATTCATCTCACTCATAACTAGACACGGTACCTTCCCAATCTGGATCTGCTGAACCAAACCATTTTCCATTTATTGAATCAAGAG
>Ga0222715_10005826_pt1 | contig 10456 bp, 16 predicted proteins | sample C33_9DmetaG_FD_165056 | JGI IMG/M metagenome (GOLD analysis project Ga0222715, IMG submission 165056) | Estuarine water microbial communities from San Francisco Bay, California, United States - C33_9D | ecosystem: Environmental > Aquatic > Marine > Unclassified | place: USA: California... | reverse complement strand
TGTGTATTGCTCTCATTGTTTTACTCCGAACATATTATATATTTGTATACCATACTTCTTTGCTAACATATGTCTTTGATATATTTCACTGTCTGCTAACTTTTCCTGTGCTTTTTCTTCTGCTGATAAATTGAAATAACCATAGAACCATTCGTTATACATATCCTCGTGTGGCCTATTATCAAGATTGATCATCTTGACTGCTTCTTTAAGTGTAGGTGTGGGTATCATTTGTTTAACAATTCCTTAAAGTATTCAATAGTTCTTTTCATACCTTCTTCTAACGGCATAAGATCTTCTTCTTTTAGATCTACATGTTTAAGTGTGTCTACATCTGCACTTACCACACTATTAGCCAGTTCGCCCGGTCTCATAGGTAGATTTACTATCTTACTTTGTGATTCTGTTTGTTGTATGATTAGTTCTGCAACCTGTTGCACCGTTTTGTTGTCTTTAGGGCCTACTTCTACAACTTCCGGGAATATTGTGCCTTCATATGCTTTTTCACACGCAATAACTAATGCTAATGCTACATCACCTACCCAGCACATATCACTTACTTGTGAACCATCACCATATACTTCAACATCCATATTTTCCAGTGCTCTGCAGACAAAGGATGGTGTAATCTTCCTTACTTTACTATCGCCCCAAGGCGGAACAGGTCGTTGTCGAGGGCCATAGGCGTTCATAGCTCTTACTATATTCACTTTAGTGCCACGATTCTTATTATACATATCAATAAATCGTTCTATCATTGTTTTAGTTATACTGTATGGATTGTTCATCCAGTGATTACCTACACCTATATACGCACCCGGTATATTATATTGTGCAGACGCTTGTAGCATATTTAATCCGCCCATTAAGTTGCTGTGTGCCGCAGGTCTTGGATTATCTATTGTTTCTTGTGTGCCTAATACTGCCGCTAAGTGTATAAATGCATCAACATGACTCATTGCTTCTGTGACAGCCATATCGTCCCTTACATCACCTAAAATAACTGGACAAGGATATTGTTCCTGTCTGTTATAGTGGTCAAATATAACTGGTGTATGACCTCTTTCCTGTAATTTTTCAACTACATATGAGCCTATAAAGCCGGCTCCGCCTGTAACTAAAACCTTCATATCTATCTCCTTAGTAAATGTGGTTCTGATGGCCAAGCATTATCTTTTCTTTGCTCGGGCAATCTTTTTGTTAAATGTTTTATTTGTTGTAAATCTTTATCATAGTATGCTTGCCATAAATCTCTGTGTGGCACAGCATTAGTATTTAATTTGTGTTCTTGAATATGCCAGGGTTTTCCTCCGGCGAAATGTGCTATTTTATCCTGTTGACATAGTGCACCATAATATGTTAAATTCTGATATTCAGCTGGTAAATGTAAGAATTCACCATTGTGTGCATAACTCATTACACTTTCCACATTGCATCCGAATTTTGCTAAAGCACCAGTTCTTTCATTTTTCATTATGTCATATAATTGATCTAACATATTGATTTCGTTCCATTTATCGCAATCTGCCATAAATGTTCCGCTGGCCATATCATCATATCTGTTTCCACCTACCCAGCCGATATCGGGCCTATATACGCAGGCTGTTATGTAATCTTTCATATCCATATGCCAGGCTTCGGATATATTTTTTAACAATATGCAATCAACATCCACATAGAACGCTCTGCCTTTGAAATATTCTGCTATATGTAATCTTACATACATATCAGGACCTAATTTTAATCCGTGTCTCCACTCTTTACCATCATCTGTTATATGTCCTTTCATAGGCACTTCTTTGATATATTTTATGCCTTCTGGTAATTCTATATCTTGTCCTTGTGAATACCAAAAGCATGTCAATATTGCTTCAGGGAAGTTGATATCAATACTATTTCTTAAGGCTATTAGACCTGGTAGGTATTGAGGTGTGCAACTTGTGACTATGTTATATTTCATTGCCAGTGCTCCTTTAGCCAAGCATTGTTGACTTCGTGTGGTTGTGGTTTTCCGTGAAAGAATACCATTTTTATATTATCATTAAGTTGTTGTGTATTTTGTAGACCTTGTGCTTTGTAACTTACACATTCTCCTGGATATACATCCTGTAGTCTTACTACTGGTGGTGCATCCTGTATTGCTGGTTTAGGGTTTTTGTTTATTCTTACCACACCCATACATTCTTCCAGGAACTGATTAGTTCCGCCCCATTTAGTGTAATCACAGTCTAATTTAGGATAATCAGCAGGTTTATATTTTGTTGTGAAGTGTTTCCATACTGCATCTCTTACTGACTTGTTCCACATTATGTATGCTGTTTGCAATCCTGATGTCCAACCAAAGTCGCTTATTGTTGCGAAAGGTTTGTCTAATGTTAAGATATGATCTATGTTTCCTGTTATTATGGTGTCTAAATCCATATACACCAATTTATCATTGTGTTCGTGTTCTGGATTTGTGAGTCCTATTATATACCACCATACTGGTAAATCTATAAGAAAGGGTCTTGTTTCACACTCAACACCTTCTGGATCATCTGTATAACATATAAATCTGTGTTCTATTGTGGTGTTTCTCTGTATGGCTCTATATAAATTATTCACATAGTCTGCTGTGAACTTGGGTCCCCATTTGAAACATACTATATCTATCATTTGAAGTATGTCCTCCATTCTGGATTGAAATGTGCCTGACATATATGATTTACCGGTATATTTTGTTCTGTTCTACCCCGGTTCTTTATTTCACACCATATTTTATATAATATATAGTGGCCGCTCATTACTTTGTCGTTTCTGGTCATCATATTGTGTATAGTGTCACCTGTTATTACATCGCAGGTTATCATACCGCCCCAAGTAGGGTATTTTATATCTGACATTTGTATTTGCATAGTTGCATCTTTGCAAAGATGTAGTATTGTGTTTGTGATGTTTATGTTGTTTATTATGTTCACTATGTTCATTGCAATAGCACTACTTTGTTCATCACCGTGATCAACATATGTATCGCATATACTCAATAACCATCTTACATCATAGTGTTTTAATATTACATCTATATGATCACCCAAAAGCCTAAAGAACTCTATGCTGTTTTTGTTTACTTCAATACCTCTGCGTAAGTATATGATATGTTTAACTAATGTATGACATATTTCCGGTTTATCCACGAATTCACCTCTAACTGCCTGTATGTTTTGTTCTACATCCGTAAGGCGATTAAGATTCCTTGATGGCTTTACATCATTTATTATCTTTAACTGCTGATTCATATTGTTCTTTGCTTATTGTCTTTGCTTCTAAAATACCATATTTCATTGAATAATATTTAACATTAAGTGTTATATCTTGTTCTGTCTTACCTGTGAACACTCTATATACTTTACCTAATCTTTTTGTTTTAGGATTTGCAAATAAAGTTAGTTCTGTTAGACCTACGAGAGGTGCATCAGTCTTTGTTTTTGTCTTTTGCATATTTACCCTGCTTAAATATCTTATCAAAGTTGTCCTGATATTGATCGCTGAATGTGTTAGTTCTGGGTGCAGAACCTTTACCACCATGTGTTTGTCCATAGAAAGGTTTTAAGCCATCTTTCATACTGCGAGCCGCTTTTAACTCTGCACTACTATCAATAATCTTTTCTGCTTTCCTAACTGTGTCTTTGCTGAACTTTTCAGTTATCAACTTGTCATCTTTATCAGTCGGCATCTTTTTTATTCCTGTTTTCTATTTCATTACCGAATCCAGATAGTATACTGAATATGGTTAAAGGTAAGAACCATAGGCTAATCAATTGTAGCATATGACCCCATAGTAAACTTAGTCCTAACAGACTCATTGTGTTTACACCTGTTGTTTTATGTGTGCTTTCTTTATTCAAATATTCTGGTAATTTCATACTTTCTCCTTTTATACCTTTCTTACCACTTTACCCATTCTGGGTATGTTATCCACTCTTACTGGATATAGGTTGTTTATCATATAACCTAAGGAATCACATAAATGGTCGAACTCACCTTTCTCAGGTTGTCTTGTTCCCTCTTTGTAAGTGTGTTTCCTTAATGCGTTTATTGTTTTTTTACATTTAGGCGAGATTGTCAATTTACTTGTGCCATCTTGTGCCTTACATACACTATTTACCGCCGCGATGCGATCTTTTACAGCAGGATTGATAGAGCCCACTTGCAACTTAAAGCCGGCATTCTTCAGTATTATGTGATCTGTTATACCTCCGGCACTTGTTCTGCGTTGTGCACCACTGGCATCTGGATAACATATATACGCCCTATGCGGATATTTGCGTTGTATTTCTTTTGTCATTTCCTGTGTGTCTGTGCCCCATATTTCTAACTCATCATATATGTGTATGCCATTATTGTGTTTGAAGCCTAAAACGGCACAACCCGGATCAACATTAAAGTCCATTCCTATATGTATGGGTATGCGTTGAGCATCCCCAAATTGTATGTCTAATATATTGTGTTCGCCGAATGCATAGTATATAAGTCCACTATAGTCAATGAACTCTGCTTCATATTCCTGTTTGTATGTTCGTTCATCCAGATCCTGTTTTGCTTGAACTAATTCTTCTTGTGCAACGATACCACCTTGGGCTGTTGTGAACTGCCAAGCTCTCCAGTCTGGTAAATGCTTTGCATTTTGAAATGTTTCATATACCCAGTTCCTACCTTTAGGTGATGTGATTATCATAGCCGCACCCTGTCTGTCTGATAGTGTGGGTCTTATTACTGCTTTCCAGGCTTCTTCACCGATATCAGCGGCCTCATCTATAACAACATAATCTAAACCTATACCTCTTATACTATCAGGGTTATCAGCACTACGCAGGAATATTGTGCTACCATTTATCAGTGTTACTGTTAGATCTGATTCATTTATCTTTTTTGTCCAGCTCTTTTCATTAAGTGTTTGTTTAAGATCTTCCCAAGCAATTTGTTTAGCCATACGATAACTGGGTGCAACATACATACATTTGCGTCCAGGGTATCTGGCGTATTTTGCAAGGCTTGATATGGCGCAGAATGTTTTACCACTACGCCTTCCACTTACAATTATTTTGAAACGATTTTCGTCGTTTATTATTTCTGATTGTAGTTGTGTCAGCTTCATACTTCTTCAAACCATTGATTATCTAGTGGTGTTATTCTGTCCCGGGCCATTTGCACATACTTTTCGTCTATTTCAGTGCCACAGAACTCTCTATTTAGGTTTTTACATACAGATGCCACCGTGCCTGAACCTGTAAATGGATCAAATATTAAATCACCTTCCTGTGTGGATAATAGCACACATAGTTCTGCTAACTTCTCCGGGAAGGGTGCTGGGTGTGGATTACGCATATCTGGATTTATATGCCATACATCACTTCTGTATTCTTCTGGCATTTGTTCTTTGTAAACATTAGGTTTGCCCTTACAGAACCAGTATATGCGTTCTGTGGTGTTGAATAGATATCTTTTGTCCATAGCCATTGTGTTTTTACGCCACCATACTATTTCCTGATAGAACTGAGCATCTATATCTGTTAGCCATTCCATAGGGTGATAACCCTTTCTGTCCCAGTATCTTATTTTGTGATTATAGAATATACTGCCGCCTGGTTTGATTATTCTATAACATTCGTTTAATATTTCTTTCTGCCATTTTCTGTATTCTTCTTCTTGCATATCGTCACCATATGCATCATAATCCACATTGCTACCTTTCCATATGTTTTCTGATGTTTTAACACCACCTCTTAGACCTTTTTTGTTATATGGTGGGCTTGTGATTACGCAATCGTGACTATCGTCTTTGAGTTGTTTTAAGAAGGTCAAGCAATCACTATGTATTATCATACTTCCTCGAACCATTCTGTATTTAAGGGTGTTATTCTGTTGTTTGCGAACTCCACATAATCAGCATCTATATCTGTGCCTATACCAGTGAGTCCCATATTTTCTGCTACTGCTATTGTGGTGCCTGTGCCTGCAAAAGGATCAAATACTACACCTGATTTACATCCAGATACCTTTATGCATTTTTCCACTAGTGTTTCAGGGAATATAGCAGGATGTTTGTTTTTACCCTTAATTTGTTCTGTTATTTTCTTTGTGGCTAGGCTTTTGTATGTATAATGCCAACATGTTGTTGTGGGTCTCCAGGTTTTACCTGTTCTCTTAGCATTCTTCTCTGGTGTTCCTGTGGGCGAATAAGGCACACCACTCCATTCTAAATCTATATCAGTATCACCTGTTTTTGTAAAGTGAAATAGATGTTCCCAACCATTTTGTAGATATCTTGTGCTACTTGTGGGTGTGCTGTATCCTCTGACATATCCATCTATTTCCACTGCTTTTGCCCATATTATATTGTTTTGTAAACACCATGGCACATTGCGAGCCACATCATATGGCATATAGGGATCTGCTTTTGTGCTGGCTATGTTTAAGAATAAATGTCCTGTGGGTTTAAGTATTCTACATACTTCTTGCCATACTGACTTCTGCCATTCTATATAGTCTGTTCTTTTGTCTGTATAACTACTATAACCTATGCCTATATTATATGGTGGTGAACTGATACATACATCTATGCTACCTTCAGGTTGATTCTGCATCCATTCTAAACAATCGGTATGTATTATCTTCATATCTTTCCCCTATAAGTTGAGAGACCCTTAGGGGTAAGAGTCTCTCATTTTGCAATCCAATTGACCGTTAAAGTATGGCTACTTACTATTACGACTATACGAATTAGATATATTAGGAGGATTGCTCATCCAACCAAGGTAATACCTGATTGTCAATATTATTTATCTGTTTACTCAGATTCGTCATCTAACCAAGGTAACACCTGTGTGCTTTCATTACTTAATGGTTGATCACTTTGTCCCAGTATATTTTTACCTAACCATATTTGCATACTGGTGTTTCCGCCTAATGCATTCTTTATTTGAGCCCTTCTAAGTGCTTGTTTTGTTTCTGCACGGCCTTTTGCGATTAAATCACTAAAATTGTATTTTAGTGTTTCTCTGGGTATCTCGAACCAGTCTGCTATTTCCTGCATTGTGCACCATAATTTTGCTAATTTGACTACTTCGTCCGGAGGTATAACCTTTTTATTCTCACCTCGGCCCACTATTAGACCTTCTTTAGTCATTGTGCCCCACTTTTTATTCTTTCTGTTATAATCCTCCATCTAGAGCCTCCTCGTATGCACTATCCAGTAGATCATCCACTTCTTGACCTATTACATCATTCCATTTGACACCATCACTTCGAACTGCTTCTAAGCCTGTTTCTTCCTGCCATCTGTTTATAATAATGTCTATGAACTTGGGTTCTATTTCTATGCATCTAGCACTTCTACCGCTTCTTTCACATGCTATTAGTGTGCTACCTGAGCCTGCGAACCCATCATACACTATTTCTTCCGGCCTAGTGCTGTTTATTAAGTGATACATGATTAATTTAGCGGGTTTAACTGTAGGATGCAGAGATGCTATTTTACGCTCTTCTCTTTTGAATTTGTGTATGTTTTTATCTGCACCTTTGATTATTTTTATTAAATCTTCTTTGCTGAAGTCTTCTAATTCGTGTAGTTCTAGCACATTAGGGGTCATTCCTTTACCATACCATGGGTGTTGAGCACCCTGTTTCCAACCATAGTGTATGGGTTCGTAGAATTTAGCATAATTTGACAACCAATTACTTGCGTTATACTTACTCCATATTAGTGTATCATTGATGTGAAAGTCATTTGCTATCAGTATATCTTTGAATTCTTTTGTTGTTCTTATATCGTGGCACCAGTATATGGGTCCGCCTGGTTTTACTTTTGTTGTCACTAGGGCTAGATGATTGTGTAAAAATTCTGTTAGTGCATCTCCTTTTAATTCGTCGTTTGCTATTTTGTGATTTCTAACTTCGTTTTCTTCTTTAGTATAGTTAATACCGTTTGCTGTTTGATAACTTATACCATATGGTGGATCTTCCCATACGCAATCTATGGTTTCCTTTCCTATCAACTGCTCCAAGTGTTCCTTACTGGTGCTGTCTCCACATAGTAATTTATGTTTATCCATTATCCATAAATCTCCCACTTTGCTACGATAATTTGTGCTTTGTGCGTATTTTTCCAGTGGATCTTCGTGTGGTGCAAATAACCTGTTTAGTTCACTTTCCGAAAACCCTGTTTCGTAACTGAGTTCTTGTAGATTGCTGTCTTGTATAAGTTGATCTAACTCATCATACAACATCTTTTCGTCCCATTCTGCCCATTCGCCACTTTTGTTATCCATTATGCGATAACTATCTGCTTGTTTATTTGATAGATTGTCTGCTATAACCACTGGCACTAAGTCTAATCCCAATTTGCGACTTGCTTGGTATCTGGTATGACCCACTATAATAGTCATATCTTTATCTACTACTATGGGTTGTTGAAAGCCATATTGACTTATGCTGTCTGCAACTTTTTCCACTGCTTTAGCATTTTTCCTGGGATTGTTAGGGTATGGTTTTATATCTGTAAGGGGTAATTGTTTTATATCTATTTCAGTTGACATTGCTTCTCCTGTATGTCAGTATTATCGCTACTGTTTGCGTATTACTATTTATGCTTTTTCCGACTTTTCATAACTCTTATGTCGTTTCCACTCACCACTTGTTTTTGTGTATACTCGCTGTTTTGTGGGTGCTTCTACCAATTTGTCATCTATTATCACATACTGACGCTGTTGTTTTTTGCCCATATCACCCAATAGTTGCAGGGTCTCCAGTTGTTGTGGTGTAAGTGTTTCCTGTAGTCGCAACTTATTCCAATAGATATGAATTTGATCTGTATTATGATGTGGATTATCCAATTTCATTATTTGCTTTTTTGTCAGCATAATGTTATTTAAGTGCTTTCTAGCAAATGCTTCGCATTTACCGATTGCTTCGTTATACTCCGTATAACTCGCAAAGAATTAGTTAAATCAAATAGTTCGAACGAATCATATGACTATATGATGCTATAATGTAGACCCTATTATGCAGATATTTCACTCAGACGGAACCATCTGGGTTCCGTCTACCATTATGCGAGTATCACACACGAGACTTGAGTAGGTATTTTAACACTATGGGCAAAGGATCTTGTGACTATCTCCAACCTACCACGGTATGCTGTTGCATTAAGAACTTCGTTACCTTGTATGTTCTCTGTTTATGCCAGTGTTGTTTTGTGTTTAACTTACACTACAATAACTCTTAACCTCTTGGTTTCTGCTTTCGCTACCTTTACCAACGATCATCGGGTGTTGTGGAGGTGTATTATTGTTTACGGGTGCGGTCGCTATTCGCTATGCATCTATCCGGTCTGTTATGTAGCCATAGTATAGAGGCCGACATACCTATATGTTATATACTATTACTGTAGGGTTCTGTGTTTGTGCCTTAATTGTTTGCCCTAATGTAAGCCATAGTGAGCGGATCAGCGTCGTCGGAGACCACATCGTCAGATAGCTGGGGGTATCCGCTCAATATGTATTTATACCAAGGAGGTATTTCTTCTGTTTTTAATGATATCTGCTACATCGTTCCAACTTGCACCTGGATACATAGTGAATTTGCTGTCTGCATTTATGATAGCATCTTCTTTGTATTTTATCTTACCTTTCAGTATCGCTGTGCCTGATTTAAGATTATAGTTGATAACATTTTCCCATTTCTTATAGTTCCTGTAGGAACTTACCACATAAGTTCTTACTTCTTTGTCATTTTCTGGATCATATAAGATAATTGTTTTATATTCTGTTTTCTTATCCTTACTGGCCTTTGTATCGGCTATTTTAAGTGGGATAAGTGTATCTGTATATTGCATTTTGTAGCCTCCTATTGCAAATATTATTTATTTTTTTTCTGCTCTCTGATTATTCTTCTCTGCTCTCTTTCTAATTTAATTTGTCTTCTAATCTCCCTTTTCTCTTCTAATTCTTTTTGATGTGCTATTGCTTTTGCCCACAGCTCATCATTTTGCTTGTCCTTTTGCTGTTTCCATTCTGCATAACACGGGTGTTCTTCTGCAAGCCAAGTAGAATATCTGCCTGTGACTGCATTGTATATCTTTTCTGATCTTGATATACCCCATTTACTTATATAAGGATTTCTGTAAGTGTTTATTCTACCCATAACTGTTTGAGGGTGCAATTTAAGTTCTTCTGCTAATTGAAACAGGGTTTTACCACATAATTCTTCTGATTTTGTGGGTTTTTCGGCCCTCTGATAGGGGGATCCGAATTTATTTACACGCATATGTATAGTTGCAACTGCAACATCTTCTCTTTCTGCTATTGTGTGTGCTCTTTCTCCCCATTTTGCTGAGAAGGATTTATCCTTATGATTAGGTCTTTTCCTTTCTTTTTTTATGTATCCTGTTTTTCCGTATATTGCCATTTTTTACTCCTAT
>Ga0222715_10005817_pt1 | contig 10465 bp, 12 predicted proteins | sample C33_9DmetaG_FD_165056 | JGI IMG/M metagenome (GOLD analysis project Ga0222715, IMG submission 165056) | Estuarine water microbial communities from San Francisco Bay, California, United States - C33_9D | ecosystem: Environmental > Aquatic > Marine > Unclassified | place: USA: California... | reverse complement strand
CAGCTTCCGTCAGGTTGTCGTATAAGTGGATAAATGGCGATAAATACTTTGCTTTCACTGGTTACGACCCGGGCGCGTGCTACGGCTTGGTCGCCTGAGGTTTCGATCTCCGTAACCTCAAATTTCTGCGGGCCAATCAAAGCGGAATAGCCTGTTTTCACCATTGCCATGAAAAACTCTGGCGACACGAAACGGTCCTGGATATTTGGCGTTGCATAGCTAAAAGCGGTGCTAGCATCACCCGCTGAAAGTGCTCGTGTCTGACTTGTGATAACCGTTCGAATGTCTGTCTGATCATCTGCGCGGGCAGGCAAAAAACCGATTAAAAAAGCAAGAATTAATATTGGGAAGATTTTTGATACTTGAGCCACCATTCAACTGTTCCTTGAAAAGCACACGAATTATTACGGTGGGGTTAATGTTTTGGATCAAATCTTGGTGCTTGTTTAGGGGGCTTTAGATAAGGGCTATCATGAAAATTCTTATGAGCGATCTAAATAGATTGAATTGATAGGTAACATTGCAAAAGCAAAGCACTAAAACGCGTCGGATAATCGGGCTGATCGTAGTGTTCGCTGCGGTACCAGTAGGTATTGCTGATCTAGTTCATCGGCTTGAAGTCGGGGAATGGAAATCAATTCTTTTTGGCGATATCGCTTTTAGCCTATTTCCAGAGACACTGAACATTATACAGGCTGTAGTGCAGCGTTATGTCTGGGCTTATTTATGGGACCCTATTATCCAGACTTTCTTGCTTTTGCCGGTGCTCCCTACTTTGTGTGCGATAGGGTTAGTTTTGTTTTTATGGGCCAAAGTGAGTCGATGGATCCAATGAACTATTATCTACTAGACTTTGTTCAAGGTGGCGGCTGCGATTGGGTTGGTCTAGGCCGTTAATTTTTGGCCTCACAATGTGTAGCACCCTAGTCCCGACAGTTAAGTAATTAGACGGGAAAGAACAGCGTTAAGCCTCTGGCGGCCCTCGGATGTGGCTCGGAGGTGGGATGCGTTTATCTCAAGAAAACCGTTCTCGATAAGAATGTTCAGGGCAGTCTCGTCGATAAATGTGTCAAGCGACGCACCAGTTTGAAGAGATAGGCGTTGAAGATCTACGCCCTCGTTTAATCGTAATCCCATCATAAGATTCTCACGGCCAATATCATGGGAATTGAGTGTTTGAGACTCGGCTATACCGTGGCCGGAGCCCTCTACTTTTGAAATCCAAGCTTCAGGGCTGCGAACTTGGCGTAAAGCTGTTCTTTGGCCACAAATGTCCAAGCGTCCATGGGCCCCTGGCCCAACGCCGACCCATGAACCACCGCGCCAATAGATCAGGTTGTGGCGGGCTTCTTCCCCGGGCTGTGCATGGTTTGATATCTCATAATTTTCAAGACCTTTTGACGCCATTATCGATTGAGTTTCTTCGAATAGTTGTCCTGCCAGCTCTTCCTCTGGCATTTCGAAAAGACCCCGTGAATGCGCACCGTGGAAGGCTGTGCCAGGTTCGATAGTGAGTTGGTACGCGGAAAGGTGTGTACTAGCGAACGACAAAACAGTTTCTAGCTCCGTCTCCCAAGCGCGCAAGGACTGCCCGGGCAGCGCATAGATAAGGTCTACAGACCAACGGCTAAAATTACTGCTCGCTATTTCTATAGCTTTAATAGCGTCTTCTGCAGAGTGCTGTCGGCCCAAGAACTTCAATGCTTTATCACTCAGGGATTGGACTCCAAGCGAAACTCGGTTGACGCCTGCATTTGCATATTCTGCAAACCGGCTTGCCTCGACAGAGCTTGGATTGGCTTCCATTGTGATCTCAATATCGTTGCTAAAACTCCAGGCCTTACGTGCTGTTTCAATTACCGTGGCTATGGTTTCAGGATTCATTAGCGACGGTGTGCCACCGCCGAAGAAGATTGTATCGAGTGGGCGTCCATCGGCATTAGCGGCAAAGTACTCTATTTCTGCTAACAAACCTGTTGTCCAGCGAGTCTGGTCAATCTTCTCGCGAACATGGCTGTTAAAATCGCAATAAGGACACTTCGACTGGCAAAATGGCCAGTGAACGTACAGCCCAAAGCCGCCATCATTCATTAGAAGAACTCAGCTACGAAGGCAGGCATCGACAAAAAGACGAAAGGCTTGCGCGCGATGACTGATGCCATGTTTTGTTTTGGGTTCCATCTCTGCAAAGGTGATGGCGTGTCCAGTTGGCTGGAACATGGGATCATAGCCAAAGCCCTTGTCTCCCCGAGGGGGCCATACTGCATCACCCCATACCTCACCTCTGAAAGTGAGTACTTTGCCTGTCGGCCAGGCAACGGATAGACAGCAAACGAACCATGCCGTTCGGTCTGTCGCCGACCCCATTTCTTCGTTTAGACGGGACATGGCTATGTCGAAGTTCTTATCTGGGCCCGCCCAGCGAGCAGAATAGATGCCTGGGGCGCCGTTTAGTGCAGCAACACAAAACCCAGAGTCGTCTGCCAAGGCCGGTAAGCCGGTAAATTCTGCTGATGCTCGAGCTTTAAGTCGCGCATTGGCCTCGAAGGTATCGCCAGTTTCCTCCGGTTCAGGCGCCCCCATCTCACCAGTTGATAGAACATGAAGGCCAAACGGATCTAATAAAGTTTGGATTTCGCGAATCTTTCCAGAGTTATGTGATGCGACAACTAATTTATCGCCCCGAGAAAAGTTGATTTCATTCGTTATGCTCATTCGTGTTCCGCGATAGCTTTTGACTGCGCCCGGCAAAGCTCAGAAATACCGTTAGTTGCAAGGTCTAGTAGCGCATCGAATTGTACTCGAGAAAATGGTGCACCTTCTGCTGTACCTTGAACCTCGATTAACATCCCGCCCTCGGTCATTACAAAATTTGCGTCGGCTTCTGCTGTCGAATCTTCGTCGTAATCTAGGTCTATGACTGTCTCTCCCTTATAGACGCCACAGGAGATCGCAGCGACCTGGCCAATGATTGGGCTGCGGACAACTGCACCGATTTTTTCTAGTCCACGACAAGCCAGCGCTAGGGCAACAAAACTGCCGGTTATAGCGGCTGTTCGTGTACCGCCATCTGCCTGAATAACGTCGCAATCAACCTTGATTTGGATTTCGCCAAGTATCTTTAAGTCTACTATGGCGCGGAGGGATCGGCCAATTAGCCGCTGGATTTCTTGGGTTCGGCCAGACTGTTTTCCGCGAGCTGCTTCACGGTCCCCGCGAGTATGGGTGGCCCTAGGTAACATCCCATACTCAGCAGTCACCCAGCCGCGACCTGAGTTTCGCATCCAGCCTGGAACTCGGTTTTCAACTGATGCGGTGCACAGCACATGGGTATCGCCGAATTTTGCCATACACACACCCTCAGCGTGCTTACTCCATCCAGCTGTCTCAAGTGATATCGACCGAAGTTGATCTCTTTTCCGCCCAGAAGGTCGCATTGACTAGTAACTCTCTCGAAATATTTTCATGATGGTAAGGTAAGAAGTGTATGGGTAGCCCGTTCAGGACTTCCATGCCAGAAGTTTCGACTGAATTTTGCCATTTCATTTTAATCTGATGTGATAAAACCAATGAACGAAAAGAATAAACCAACAGCTGCCAACTCATCCGATAATCTTGACCATAATGGGGCTCCTCCATCCGAAGAGAAAAATTCGGTAGAAGAGATCGGAGGTCCAAAGGGGCCAGATCCAACACGCTTCGGCGACTGGTCCGTGAACGGTCGATGCATCGATTTTTAGTCGGTAGTGGCTATCCAGATTTATTTGGGCCTTCTAAATAATTGGACGAAGCACTTTAAGACGTTGCGCTAAAGCTGGTAGCGGTGTTTTCCTTTTTAGGATGTTTTTATCGACTTACTGGGGCACTTTCAAAAACTCTACCAATCTATCTTTCGAAAAATACTCCTTCAGTCAGATTTGGTCGATTTTCTAAGGTATTGAAGAAAGGCTTGGGACACCATGCAGTTCTCTGATTTTGATGCTCTTTCCTTCGATTGCTATGGAACATTGATCGATTGGGAGACCGGTATTTGGGAAGCTCTTCAGCCAGTAGTTCAGCGGTCTCAGCGTTCGGTAAGTCGTGAAGAGGCCCTGGTTGCATTTGCGGAACTCGAGTCTGCTGCTCAAGCCGAATCGCCATCACAACTATACCCCCACCTTTTAGCCCGTATCTTGCCAGAGCTGGCTGAAAAATTTGGAGTCAAATCAACGCTAGAGGATGCACAAGCCTTTGGCCAATCTGTTGGAAACTGGCCGGCCTTTCTAGATGCTGCAGTTTCCCTCCACCGCCTTCGCAAGCGGTACAAATTAATAATTCTGTCAAATGTAGATGTGGCTAGCTTTTGCGAGAGCGCGAAGCAACTTGAGGCGCGTTTTGACTACATATTTACGGCTCAGGAAATAGGCAGCTACAAACCCGACCCAGCAAATTTCAAATTCATGGCAAGGCGATTGGCAGAAGTGGGAATTAGCAAAATGAAGACGTTACACGTTGCTCAATCGCTATTTCATGATCATCAAGAGGCTGCCAGACAAGGATTTGCTACTTGTTGGATTGATAGGCGCCAGGGTTCGGGTTGGGGTGCTACAAAAGAAATAAAGGATATACCGCAGACCGATTGGACTTTTGCGTCCATGTCTGCTTTTGCTGACGCTGTAGAGTCTGAATAAAGGGCCCTAAAAGATGGTTGATACGCTTCTTAATTCTGCGCGAAACGCTGTGTCTCTTTATGTTGTCGAGACCTCTAATTTTTCCGAGTGGAGCGACACTCAAAGTAAAGTTGCCCAAAACTGGATGGCGAGTTCTGGTTTCGTAGCGAAAGCAGGGCAGGCAATCTTGATACCTGATAGCGAAGGGTCGCCTGCTTCCGCGGTATTTGGTGTATCTAATTTGGATGATGTTTGGGCTCTAGGAGACGCGGGACGAAAATTACCAGCTGGAACCTATACAATTCGAACCGCCTTATCGAAGACCCAAGCAACAAACGCGGCAGTTGCATGGACCCTTGGTGCGTATAGTTTTGATCAATACAAAACTAAAGGTGGTTCTAAGGCTGCTCAATTAATCTGGCCAAAAGGTGCCGACAAAACCCTGGCAAAAGCTATTATTGAAGGTATTTCTCACGCGCGTGACCTTATTTCTACTCCAGCTAATGATATGGGCCCAAAGGAGTTGGCTGCTGCTGCTAGAAAGATAGGACGCCTTCATAAGGCCAAGCTGTCAGTGACGGTTGGCGATGATCTTCTAAAAAAGAATTTTCCGACAATTCATGCCGTCGGAAGAGCGAGCGTGCGTGCTCCTAGGCTGATTGATATGATCTGGGGTGACCCAAAGGCGCCAAAAGTTACCCTCATTGGAAAGGGTGTGTGTTTTGATACTGGGGGCCTCGACCTAAAGCCTTCCAGCGCAATGTTGAGTATGAAGAAAGATATGGGGGGTGCTGGCAATGTTTTAGGTCTTGCTCATTCAATCATGGCTACCAATCTACCAGTTCGCCTTCGTGTACTTATCCCTGCAGTAGAGAATAGTGTTTCAGGAGATTCCTTTCGACCGCTTGACGTAATTAAAACCAGGAAAGGCATAACAGTCGAAATTGGTAATACGGATGCGGAAGGACGGCTTGTCCTGTGCGATGCAATAGCCCTCGCGATGGAGGAGAACCCGGACCTCGTGATTGATTGCGCAACCCTGACGGGTGCTGCGCGCGTTGCGTTAGGACCAAGTCTTCCAGCTCTTTTCAGTAATAATGACGCTCTTGCCAATGATATTCTGGCTGGCGGTTTAGAAACTGATGATCTGCTGTGGCGTTTGCCTCTGCATCAACCATACAGTCTGATGTTGAAGGGTGACGTCGCAGACTTAAACAATGTCTCTTCCGGTGGTTTTGCAGGCGCTATTACCGCAGCTCTGTACCTCGAGGCTTTTGTAAAAGATTCAGTCCCGTGGGCTCACATAGACATGATGGCTTGGAATCCAACAGACCGCCCTGGTCGACCAAAGGGTGGGGAGGCGCAGGGCTTGCGTGCCCTTTTACAAATGCTGCAGGGACGCTATTCCTGAGACTTACGCAGGGCCAAAAAGCTAATCACAGCCCAAGCCATCGCAAGACCAAACCAAGTAAACGCGTATTGTAAGTGGTTATCAGGAATGTCCGGCTTTGCTGGACGGGCAGTGAGCCCTTCGGGAGATTGGGTAAGGCGAAGTATTAAGGGTGCCGCCTTCGCCGAATTCAATCCGGCGTTTTGAGCGAGAGCTATGGGATCGAGCCAATACCAATTATTTGGTGGATGGTTATCAGGAGTGAAATAGGAAGGCTTTCTGGCTGGAATCAACACTCCCTCAAGGGATTTGACGGTCTCTGGAAGAGTAATTCCATTGAGTTGATTGCCTGCCCAGCCCAGTTCGACAGCGACAATGCTCCCATCCTCTAGTCGAAATGGTGCTGCATAAACTTTCCCTACTTTGCCCAACAAAGTAACTGGAGCAACGTGGATTAGGCCTTCGTTTACCCATGAACCGAAAGCTCGAGCGGGATGCCAAGCTAGAGTATTATTTGGGGCGTTATTAATCGCAGTGGGAGGCGCCGCAAGGCCAGCATTTATCTCTGTAAGCATGGCTTGCTTCCAGGTCCGTCGTTCCCATTGCCAGATGCCAAGGCCAATCAAAACCGAGAACCCTGCGATAGCCGTCAGGATAAAAAATTTTCTCTTCATAGGTTAAAGCGCAGTAGATCGGCGGCGGTACTGAATTTCTATAAATCTGGCTTTTAGCGGTCTAAGCAACGCCATGGTCAACCCAATCACCACCACTGGCCATATCAGGAAGTGCAGCCAGTATGGTGGTTCAAAGGCAGTTTCAACCAAAAGGGCGCCAGTAACAGAGAGGGCGCCGACTATAAAAATTATGAACACAGCTGGCCCGTCACCGGAGTCGTGAGCGCGAAGGTCTAAACCACATGATGGGTATTGTGCGTTCACCTCTAAAAACCCAGAGAATAGAGCCCCTTCCCAACAGCGCGGGCAACTAGCACTCACTGTTATATCAGCCGCCCCAAACGTAAACGCAGACGAAGAGAAACAGCCATACTACGTCAACGAAGTGCCAATACCACGCTGCCGCTTCGAAGCCAAAATGATGGTCTGGTTTGAAATGACCATTCATTCCGCGGAATAGGCACACAGCTAGAAAGATGGTCCCGACCATTACGTGGAAGCCATGAAAACCTGTCGCCATGAAAAAGGTTGAGGGATAGATGCCATCACGGAAGCCAAACGCCGCGTGTCCATATTCGTAAGCCTGGAGCGCTGAGAAGAAGATTCCCAAGACCACCGTGCAGGTTAGACCCAACAAAAAATCTTTGCGGTTATTGTGCAATAGGGCGTGGTGAGACCATGTGACTGTGCAACCTGAGAGCAACAAAATCAAGGTGTTTAGCAGTGGTAGGTCGAGTGCATCAAATGTTTCAATGCCCTTTGGTGGCCAGGTAAACCCAGTCGCTGCCTTTGGAAACAGACTGGCATCGAAAAAAGCCCAAAAGAACGCCGAAAAGAACATAACCTCCGACGCTATGAACAATGCCATGCCATATCTAAGGCCGATTTGAACTGTTTTGGTGTGATGACCCTGGTATTCACCCTCGCGCACGACGTCGCGCCACCAGCCAAACATTACACCAAGGACACATAGGACCCCAATAAGCAGCACCCAATATGAGTCCATGCGCATTACCATAAGCGCACCTGCAGCCAAGATCAGACCTGCAAACGCTCCTAGAAGAGGCCATGGGCTCGGATCAACTAAATGGAAAGGATGTTTAGGCGCAGCGTGGCTATCGGCCATTTTATAAGCTCCTCGGCTAGTGCCGGTTAATTAGTCAGCTTGGCCTGGACGTTACCAGGCGTTACATCGCGGGCGGGAAAAAAAGTATAGGAAAGCGTTATCGATTTCACATCATCTAAGTTTCGATCTTGGGCGATATCTGGATCAATAAAGAAAGACACTGGAAAGTCCATAGTTTGGCCAGATTGGAGCAGCTGCTCCTCGAAGCAAAAGCACTGCACTTTATTGAAATAGATTCCTGCCTTCTGTGGTGTAACATTGAAGACGGCGGTGCCAACCAAAGGTTGGTTCGACGTGTTTGCCGCTTGGAAGAACACTAAGTGTTCTTCACCTGCTTTCACAGAAACAGTGCCGCCTGCCGGCCGGAAAGCCCAGTCAAGATCTGGGCTAACGTCAGTATTAAACCGGATAGTAAATTGTCTGGCGTTCTGGGCCGCTCCCGGAGCGGATTCTGCTCGTTGGGTGGTTCCCCCGTATCCCGTGACCCTACAAAAAAGATCGTAGAGAGGCACCGACGCATAGGACAAACCAACCATTCCAGCTACAACGCTAGAGAGCACAATTGCGAGTCGCCGATTTTTTTTCTTAGCTTTCAAAGTAATCATCCGGCAGCTCCCAGGCCAGCCTGAATGCGTACGATGGTTACAAGATAAAAAACTGCCATGAGAGCAATAAGCGCTCCAAGAATTGCCAGATTACGCACGCGTTTGCGACGGTGTATTGCGCTGTCTCGTGGTGCTATTTCTGAGCGTTTTGAAGGACGTGCTAGCGGCATTATCAACCTGCTATCAGCGCGTGATCGGCAATTAAGCCGCCGAACAGCAAGAAAAGATAAAGAATTGAAAATCCAAAGAGGCGTTTTGCGTGTCTGTCATCATCGCTTCGGAAAAGCTGGAATGACATAAAAACGAATGCGAGACCTAGTACAGCTGCAAACCCACCGTAAGCAAAACTAGAGACCCCAACCAAAGAAGGCAAAACACAAATCGGTGCCAAAATAAGACTGTAAATCAGAATTTGCTTACGAGTTTCATTGCGGCCAGCAACGACCGGCAGCATTGGTACTCCGGCGGCTGCGTAGTCGTTAGCTTTGTAAAGTGCCAACGCCCAAAAATGGGGAGGTGTCCAGAAAAAAATAATAAGAAATAGAGTGACAGACCCGATCGCTATATCGCCTGTAACTGCAGCCCAACCAATCATGGGAGGGAAAGCCCCGGCAGCTCCACCAATGACAATATTCTGCGGCGTACTGCGCTTAAGCCACATGGTGTAAATAAATACGTAGAATCCAATGGTTAACGCAAGAATTGCAGCTGCGGCCCAATTAACTGCAACACCCATCAACGCTACCGAGCCTGCAGCTAGAACACAGCCAAAACTGAGTGCTGTGCTTGGATCGATTAAGCCTGATGGGATAGGACGTTTAGCTGTCCTTGTCATGGCGGCGTCGATGTCAGCATCATACCACATATTGATCGCCCCAGATGCGCCTGCTCCGATCGCAATACAAAGAATTGCCACCGCCGCCAATACAGGATGTATCGAACCAGGAGCAACAAACAAACCAGCTGCGCCAGAAAACACAACCAGCGACATCACCCGCGGTTTCAACAAAGCCAGAAAGTCCCGAACGCTGGGTTCAGCGCTCGAGTTTTCTGTCAAAGTAGATGCAACTGTTGCTTCCGCCATTAGGATACGCCTGGAGGTTCTGTGGTTGTTGATGCTTTAGTGCGCCGCTTCCTCTTCCATAACAGGCTGCTCTTCAAAGGTATGGAATGGAGGAGGTGAGGACACTGTCCACTCCAAGGTGGTTGCACCTTCGCCCCAATAGTTTGCTTCGACCCTTCGACCTGCCAGAAGCGTCCAAATCATCATGCAGATGAAGAAGACAGTAGATAGACCGGCGATATAAGCACCATAAGATGAAATGGCGTTCCAGCCATGCAGAGCATCGGGATAGTCTACGTAGCGGCGAGGCATCCCCTGGAGGCCTGAGAAGTGCTGTGGGAAGAAGATCAAGTTTACGCCGATAAAGGTTGTCCAGAAGTGGAGCTTGCCAGCCCATTCTGGGTACTGACGACCCGACATTTTGCCAAGCCAATAATACATTCCACAAAAGATTCCGAAGACTGCGCCCAACGACAGAACGTAGTGGAAATGGGCCACTACGTAATAAGTGTCGTGTAGAGCGAGATCTACACCTGCGTTTGCAAGTACAACGCCCGTCACACCGCCGAGTGTGAACAAGAATATGAAACCGATGGCCCAAAGCATGGGTGTTTCGAATGTTATCGACCCACCCCACATGGTTGCGATCCAAGAGAAGATTTTAACGCCTGTTGGGACAGCAATGACCATCGTTGCCGCTGTGAAGTATGCACGTGTGTCGACGTCCATACCCACCGTGTACATGTGGTGTGCCCAAACAATGAAGCCAACGACGCCGATTGCTACCATGGCATAAGCCATGCCGAGATAACCAAAGATTGGCTTACGACTGAACGTTGCCACAACGTGACTGACAATCCCGAAGGCTGGCAAGATCATGATGTAGACTTCGGGATGACCGAAGAACCAGAACAGGTGCTGAAACAGCAATGGATCGCCACCACCTGCGGGTCGAAGA